>Ga0222715_10006268_pt1 | contig 10073 bp, 14 predicted proteins | sample C33_9DmetaG_FD_165056 | JGI IMG/M metagenome (GOLD analysis project Ga0222715, IMG submission 165056) | Estuarine water microbial communities from San Francisco Bay, California, United States - C33_9D | ecosystem: Environmental > Aquatic > Marine > Unclassified | place: USA: California... | reverse complement strand
ATCGGCGTTTCTATGACTGGTATCGCATCTGGCGGAGTTTTAGATCTTAGTATGGCCGAATCATCTCTAGAAGTGTCAAAGATGAACCGCCGAGTGGCAATGCAAATTGGAATTAGGCAAGCTGCACGACAAACATGTGTGAAACCAGCCGGAACAACTTCTCTTACTCTTGGAACATCAAGTGGCATCCATGCATGGCACAATGACTACTACATCAGACGACTTCGTGTTGGAAAGAATGAGGCAATCTATCATTACCTCGTCCAGAACCTACCTGAGCTCATCGAGGACTGTCGCTTCAGACCACACGATACTGCTATCCTATCTGTTCCTCAAAAAGCTCCTGAAGGAGCAATAACGCGCCATGAAAGCGCAATTGATTTGCTCGAGAGGGTAAAGAAGGTTTCCAATGAATGGATCAAGCCAGGTCACAAAAACGGCAATAATACACACAACGTATCTGCAACCGTTACGATCAAAGATGGAGAGTGGGAAAATGTTGGAAAGTGGATGTGGACAAACCGTGAGGTCTACAATGGACTCAGTGTCTTACCTCATGATGGTGGAACGTATGTTCAAGCACCTTTTGAGGATTGCGATAGGGAAACTTACGAAAGAATGCTTGAATTGGTAAAAAACATTGACCTTGACCTAATTACAGAGACGACAGATGAAACAGATTTGTCTGGTGAAATCGCCTGTGGTGGTGGATCCTGTGAAATATTTTAATATACAAGGAGCGAATATGCGCGAACAATTAGAAAACATCATAACAGAATTACAAGAAGCCCTTATGGACGTTGACAAGGTAGAGGCTGGGTCCTACGGATATAAGTCTGCTGCTCCTCGCGTCAGGAAGATGCTTATGGAGGCCTCGAAAAATCTTCGTGACATTCGATCTGATGTTCAAAATAAAAAGAAAGAGCACGAAGAAAAGTAAACTTTCGACTTGACAATTCAATCATAATGTGTTATAATATAGGCAAGGACACTTATCTTTGTCCAATTTATAACACATTATGATTTTTTTATTTGGAGGAAAAATGAAATTTGAACCACACAACAGACACCTATGGATTTTACCAAAAGAAGAGGTGAAAGAAGACAGGGAGTCTCCTCTCTTCGTAATGCCGGATGAATATCAACCACCCAAGTCTCCCTACGTCGTTGGAGAGATTCTGGCAATGGCTTGCGATTGCGAGATTAGCCTAGATGTTGGAGACATCATCGTAGTTGAAAGATCAACAGTTCAGGAGATAAAAGCCGATTCAGACACTATTTACGTCGTTAAAGAAAATTATGTCTACGGGAGACTAGAAGAATGAAACTAACAAGCAAAAAACTACAAAGCCTCATCATGGAAGTTATGGATGAAGCAAAAGCATCCAAGTATGATAGAGTAATGAGTATCCTCAAAGGCCAAGACCCTTCAGTTAATACCATTGCGATCATGTCTGGACAGAACCCAATGGCCAAACAAGCTAGCGCACTAGACAACGAATATCTCAAAAGAGATCTGGAAGCAGCTATCGAACAAAAGGGGATGAAGTATCTCCGTGTTGGAGGAAATTTCATGGGCATCTTCGAGCAATCAGCAATGATTATCAACCCACCAGACAAAGATGTCATCGAACAGCTAAATAGACAATTCACACAATGGGGTTTTGTTTGGGGCGAGAAGATGACTATCGAAGAAGGTAATGACAAGATGGTATTCACTATGTATGAGGTTGATTACGACAACGATATGGGCTTCAGAAGAGCACCAGGATCTGAGCAAGTATCTCAGGTTATGGATGATGAACTTATGCAAGGCGATTCTGACTACTCATTCATACCAAAGGCTGGACAAGGTGGTCCAGACTCCAAAGTCGGAAAGAAATTTGGTATACCACTTTACGAATCTGAGGAATAGATGAAAGAAGTAGAACTCTACGGAGACGGCATTGGAAAGGTGTCTTATGTCCAACATGTTGGAGACGATAAGATGATTGCCAATGCTGCCCGTGTGTCTTTTGGGCAAGACAACATAAAACCCCTTACAAAGAGAGATAAGGGCTTGATCAAGTATCTGATCGAACACAAGCACACATCTCCCTTCGAGCACAACTCAATCACATTTATGTTCGAGGTTCCTATGTTCGTCAGATCTCAACATATGAGACACAGAACATGGGCCTACAATGAGATCTCACGCCGCTACACTGAAGTAGACCTTAAGTTCTACGAACCAAAAGCATTCAGAACACAGCATGAGAGCAACCGCCAAGCATCTAATCTCGACGGCTTAATAGATCCTGTAATTGCACCACGCTTTGCTGATACCTACATTAAGTCCTCAGAGGCAATGGCTGACTTTCACAAACACTCTTTAGATTTGTTCGACAGCCTAATCAAGGCCGGTGTTTGTCGAGAACAGGCAAGAGGAGTTCTACCTCAAAATCTTTATGCGAAGTATTATGGAACAGTCAACTTATCCAACCTAATCAAGTTCATTGACCTAAGAATTCATGAGGGCGCTCAATGGGAGATCCAGAAAGTTGCCGAGGCGTGTCTAGATATTGCATCAGAAATATGGCCCTACTCTATTGGAACATATCGTGCCGGCAGAGAATCCTAAGTTTAAAAAGGGAGACCTGGTCAATGTAATAGATGATGTCGATCTCTTGCAGGGGCTAACCTTGGGAATAATAATATCAGAACCAACCCTTATGTTCGTATACAAGTCTGAATGTATACCGAGTTCGAATGAAAATTATTGGGTTTATGATGTTGTTGTCGGAAATCAACTAATTAGAGAACTACCAGAACAGATAATGAAGGGGCTTAAAAATGAAAATGAAAAAAATTCTTAAAGAGTGGAGAAGATTTGTAATCACAGAAGGTGTGACCTTGCAAGATGAACAGCTAGGGGCACCTGATGGATGGTTTTCAGAATGGAATAACACTCTGGGTTCCATAGGCTCTCACCCAGTGTGGAGAAAAAAGCTTAAAACTGAATATGGCTCATTTGTTCAATCATTGACGGATATGATCAATAACCCTGAGACGATGAAAGGCGACAAGAAGGAATATGAAAGACTTGTGAGTGCGATAAACTCTGGTTTCGCATACCACTCTAACGATCCCGATATGAAAGGGTTGATTCCACCATTCGATGAAGTTGTCAAAATTAAGTTGGACATCTATTTTAATTCACCCAACATTTCTCAAGAAGATAAGGACTTTTTCGCTGGTAACTATGAAAGGATCATGAGCTACGGATTAGAAACCATGGCTCCGAATAGGCAAACTCGCGGTCCAAGAGCAAGTTTTAAAGGCAACACAGCCTTCTACGGCTCAATGGACGATTGGTATATGTTCGGCGATGGATTTTCAGATACAAGAAAAGTCATGGATGTTTACTTTGATAAGAAAGATAGACCACCCGCTTCAGCTCCACCAGAAGTCAACGAACCATCTGAATCAGAGGAGACAAGCAGGAAGATGCAAGATAGAGCTGACTTTTTGAACAGCTTTTTTGATAGACTCAATAAATGAAAATTGACAACATTGTAATTGGCAAGTCGCTGGCTTGTCTTTTATACTCGTGGAAGACGCAAACAAAGTGCCTCATAGACAATCCTGAATATGTCTTCAAGTTTGACAACAGGTATGAAGGTCTAGATTTTTCTTTTATAAATGCAACAACGCCAAATGAATTATGGGCCAACTTGTGCTTTGCGATGTCCTTTTCTTCCTTACTGTTGTTTCCTAACAACGTTGCTTCTCACCGCTTAGATGAGGACATACTAACAGTAATAACCAAGGGCAACAAAAAAGTTCAGATAAAAGTAGGCAAGCATAGAGAGTTTGATGTTGACACAGGAAACTATGGCGTGTATGATTTTTTTAATATTAAAGAACTGTCATCTCACAACATTCAACGAATTGAGAGTGATTCTGAATTTGTAAAACAACTCGACTTTTACAGATTCTCAGGAACAACGAGAGGGCTAGTGGCTTCTTCGATAATGACGCAGAAATCTCTCCTAAGCCCAGACTTAGGCCAGGGAATAGTAAAGTTAAAGTCTCTTCGCATGATAAAGAAGAAAGGTCTTGTGGGAAACTTTTCTAGAGAACACAAAGGTAAGAGATATTACAAAACTCCTAAGATAGAATTCCACAAGAGAATCACCACACCGATAGTTCAAAGCGCACTCACATTCAAAGAAGTGTGCGACATACCACAAATAAAAGGGGAAGCATGGAAAATGATAGAGGCTTTAAAAACAAGATAAATAACCTTGTCGGTATAATACCAATTGCTGGCCATGATACGTATGATTTCGATCAGCCATGGCCTGATTGTATGATGCCCATCGGACCCTCCTACAGCTTGATAGAGGCAGCAGTAGTTGAGTGTGCATGGGCTGGGTGTAAATCGATCTGGATTGTTGTTAACGAGGATGTGGGTCCTTTAATACGTAAATCAATAGGCGATTGGTGTGGAGACCCAGTATGGGCACATAGAACGTTCGACCCCTCACCAGGAATGTCAAAAAGAAGAATACCAATATACTATGTTTCTGTTAATCCGAAGGATAGGTTCAAGCGAGATTGCACAGCATGGTCTGTCATACATGGGTCTCTAACTGCATTCAAGGTTATGTCACAAGTTTCTGAATGGATGGCACCAACGAAGTATTATGTCTCATTTCCACACGGATTCTTTCCATCGTGGCAACTACGAGAGCATAGAAAAGTAATTGCTTCTGCTCAAAATACATTCATATCCTTTAATGGAAGCACCATAAAAGATGATCACTTTTGCTCCTTTTCGTTCGGCAAAGATGAATGGCTAGACTTTCGAAGAATCATAAGGACGGGGACCGGAAGGAGGATTCCTGGGTCAACGATTGAAGATGACTTACTACTCGATCCCTCAGAGCGTTGGTCTGCAAGGTTTTTTAGTTTGTCAAAAGTTTTCGAACCATTAGATCTAAACAAGTCACACGAGATTAAAGTTGATAATTACTTTAGTATACGAAATTGGGAGGAGTATGGAGATTTTCTCAGCGCCTCCCGATCTATACCCATAAAGAGGCCTACAAAGTCTGTCTTATATGGGACAAAATTCAATCCGGTGACCAAGTATGATCGAGAAATATAAATTTAAAAAAATGTTAAACGAATATAAATCGCTTGAATATGAATATAAAATGGTGAAAGAAATATTGAGAAAGGGTCACTTAGATTTTGAAGTATTCTATAGGCAATGGTGTGCCATCAGAGACATCGATTTAAACAAATTGAATAAGGATAACCAGGAAAAGGTCAAAACCTCTTTCCGGAAAGGCGAAACTGGAATTGTTCCTACACAAGAGTTAAAAAAGAAAACTCAAAAACACAAATCTGTTTATAGGGCACTGGCCAAAAAGATACACCCTGACAAACTAGACACATCAGATTCTAGATATTGGAAAGACTATATGGACTTCAAAAACGCAGTAAGCTCCATCGCTGATGAGAATTGGGGTAAACTATTCGAAATAGCAGACAGGCACGATATTTATCTCAACAACTATGATGAAGTGTGTGATGATATTGAAATAGACATCAAGCGAATCACAGCTGAGATTAAAAAAGAAAAATCTTCCTACTCATGGAAGTTGTATAATTGCAAAGATGATAAGTGCAAAGACAGGCTGATAAAGTCTTTTTTATTTCAAATGTTTGGATGGAAAGAATAGCCATTTGCTCACTATTTATAGTATTATTTTGGGGATAATTATGAAACTAACTAACAAACAATTAAAGCGAATCATCAAAGAAGAATTGGAAGCTGTCCTTTCCGAGAAAGAAGGAAAGAAGGACGCATGCTATCACAAGGTTAAGTCACGTTATGACGTTTGGCCTTCTGCTTACGCTTCTGGTGCTCTAGTTAAGTGTCGTAAGGTTGGAGCCAAGAATTGGGGCAACTCAAAGAAAGAAGGTTTAGAAGAAGAGTTCCAAAAGCATGACATGTATGACCCCAAAAGCGGAAAGAAGTATGACGCTGACAAAGAGCAAGATCACACTAGCATGGCTAAGAAAGGTTATACTCACGTTGATCCCAAGAAGATCGAAAAGATTCTCAGAGACGAAGGTGGAGCAGCAGGGTTAGATCCATTCTTTAAAGAATTTGGCAAAGAGCAAGAGAAAGATATTCTCAAGACTCTCGAAGACATGCCGGCTGTTAAGAAGCATGAAAACGGAGACTATATCCTAGACGATGACAAAGAAGTCAACCTGCAAGAAGTTAAGAATTGCGGCTGTGGTAAAAATCCCTGTAAGACATACGGGAGACAATAAGGTGAACATAAGCAAAGAAGACTTACAACAGATCATCAAGGAAGAGCTCGAAGCTGTCCTGTATGAGAAGTGTCAAAAGGGATATAAGACTCACGAGAAGAGAAAGACTAAGGAGATGTTCGGTAAGACATACAGAAACTGCGTCAAGGCAGAAGAAGGAATAGAGCAAGAAGTCGACGAAGCAAAGAAAGCTGGAACCGAATCAAGCAAAGAATCTTCACTTCATGACTGGTTTGGTCGGAAAGGAGCTAAAGGCAAGAAGAAAGGTTGGGTTGATTGTAACGCTCCTGACGGAAACGGCGGATACAAATCTTGTGGAAGATCCGACGGAGAGAAAAGAAAATACCCATCATGTAGACCGACCCCCGGCGCATGTAAAGAGAAGGGTAAAGGAAAATCTTGGGGCAAAAAAGGAAAGAAAAAATGAAATTAACAACAAAAAACTTGAAACAACTAATCAACGAAGTCATGAGCGAAGTAAGGCTTGAACCTGACTATAGCGATTTCGCATCAGATGATCAAATAACAAAGATCCGCAGCCTCCTCGACTCAGGCGACCCTGAGTCCATCAACATGGCAAAAACACTTCTTGATGCTCTTGGAGCTAGTCCAAGTTACTTTGATGACTACATGCGAAACCAAGAAGTTGGAGAAGTGGAAAAGTTAGCGAATAAGCATGGAGTTCACGCAAACAGTCTTGGACTAGATGGTGACGCCAATTTGGATGCTCTTGGAGAATATTTTACGGAGCTTGACAAGTTCGAAGACAGGGAGACGAAAAGAGGACGAACACAACCAGACCCTGCTAAAGAATTTTATGACAGATATCAAAAAACCGCTGATATGTATAAGCCTAGTTACTTGTCCGAATCATATGAAGGCGATGACTCAATTTTAGAGCAATTCCGTGGAGCGACTTTGGAAGAGGGAGACTTAGTGTGCGAAGCATGCTTGTTCGAACAGCTTCAAGAAGCATCATGTGGATGCCCAGATCTGATGGGTGAAGCAGAGTATCAAGGAAAAAAAGTTACACTAAACAAGCCGACTCGCGGAGACGTAAAGAAATTTAAAGTATACGTTAAAGACCCAAAGACCGGAAATATCAAGAAAGTAAACTTCGGTCATGGTGGATCATCAGCCAAAGCCAAAGGCGAAAAGACGATGAAAATAAGAAAGAATAATCCAAAAGCTAGAAAATCATTCAGAGCAAGACACAATTGCGACAATCCTGGTCCAAAAACAAAAGCAAGATACTGGTCCTGCAAGAAATGGTAATAAAATAATTTGACAAACTACACTGAGTATGTTATATTATATTAGAGGACAAGATGAAACTAGACAAAAAATATTTAAAAAACTTAATCAACGAAGTTCTTGATGAAGCAACCAGAAGAGATTTTCTCAAAGGAGCTGCAGGTCTTATGGGCACAGCTGCACTTGGAGGAACAATTGCTGACCTGAACGTTGGAGAAGCAGAGAGAATAGCTGATATGACAGAAGAAGATAAGATGAAGCTTTTGAAACTCGGCTCGACAATACCTGTCAGTTCAGCAGAATCAAAGAAAGCTTTGGACAAGTTAAGAATAGTGCCGAACTTGGAATTCTATTCCGTAGCCCCAGCAATCGATGATGTGACCAAAGTTAAATATGCTTATGTCTCACAACCTATGATAGATGATTATTATGGCGATGACCCATCATTAATGATGGACATGGAAGATGTAAAATATTTTTATGACGGCTGGACATCAACTCAAGTTTACAAATACGTCTTTGGGCAACTAGCTTTCTGGGGGACATATCGAAACGATGACGACCCTATGTCTAGACAAATGGCTCCTAACATATCAAATACTGACGTTTATGGTAATGAAATTAAGATTCCCTTATTGCCATTAGCGTGGACGGCTTCTATGGATGTGTTTTTTGAAAAGTTCCTACAGCTAGAGCAGAACCTAACTCAATACCCAGATATGAAAGAGTATATATTGCTCAAAGAAGGTCTCACGCCACAGAGATACTTAGAAATGAAAAAAAACTATGAAGGACTGCTAGTAGCAACAGCGTCCACCGCACTAATAGATAATCCAAACTACGAAAAGGAAGAAAAATGATTTTTATTTTGACAATTTTATGTTTTGCCACAGAGCCAGAATTAATTATTAAAGATGAGCTTTTTGAAGCCGCCAATAGAAATATCGATGGATATTATGAAGCGTGTTTAGAGATTGCATACAATCCGGAAGACTGTTAAAAAACTTAAATAAAATACTTGACAAAAACTCAGCTACATGTTATATTAATTACATCATATAAACATGGAGGAAATATGAGCAAGATTATTATTAATAAGGTGTATGAATTTGAAATTGAAAACTTTCAATTTGGTGATCTATCGCGAGATGAGTGCATAGAGTGTTTTAAAGATGGAAGAGTTAATTCCCACTTTGCTGAGAGACAGCTTACAAAGTGGTTTCCTTCACTTACTCACATTCAAGGATGTAAAGACCACGACCACATTGATACGGACGGAGTGTGTTATGATGCAAAAAGCTTTACAAAAAACGGGCTTGATTTTAAACCATCAAATCAAAAGGGATCTGGAAGAAAGTTTAACGAATCTGTTGCGCATGCAAAAGCAGCAGATATGATTTATATATGTTGTGACATTCTTGATTTTCCAAAAATGAAAGTTAAGTTTGCGAAAGGTAGTGAACTAATTAAGACTTATCCAAAATGCTCTGTCACATTGTCTATGAGGAATAAGTTTTTTAAACAAATCTCTTGACAAATAATGTTAGACATGTTATATTATAATATACAACAATCATGGAGGACACATGACAAACAACTACAACTTAGGCTACGCCTGCATCAACACTGAACTTTCATCACTAAAGGTGAAGGTTTCAACCAACCGCACAATGCGCAAGAAGACATTCCAAGAGAAAGGTCTCGACTATGTATCCGAGATCATCTTACAGAACGTTACAGACCTGCTTACCATCCTTCAGTGGAACGCTAAGCATGACATTCACTTCTTTCGCATGTCTTCAGAAATTTTCCCATGGGCTTCCGAGTATGACATGGAAGACCTCAAAGACTTCGACGCAATTGAGGAAGCCCTTTACGAAGCCGGCTTGTATGCTAACGAGCACGACATTCGTCTCACATGCCATCCCGGCCCCTTCAACAAACTTTGTTCTCCCAATGAGCAGGTTGTGCAAAACACTATCAAAGACCTCGAGGTAAATGGTAAGATGATGGACCTTTTGTGTCAACCTCGCTCTCCTTGGGCGAAGATCAACATTCATGTCGGTGCGGCTTACAACGACAAGCCCAAAGCCATGGCGGATTTCTGCAAGAACTTCGCACGCTTATCCGACGCAGTCAAGTCACGCTTGACCGTGGAGAACGACGACAAGGAAAGTCTCTACTCAACTAAAGAACTCTACGACGGTATCTTCAGTGTTATCGGCATCCCTATCGTTCACGACTATCATCACCACACAATGTGCACTGGTGGTTTGTCTCAACAGGAAGCAGTCGAACTCGCACTCAAGACATGGGGTGAGGTTGTCCCTGTCGTTCACTACAGCCAGTCACGAGCAGTAGAGCATGATAACCCTAAGATCCGTCCACAAGCGCACAGCGACAGCTATTGGACGCCTATCGACACATTCGGTCACCGCATGGACATCATGCTCGAGTGTAAGCACAAAGAAATTGGTCTATTCAAG
>Ga0222715_10006266_pt1 | contig 10074 bp, 7 predicted proteins | sample C33_9DmetaG_FD_165056 | JGI IMG/M metagenome (GOLD analysis project Ga0222715, IMG submission 165056) | Estuarine water microbial communities from San Francisco Bay, California, United States - C33_9D | ecosystem: Environmental > Aquatic > Marine > Unclassified | place: USA: California... | reverse complement strand
CTTAGCCAACAAGTGTAGCATCGCGAGCAGAATTGACTGCTTTAGCGACTTCCAAACCACCTTGTTCGGCGAAAAGTTGAAGGATCAAGTCGAAGAGCGATTGGCGTTTTACGACAAGGGCACGGCGCCGCGTAAGAATATCGCCATGATGCAAGAGGTGATCGCCGAGATCGGCCCGCAGGCGGGCGGCGGCGGCAAGCGAAAGGCGACCGACTCTGCGACGGCGACTCCGAAGAAGTCTAAGAAGGAAAAGAAGGACAAGAAAGAAAAGTCCGCCAAGAAGGCGAAGGCCTAGAAGGCGAATAACCGATCCGATATCGATCGAATAAACGAATTTTGTGTGTAACATTACCTCCGACATCTATCTTCTGTCCGCCCGACTACCTAGCTCGCGTTCGCGTCCACTGGCTCGTCTAACAGCGCCTTTATCGCATCCTTGAAACCCATGGGACGCGTGTGCGGCGTGTAATACCCCCGAACGCGTCCTTTTCTATCCACTAAAAACTTTCCGAAATTCCACTGCACGCGCCTCACGCGCTGCGCGCGCTTCAGCCAACGAAACACGTGCGACGTTTTTTTCCCATTCACTTTGACTTTCTCAAAAACGGTGCCCTTGAAGCCACGCTTTTGCGCGAACGCGCAGATCGACTTCGAGCTCCCGCTCTCCTGGAACAAGAACTGATTGCACGGGAACGCCAGGATGACCAGGTCGTCGCCGAATTCGTCCTGCAGAGCTGAGAAATCCGCGTAGTTTTGCGTCGTGAGCCCGCACGCGCTCGCGACGTTGGCGATGAGAGTGACCTTATCGCGCGTCGATTTGAAGTCGAAATCCTCGCCGGTGGCCGTGCGCGCGCTCGGGAGTTGATCCAAGCTTTGCACGTCGTCCACGTCGGGCGTCGGGACGGAGTGGGAGGCTCCCATCGGGCGTCGGGCGGCGGCGCGGAGTGAGGTCGAGACGAGTGGTGAAATACTATCTTTACAAGGTGGATGGATGATTTATAGATACCCTATAGTAAGTTAGCACGTGGTCGCCGCCGTGGGCGTCGCTCACATGGCGATCTCGTGTCCGCTAGCCAATAAAGCTTCCGCCTCCTTCGCGATGGCGTCGGCTTCTTTGGCGTCGAGCGACATTGCTTGGACGACGTCGGCCAAATCAAAGTCGTCGTCGTCCGCGGCGTCCATGGCGCTCGGCGACGCGCCCGGTTTGGCGCTATCCGAACGCGCCAGAGCGTGGACGCCGCCGGCGAATCGCTGCGCTTCTTCGCGATACTCGCCCAGCGCGTGCTTGGGGAGGGACTTTGAAGTTTGGAATCGCGTCTCTGGACCGCCCTGCTCGAGCGAATTGAACTTTTGCGCCATGTCCGAAACGCCGCTCGGATAATCGAACCCACTCTTCTTTTCGTTGCCCTCGTACTCGCGCTTGGCCTGCGGATGATAGTACAGAATCTCTTCGTACAGAAGCTCGCGAACTTCTTCGCGAGAGAGCTTGCGAGAGTCCCAATCAAATTCATCCTTCGGCAACGGTCGTCGCGCCGGCTCTCGCGAGACGTCCGCTAAACCGTCAAAGTACGGATCTGCCAGCGCCTGCGCGGCGGTGGGGCGATCGTCCGGATCAAATGCTAATAATTTACTAAGTAAGTTTAGCGCCTTGGGGTCGACGCCAGGGAATTTCTCCGACAGCGGCACCGCGGGTTTGATACGCATGTTTTGTAAAAACCGTCTCGCCTTTTCATTGCGAACCTTGGCGATTTGCAGCGGCGTCGGCGTCCCGAGTAGATCTGTGATGATTTCTAACTGTTTCACGACGTTTTTCCCCGGGAACAGCGGCTTCCCGCGCAAGAGTTCGGCGAAAATGCACCCGACGCCCCAAATATCGATCGCCGGCGTGTACTTGGTAAAGAAACTCCCGCACAACTCTGGCGCGCGGTACCATCTCGTCGCGACGTAGTCGGTCCAGAATATCATCTGCGGTCCAGCTTTAGCGGTCATCGCCCGCGCCAAGCCAAAATCACAAATCTTGAGCTTACAGTCGCTGTTGGCCAAAATATTCTTCGGCTTCAAGTCTCTGTGAAACACGTTGGCGCTGTGCATGTACTTCAATCCGCGCAACAGTTGATACAAGAAGAACTGATAGTGTTCGTCCGTCAGATCATCGTTCGCCTTGATGACTTGATGCAAATCCGTCTCCATGAGCTCGAACACGATGAACACGTCGTTAAAATCCCTCGGATTCGGCGGCAACATGATGTTCAACACCTCCACGATGTCCGGGTGCTTCAGGTGTCGCAGCAGCGTCACCTCTCGCAGGATCCGCGTCGCGTCGCTCGCGTGATCGAACGCGTTCTTCACCTTCTTTATCGCCACTCTCTTCCCCGTCTTGCGATCGATCGCCGCGCACACGACGCCGTAGCTTCCCTTCCCGATGACCTCCTCGAGCTCGTACCGATTCGCCTCGCTCGACGCGTCGCGCAGCGTCGCGAAGAATTCGCTCGCGTTCGTCGGTTTATTCGTCGACGGCGCGTCGCTTCGCGCGTCCGTCGCGCGCGCGTCGCTCATCGCGTCGGCTCGAGCGTCGCCGCGCGCGACGCGACGTCGCGCGGCGCGCGCGCGACGGATTCGCGCGCGATTCGACGCGCGATCGAGTGACGCGCGTTCGGCGCGCGTCTCGCGACGCGTCGTCGCCGCTGAACGCGACGCGCGAGGGCGCGGACGTCGCGTCGGCGCGCGCGCGATACGATGATGCTTCGGTGCGCGCTCCGGCGCGTCGGCGTCGACGCCGGCGCGGGCGCGACGCGACGACGACGAGGGACGACGCGCGCGACGCGCGCGACGACGAGAAAGACGGCGACGGCGACGGCGCGGGCGCGACGAAACCGCGAGGACGACGACGCGGTGACGACGCAGACGATGCCGCGGGCGACGACGACGACGCGAACGCGCGCGCGAACGACGCGACGCGCGACGGACGCGGCGGCGCTGGGCGCGGCGGCGCTCGCGGCGACGAACGCGAGCGCGGCGTCGGCGGCGCAGCTGGTGAGCGAACTCGCGCTCGATCCGGAGGGCGCGAGGACGGCGAGCGCGGTGCTGGGACCGCTGTTCGCGGTGAGCACGATCTTGTTCATCGTGCGGATCGTCATGACGTGGTATCCGAGCGTGCCGTACACGAAGCTGCCGTGGGTCTTGGCGTACGCGCCGACGGAGCCTTTGCTCAAGCCCACGCGCGCGCTCGTGCCGCCGGTGGGGGGGGTGGACGTCTCGCCGATCATCTGGGTCGGGATGATTAGTTTTATGAATGAGATTTTGTTGGGGAAGCAAGGATTGTTGGTGTTGTTGGCGAATAAGCAGCTCGGCGGCGGATAAGCGCCGCCGAGCCGAGGCGAACGCGACGTCGGGTCGCGCGCGCGCGCGCGCGCGCGCGAGTCGTCGCGCGGCGCGGACGAGCGCGCGAACTTTATCTTTGATGTATTAATTCATTCACGAGCTCTTTCGACGCGACGACATCAACTCTTCGATTCGTTCGCGACGCGTCGACGCGACGCCCGCACTCGCCGACGCATGTCGTTCGGCGCGCGCGTTCGCTCGAGAGCGTTCCGCGATTGCGCGCGCAACGCGTCCGCGTCTCGGGCGTCGCCGTCGTCGTTCGCGCGCGCGACGCGCGGTGAGTTCGCGCGCGCCGTGCGTTCAATGTCGACCGCCGGTGAAGACGACGACGCGCGTCGAAGCGCGCTCGCCGCGGCGCTGAAACTGCGAAACGCGAGTTTGCTTCGATTCGCGGGCGCGAGCGCGACGGACGCGTCGCGAGCACCGTCGCGCGCGAGCGAAACGTCCGAGGTGAAGAACCCGGCTACGAACGCGACGCTCGCGACGGTGCTCGCCACGCCGCGCGCCGCGATTTCAGACGTCTTGAGGCGAAGCGAAGAGGCGCAGAAAGTGTGGGCGACAGAATTCAGCGCGCACGCGCGAGGAAAGGTGATCAGGCGGTGGTTTGAGCTCGTCGAGGCGAACGCCGAAGACTTGGCGAGAATCATGACGGCGGAACAAGGCAAACCTTTGATAGAGTCTCGGGGGGAGGTGGCGTACGCGGCATCGTTTTTAGAGTGGTTTGCGGAAGAGGGGAAGCGCGTGTACGGCGATGTCGTGCCTTCGTCGTCGACGGGGACGAGAATCATGGTTGTGAAGCAACCAGTCGGCGTGACGGCGGCGATTACGCCGTGGAATTTTCCTTCGGCGATGATCACGAGGAAAGCTGGTGCGGCGCTCGCGGCGGGGTGTTCGATGGTCGTCAAACCGAGTGAAGAAACGCCGCTGAGCGCGTTCGCGCTCGGGGTGCTCGCGGAGCAAGCTGGGTGCCCGGATGGTGTCTTACAATTCATCGTGGGCGATCCGAGCGCAATAGGCGCGGCGCTGTGCGAGTCTCCCGTCGTTCGCAAAATTACCTTCACCGGAAGCACGCGCGTGGGAAAGTTATTGATGAAGCAAAGTGCGGACACCGTGAAGCGCGTGAGCATGGAGTTGGGTGGTAACGCGCCGTTTGTCGTGTGCGCCGACGCCGACGTGGACGCCGCCGTTCAAGGCGCCATGGCGAGCAAGTTTCGTAACGCTGGCCAAACGTGCGTATGCGCGCAACGTTTCATCGTGCACGCGTCCGTGGAGGCTGAATTTGTGAAAAAGCTCGCGGACGCCGCGAGCACGCTCGTCATGGGCGATGGCTTGGAAAATGAAGACGCCACGCAAGGCCCGTTGATCAACGCCGCGCACGCCGAAAAAGTCGATTCGCACGTTCGCGACGCGATGAGCAAAGGCGCGGTGTGCCACATCGGTGGCAAACGCGCGCACGGTAGCTTTTACGAACCGACCGTGTTGTCCAAGTGCACGGAAGATATGCTGGTGATGCGCGAAGAAACATTCGGACCCGTCGCCGCGGTGACGACGTTCGTCGACGACACCGAAGCCATTCGCATCGCCAACGCCACCACCGCCGGTTTAGCGTCGTACGTGTACACCTCCGACGTCAAGCGTACGTTTTACTTTAGCGAAAACCTTGACTTTGGCATCGTGGGCGTGAACACGGGCGCCATATCCACCGCCCAAGCTCCGTTCGGCGGTACGAAGGAGAGCGGCATCGGTCGCGAGGGCGGCAAGGACGGCGTTCACGAGTACGTCGAGCAGAAGTACGTCTGCGTCGGCGGCCTTTAGCGAGATAGACCTAGTGATTTACATCGAACGTAGCGATTCCCGTCTCACCATCTCGAATCGACGCATCCATCGCGACGATTTCCGCTACGTCGGCGCGTCCTCGTCCGTCGCCGTCTCCGCGCCGCGTTCCTCCCTCTTCGCCGTCTCCACGATCTTCACCGGTCCCGGCGTGCACCTATCCACCCTAAAATTCCTACTCCCCTTTCTCAGCAACCGTTCGCACGCCTCTCTCGACTCCATGCGCACCCCCACGTCCTCGCACAGCCCGAGCGCCTCGCATCGCTTCAGCACCCACAACCGACGGTTATTCATGCTGTAATACCTTCGCACCGTCCTCGGCCGCGCGTTCGCCGCGCTCGGCCTCGCCGCGCGTCGACGTCGTCGCGAAGCGTCGTCGTCGTCGTCGTCGTCGTCGTCGTCGCTCGCCTCGTCGACGTCGACGTCGTGCGTCACCACGGCGATCGACGGCAGGTCGTCGACCGCGAGCGCGCCGTCGCGAATCGCTTCGAGCGTCTCCTCGAGCGTGCGTCCGCACCCGCTGAAGCGATCGCGCACGCGGCCGAACGTGTACCATATCTCGCTCGGTCGCAATCGCGCGAGCGACGGCGCTCTGGCGCGCGTCGCGCCCATGTGTGACGCGTCGATTTGAATCCACCATCGGCACTCTTCGCCGCGACTCGCGCTTCGATGGCGCGCGCGGAGGCGACGCGCGCGCGCGACGCGGCGGACGACGCGCGAGGGGCGCTGCGCGACGCGTGCACGTCGAACGCGATGCGCGCGATGGATGAAAACGCGCACGAGAGCGCGCTGCGATGGATTAGTCTCGCGCTCGCGCGACACGAGATGGACGACGGAGGCGCGATGCGCGCGCGAGGAGGCGCGAGCGATGGATGGCGACGAGACGCGATCGATTTCGTCGTCAAGGGAGACGCGCTGATGGGGAGGGGTGACGTCAGGGGAGCCGCGGCGGCGTATCGACGCGCGCGAGCGCTCGCGAGACGGGTCGAACGCGCGAGAGAGACGACGAAGGCGTGCGGGAAGTTTGAATGCGTGGACGCGGATGAGGTGTCGATGAAATTAGCGCGCGCGTTGGTGCGAATCGGAGGCGCGGAGTCGCTGAAGGCGGCGCTGGCGTGCTTGGAGGAGACGCCGGCGGCGAAGCGAACGCTGGAGAATAGACTGTTGGCGGCGAAAATCGCGCGGAGCGAGGGGCACGATCGAGCGGCGGTGATGGCGTACAAAGAGGTCCTCGTGAAGTGGCCGTTCGCGATCGAGGCCGTGGTTGCGCTGGCGGAGCTCGGGGTGAAGGCGGTGGATACGCGACACGCGATTCGCAAGGCGGCGTCGGACGCGGAGGCGGAGAGCGAAGATTTCGCAGTTCTGGAAGCGTATACCACGGCGTACGGCGCGTTAGAGGCGGAAGATTACGTAACCGCGCGAAACGCCGTGGCGCAAATGACGCGCGCGTTTCCATATGATCCCTACATCGCGGGCGTAAAAGCGCGCACGGACGCGGCGGATGGCAGAGACGTCGCCGCGGCGATTCGCGAATACGCCGCTATACGTGCGATGGATCCACACTTCGTCGAAGGAATGGACGAATACGGATTGATGTTGTACGACTTTGGTGAGAAGCGCGCGTTGGAGGCGTTGAGCTCTGAGATGTTACGATTGACGCCTCACGCCGCGGAGTCGTGGACGTGCGTGGCGCTATACTTTGACACCAAGCTCGGCGGTCGCGAGCATCACAGCGGTCGCGATGACGCCCTCGCCGCGGCGGAAAAAGCCGTGCAAATAAATCCGCGCTCGCATATTGCACATTTAGTGTTGGGATCTCTTTATCTCAAAGGCAACCGCTACAAGGCTGCCGTCCGCGCGTTTAATCAGTGCAACGCCATCAAGGTTTCGATGCAGGCTTACCACGGATTGGTCAAGTCATATCTTGCGTTGGGATCGATGGCGAACGCTATGATGTGTGCCAGACAGGCGCACAAGCGAAGTCCGCAAAACGCGGTCGCGTGGAGCTTGCTCGGGGACGTCCACGCGAAGAACAAGGACCAGTACGACAAGGCGATCAAGGCGTACGAGCAGGCGCTCGCGTACAATCCGCGCCTCGTGCGCGCCGTGAAAGCGCTCGCGGCGTTGAACATCAGAATAGGCAAAGTACACGTCGCTCGGGCGATTTTACAGCGACAACTCGACGACTATCAACCTTCGGATGAGGATGAACTCATCCAGCTGTATTGCCGCCTAGCGCAGGCGTTGATGTTATCACGGCAAACGGCGGAGAGCGTCAAGTATTACACGCGCGCCTTGGCGATTCGACCGGATTGTGTCATCGCTCAAAAGGCGTTGGAAAAGTTCGAGCAGACTAGGAACCCAGAATTCGCGGCGACAATGTCGGACGATGAAGATGAAGGCGATGAGGCGATGGATGAAGACTTGCGAGACGACGTGTCTCGTGGAAGCGGCGGGGACTGGATGGAACGCGAGGGGGCATGAAGAAGATTCATTCAATCACAACGGTTGTTGACTACTATGACGTATTAGAAAGCTGGCACGTTTAGAACATGCTCGCACTCTCCTCGTACTTGTAAAATCTAAGGATGTTCTTCAACGGATCCTTGACGCAAAGGTACGAGCCGTCTTCAAACTTGCGGCACGTATCGAGGAACAGCTTGAGCGAACCCCACATATTCGCTTCCTTGATGTTGATTTGCTGTGCAAAGTCCTTCGTATTGTATGTTTGCGTGTTCAGGATCGCGTGCGCGTTCGGATCGCGCGGGTGCACGCGCGACACGAAACCGAGCTTCATTTGTTCGGCGCCGGCGAGCACGGCCATCGCGGTCCACTTGGCGAGCTTATTCGCGTTGTTCTTGAGCTCGTTAGCAATCACCGCACCGCGCTGCGTCTCGATCTTGAGTCTCCAGTCAATCCCTGTGACCTTGGAATCGAATTCGTTCAAAGCCTTCACGAGCGTGGTCAGCGCCTTGCCCTTGTCCATGCCCTTGGATTCGCTCACGGCGTTCAATTCGCATCGGCACACGAGCTTGGTGGTGTCGTCGACGTTCCATTTGCGGTACTTGTACGCGATGGAGTCGTTATCGTCTTCGCCGAAGAAAGGCACGGGTTCGCCGAACTTGTACGCATCCTTTTCGACGGTGAGCGATTGTTCGACAAAGGCTCGGTTCGCCTTGGTACCCTCGGCGGAGAGCTGTTGAACGCCGTTGATGTCTTCCGGATCGTCCGGAATCGGCTCTTGCGCGGTTTCGGACACGGTGAGCTGATCAAAGTTACCATCGGGGCGCTTGTCGAGGAAGATCTTGCCATCCTTCTTCTTGATGACGATGTCCCAAGAGTAGTTGGAGCGCGCGGCGCACATGACGGCGGCCAAGACGCCGTCGGTGGTGAACACGTTGCCCGTACCCTCGGCGGCGTACTTCTGAATGATTGGATCTTCGCTCGCCGTGACGTTACGCGGCGGTTCTTCCGTGCGTCTTCGCAGGAGTACTTCGGACTTGGGCGTGACGCGATCGTACGACTTGTCGAACCAACGCACGGAGCCGTACGTCGCCAAGTCCTCTGGCGCCGACTCGGCGAGCTCCATGGACTGCTTGATGATTTCCGCGAACGCAATTTGTTCCACGACTTCCCAATCCGGACGAATATCCACGGACGCGCTGTAATGCACCTGCTGCTGCTGTCTGTTGTACGCCCACGTGTTCCACTGCTGCGCCTTTCTCGACTGAATGCGCGCCTGGCGGTTGCGTTCGCGCTCCGCCCCGACCCCGAGATCTCGCGCCGCCTCGTCCATGTTCCCGCGACCGCGACCGCGCCCACCGAACTGGTTCCAACGTCCGCCGCCGCGCCCACCGCGTCCACCGCCGCCACCGCTCGACCGCGCGTTCGTGTTATCCACCAAACTGAAACTCTCCTCCTCCCCCGCGTCGGCGACGAAATTAAACACCGTCTCCACGCCTCCACCGATCCCTCCCGCGGACGCGCTCGCGTCTTTCCCCTTCCCCTCTCGCTCCCGATCCTTCCTCTCCCGTCGTTCGTCTCTCTGTTTCTCCCCTCGCTTCTCTCGTCCCTCGCCGTCCCGCCCGTGTCCGTGCCCGTCCCGCTCGTCCCCCATCCAATCCGCGCACCTCCCGAACTTATCCGTCTTGTTGTACGGCGCGTAGATCATCTCCGTGATCTCGCTCGTCACCATCGCCTCGCGCGGCGGTCCGAACCCGTCGTCGTTTCGCCTCGCGCTCGACAGCGCGAACGCCGGCGCCGCCATCGTCGCGCGATCGTCGATCGTCCGCCGTCGTTCGCGTTCGCTCGCGTTCGCCCCGCCTCGCCCGTTCGCGTCCGCGCGCGCGTCTCGCGTCTCGTCGATCGATCGCGCGTCCGGCGCGCGTCCGGCGCGCGTCGCGCGTCGCGATCGCGCGTCGGCGCGCGCGCGTCGGCCGAAGACCTAGTCGTCTCGAACGCGTCGCGAACACACGGACCGCGAACGCGCGGTCGCGGTCCGTGTTCGTCGTGAATGTTACGGGCGCGTCGGCGCGCGCGCGAGAGAGACGTCGACGCCTCGCGACGCGCGACGCGATGGACGCGCCGGCGCGCGAGCGACGCGCGACGCGCGGACGCGCGCGCGGACGCGCGCAGCGCGGACGCGGGCGACGACGCGCGACGACGCTCGCGCGGGACGACGCGGGCGACGCGCGCGAGCGAAGGAAAATCGTGATGCGAAACCTGCCGGCGACGCTCGCGCTCGACGGGCTCGCGGAAGCGCTGGCGCGCGATGGGTTCGGAGCGCTGGACGAGGCGTTCGAGTGGTGGGAGTACGCGATGGGGAAGGCGCGGGGGGGGAGGGGGAGGGGGACGCCGGCG
>Ga0222715_10006265_pt1 | contig 10074 bp, 10 predicted proteins | sample C33_9DmetaG_FD_165056 | JGI IMG/M metagenome (GOLD analysis project Ga0222715, IMG submission 165056) | Estuarine water microbial communities from San Francisco Bay, California, United States - C33_9D | ecosystem: Environmental > Aquatic > Marine > Unclassified | place: USA: California... | reverse complement strand
CCAGATGATGTGGAGCGTGACACTCCAGCCACATTCTGAGCGGGTTTGCGGCTGGGCGATTGCTCTTCTCCAAACTTATGCGGGAATTCCCGCTTAATTCTAGAGTCAAGCTCATTATAGTAGTCATTGCTTTGAGGATCAAACCCTTCATCCTCAATAAGTTTTTTATGAATACCAAATGCGGCAAACGTCATAGCCTCGTCTTGGCCAAACCAAGCGTTTTTCTCGGCCCACCGTTCAGCTTTTGGATCAGGGCGCTGTGGTTGCGGAGCGGCCTGTGGCGCAGGTTGTTGCGGCATATCTTGCGCTTGTTGCGCGCGAGCCTCTGCTTGTCGCTGTGCCCTTGCATAACCGTCTGCGGCAATTGTCAGATTAGTTAACTCTTTCTGAGCCGCCACCGTGGCATCCGCGTCACCAAGCTCTACTGCTCGCTTGAGATTCGCTTCTGCCTGCTGTTGTTGAATAGAAATCCGCTGACCATATTCGTTCATAAAACCTTGATCTAAAGTTTCCATGCGTTGGCGGATTTTTTCAGCTTCAGATTGCACGTTTTGGGCGTATCTCAACGCCTCCTCGCGCTCTCGCTCGGCATCCCGCATTTTTTTGGTCAAGCGGTTAATTCGCTTTTGTACAGACTCGCTGTACTGCTCCATCTCCGCCTCTTCCTTGGCAGGAGTTTCTTCAGAAAGTTCTATTTCGTTTGTTCCACGTGGAACATCTTCTTCGGGTTGCTCAAGCTCAATTTCTGTTTCTTCAGCGTCCCCCACATCTAACTCATACTGAGTATCTTCTGCCGCATTGGCCATAGTCACACCCCCTTAAAGGCTAAGAATGTCTTCAGGATCATCGATTGTTGCTAGGATTTCGTCGTCATTCAGAATGCGACATTCCCCACCATCGATACGGAACCGCGATCCCGCATATCTGGCAAAGACAACCCATTGTTTTTCAGTACACCACGGGCCATCTGGGAACTTTTCTGTGTCCTTGTAACAAAGCGGACCCTGCTTAACCACGTACCCCACAACGGTCTGGATCTGCGTGTCGTCCAAAACCTTGTTTGGAATGTATATGCCGCCATCCGTGGTTTCTTTTCCACGGTACGGAAGAATCAACATTCTCCAGCCAGTAGGCTGTGGCATACGCTCCAGAAGGCTTTTATCCATAGCCGCTGGATCTAGGACTTTAGGTTTAGGTGCTTTGTAGAGAGATTTGACCCCTTCCGCCGCCGCGTCAAGGTCAATATTTTCAGCTAGATCAGTCATTTAGTTGCTCCTGTTTTTCTAGCAGGCCCGAGAGTTCCTGTCCAATAAAGTTTAAAGCAGATAATTCACCCATTAAGTTCTGGTATTGCTCCATCGACTTAACGTGGTTATTTTCCAACAACTCCAAAATTTGAGTGCGGCGATCTTTTATGGCTCTTTGAATGAATTGAGCTAAATATAAAGAATCCACATGCGCTCCATCTTAGAATGTCTTATCTATATAACACGCCATTCTTAAAGGAGCAACTAATATGTCCACATAACAGGGCCTGTGGTGCGAATATCTACGTGAACAAACGTTTTTGCCACGCCAATCCCACCAAAACCTAGTTTTATCGCCTCTTCCACAATTTTTCGCCGCTCAATGCCGTTTTCAACGTAAATGTCCGCCGCTATCCCCTCTGCATGGGTTCCGGGCTTGACTTTTGCACGTTCAAGGCTGTGATCAGGGGAGCGATACCCCGAAGTAATATAGAAAGGAAAGCCACAAGCATCACGAAGCTTGTCTAGCTCTAGCAGAAACTCATGAGAAATGTTGTTTTCTCCGGTTTCTGAACAGGCAAACTCTTCCTTAGAAAAGTATTGGTACGTCACTCTTTTTTGCCGGACCCTAAAAACAGTCCAAAAGCGCCCGTTAAAGCGCCTGTCATGACAGAGACAAGCCCTGCTTGCTCCAAGCTAGGGTCAGGAAGTTCCATAAACCATTCCACAACGCGATACGTCATGACAATCATGGTAAACATCAAGATTCGCGGCAAAACACGCCATTGATCTAATGTTTCAGGAGTAATCATTTTTCTCTGGAAACGCCTTTAGTCTTTTCAAAGGTGCGTAAACCACCGAGTCCGAGCATTCCGAGCAATACTGTAAGTAAGCTTTCCATTTCAAATACAGGAAGTGGAGGGGCCTCAACACCAGAATAAGTAATGACAAATACAGCAAGAGGCTGACCGACAAAATGCCAAGCCAGAGCAACCCCGCAAGTCCACCCAACAAATGGTCGCCAACCTGCGACAAACATGCTTTTGTGGCTAGCTTCAGTTTTGTTGACTTCAATCTGGCCCCTTGCCACCTCCATCGCGTGTTTTTCAGACATGGTCGCAATTTCATGGGCGAGCCTCGCTCTCTCATCCGCGTCAGGAATGAACTTATCCAACAAGCCCGTAACAGGACCAATTAATGCCTCTAGCATCAGAAGCCGCTCAGTGACGCCTGAATACGACTAGGCGGTATGCCGAAATAACTCAACGACCCAACACCTTGATCTACACGCGGCACTAAGGAAGGAGCCTGAGTATAAAACTGCTGGAAACGGTAAGCGTCCATCATTTCCGGCGTCAAATTGACCCCCGTAACTGGCATTCGGTATGGGTTAAATGCCGCCGCCGCAACGTCTTGAGAGCTTTGGTACGCCGGACCAACAGAGCTATAAACGCCTGTGTCATCGACAACCGTAGCTCCTTGATCCGTGGGAGTGCCTCCGGGTTGATTAACATTAACACCTGATATGTTGGTCCCACCGCTACTCTGCATTTGCTCAAGCAACAACGTAAGCTCATTAAGCCTGTCGTTCATTGCATTGTATTGGTCCATATAACTTTGAAACCACTCAGGGGTTGTCGTGCCGCCACCACCACTGGGAGTGGTAGTAGTTAAAGGATTACCCGCGTAGCCTGTTGGAGTTTGACCTGCCGCGAGCATAGCTTGTCTTTCAGCAAAACTAGCGGCGTCCGCCTCTTGCGCGGACGCGGCAATCTGATCACGGAGGGCTTCACCCGTCAGATTAATTCCAGACCAATAGTTTAAACCCGCTTGCGCCGGATCACGGCCAAAAAGCTCATTATAAATTTTAGTAACGGCGGCTTGGCGTTCAGGACTTCTGGCCCCCAGCGCATTCGCCGCTTGCTCTGCTTCTTGAAAACCAGTTACATCCGATCCTTGTGCGCCCGCAATCAAAGCATCGCGAAGACGTTCACCGGTCAAACCAGATGCCATCCAATACTCAGCACCAGCTTCATCCGCACCTCCGGTGCGACCAAATAGCTCGTTATAAAGCTGGTCTAAACGCTCTCTAGTAACGGCCATAACTTACCTCAACAGCTAGTGAACCGTGAGCCGCGAAGCGCGGCACCCATGCCACGTTTCTTGCCCGTCGTAGACTTGCCCATCGCCGTGTCAGGCGTCTTTTCCGCCTTTGCCACAGCATAAGGAATGGAACCCTGACCCTGAATGTCAGCCTTTGCAACAGGCTTGGGCGGATTAGCGGGTGGAGCGCCGTTTACTTTGACTCTCATTTAATTGTTCCTCATCTTTAGTAGCTCTCTTTGAAGAGCCGCATCAATTCTAGCTTGCGTCTGACGTTCCTGACTAGCCAACCGTTGCTGAAACTCAGTCTGCTTGTTAGCCATACGCTGTTGATCCATCTGCAATTCTGCCTGATCCATCTGCATATCGGCTTGTTGCTTCTGAGCATCCAACTGAAGCTCCTGTTGCTTCAATTGTACCAGAGGATCAGGCCCTTGGCCCTGCCCCGTTATCTGAGCAGTAAGCTGTTTCAGATTACCAAACTCTTGCGCGTTCATCTGAGCAACCATAGACTCCAACTGAAGCTCCAGATCCGGCGTCAATGCCTGACCACCCGTCTGTTGCAACAACTGCGCCGTCGCCATCTCCTGACACTTGAGCTTCACATGCTCAATAATGTGCTTCTGAAGCGCAATGGCCGCCTGCGGCAACGCTTGCAACATGGGCGACGTGCCAAAGGTCAAATGCGCCAAGATATGCGCGTCATGATCCTGACCCTCAAACGCCTTCAATTGTACGCTGTCAATCGCGTCAATGTTCTCCTGCGCCGGATCTTTCGGAATAGGATCAGCCGACGAAGGCGCAATCAGAATCTTGTCAATGTCACTAACCCCCAGCGCCTCATACATGCGCCGGTACGCCTCATGCAAATCATGAATCTGCGGGGCCTGCATCGCCATCTGTAACTGCGACTGCGCCAGAGAAATACGCTGTGCCTGCGAAAAAGAGTTGGGATTCGACACCGGAACCACATCTACACGGTCGTCAAAGTCCTGACGCATGATCGTCCGATCACCGCCCTCTACAGCATACGGATACTCCTGCGGAAGATACTCCGACATCACCCGAGCCAGAAGCTTAAACTCTTGCTTCATGCTGTAATGCAACCGCTTATGCACAGCACTCATGACCCGTGAACCCTGCTCCAACAACGCTACAGTCGTGCCCACTGCGGCCTGCTGATTACCGTCACCCACCTTCATGTCCGTAATCGTGGCAAACCGACGGCCCGCCTCGACCACAAAACCTAAAAGCTGGAACAACGTACCGTCAGGACCCTTGAAAGGCAACGGCATCAACGAATCACGGATCGCGCCACCGGGCGCATCTACGTCGCGGAACTCTCCGGGCTGAAGGGGTTCTTCGTCATCACGTACCCTAAGTCCGCGAGCCTTGAAACCAGCAGGGAGATTAGAGAGAGTGCCAGCATCAATAAGCTGGCGAAGAGCCGCCGTAGCTGTTCTGGACAGGCCGCCAATAGTGTGGATAAGCCCGAGGCCATAAAATCCGAATCCCGGAAGGAACTTATAATGGACGAAATACTGGATCTTTCGCCGTCTTTCGTCCTCCTCGCGATAATTTCGTCTAATGGCAAGTATTTGTCCGCTATCCTCACTAATCGTAACAACGTAAGGAACTTTAATTCCTGTTGGTTCACCATCTTCCCCCGTATCTTCAAAACCGGGCAGATCAAGATTTACGTGGCACTCCAACAACGTGCAGTCATAATCAATGTTGCTAGGCTCTACACCATCCAACTTATTCATCGTGTCCGTGACTTCCTCGTCGTTAGACTGAGATGGAATAACAGGAATGTCTCTATAAAACCCCATGACCTGACGAATACGCAGATCATTCAATGACATCTTCACTACCTGCGTAATGTTCTCGCAGGAATCCAGATCACTAGCACCATACGGCACCACAATGTCCTCTGCTGGGACAAACTTGCTTACCGCCCGGTCAATCGCCTCGTCGTAGTAAACTTTCTTGAAAGTTGACCCCGCCAAAGGCAAATAAAACAACATCTGATCAAATTCAGGCGTGTACTCCTCCATCACGTTCGTGATGTAGTAGTTCATGAAATCCTTAACACGGTGCGCCTGCGCCTCACTGTCCTTGGTCTTCTCACCAACAACATGCGTCCTAACCGGACCCGCAGGGGGCAAAAGCTCATTAAATGCCTGCGCCTGAAACTGTGTGGCCGCTTCCGCCAACAACGGATGCGTTACACCCGTCGCACCCCGAAACGGCATCGTGCGCTCCTCGTAAGTGTAACCAAGAAGCTCCAAACCCTTTGAATACGCATCTTCCCACTCAGAACGAGAAGATTTATTAGCCTCAAAATCCCCTAATAACTCTGAAGATAATTGGCCAAGTTCTCTATCATCCAACTCCTCTGCCAAGTTGCCATAGAAATCACCGTCAGAACCACCAAGCATGGCCATCGGATCAAAGTCCACAGTGACGCCACCATCATCGTCCTCCTCGATTTCTATGCCTTCCGGCAGAATTTCATTAACAGAACCTACAAAAGTGCCCGGTGCGGCTATCTCAATGTCCAGTTCCATATCTTCTTCGGTAACTTCCGGCATCATCGCCGTACTGTCCATCAAAGAAGAAAGCTGTGATTTATCGTCACCATTAGCCATCAGGCTCTCCTAGTATACGGGGCATATGCGCCTACGCCGCGTCGAATATCATACCCTTGGAACATGTTCCGTGCTACAGGGGCCATGGAAGCCACGCCGCCCATAGCATAATTTTTAACAGCGGCCTCTGCTTCGCGTTCTTGACGCTCTTCTACACGCTCTTGGTTCTGTTCCGGTAAATTTTTGTTGTATTTCTTTAGTTCTTTTAATTCTTCAGCTTTTTGAACAAAAAACGCCGTATTTAAACGGGATTCTATGTAATCCTCTCGGGTTTCCTGTGGGCCTTCTTTTGTGCTTCTTGCGTCCCGGTCCCATTCTGCTCCAAAGACTAAATTAGCTAGGTCGTCGTAGTGCCTGCTCATTCTTTTGTCTTCTAAAATATCTATTAAACGCTCTTGGGCTTGAGAGCGCGTCATGTTAATACCCGAGTTTTTATAGTATTCATCTCTAAACATGTCCACAGATTCTGACCACTGCTTTTCATTTAAAGCAGTCATCCCATCTACAATCCGCAGTTGAGTTTCATTAAGCTCTGGAAATTGTTTATGACGATATTCATGGGCGTATACAAACGGTGTTGCCGCATCGTGTATTGTGTTAACCGTCCCTACTTCTGTTGGAACAGTTACAAACCCCCTTACAGGCTTATCAAACGCGCCCACGGGTAAGCTTGTTTTGTCCGGATTGATGTAAAAACCTTTTAAATTAAGTTTTTCAGTGCCCGGTAAACCCTTGTACCCGTGATAACGGGCAATAGACGGGTCTATGTCCGCCGCATAGTTGCTTTGAGCCGCGACTTCAATAGCAAATTCATTGTCAAAAGCTTCCTCACGTAAACGCTGACGTTCTAAAGCTTCCAAAAAAGCAGGCTCTTGCTCTACTTTTCCGCCATTAGCGTAGCCGCTCGGATCGTCTAGATTGACTTTTCGCTCGTCTATTAAATTTAAAATCATCGACTCGGCTTCAGCTTTGGTTTGAGCAGGCAAATTAAAGCCAATGTCGTTGTTTTCTAGGTCCATGCGCCGCGAAACAATCGGACCACCCGCGAAAGGCCGAAACTCTCTAGCATCCGCAAAAAACTTGGCTAAATCAGGGTTATCTGTCTTTGACGCCAGCCAACCTAGAGCCACGTGCCGCGCGGCATCTTTCTGTGGCACAGATAAACCGTAGCGATCTCCTATAGAAGACGCCCAATCCGTATCTTGCTTAGGAATGCCCAAATAATTTGCCGTACCCTCTTCCAAGCCTTTGCTTAAAATTTCTTTAAACAAGGCACCTATGCCACCGGAAACATCTCCGCCGTCAGCATATTGCCCCGCTCGCATGTCTGTGGCGTGTCTTTGCGTGGGGTCACGAAAGTAACCTCCTTCAGCAATAACCGTACCGCTTTTATCCGGGCCAACGTTGCCGGAACCAGTGGCAGGCTTGATGTTTTTACGGAGATACTTAATAACGTGTTCAGGTATAGACTTATCGGTAAGTTGTTCAGATGCAACGTTTGCCAATAAAGTCGCAATTCCTAAAGGTGTTGGGTTGGTTGCTAATTTAATACCCGATATTGCCTTACCCGCATTCGTTATTACGTTGTACGTATCCTGAAAATCTTTAAAAGACTTAAATGGTGCGGCTACTTCAGGCATTATCGGGCCATGGGCATGATGCCCTGTTGCATTACAGGGGCCGTGGGCCGTGGTGCGAGTTTCGCGAGGTTACGACGAAGGGTCGCCTTTGACCGCTCGGGGTTCAAGAAAGACTCAATGCCTTCGCCCGTAGTCTGCAAATTAGCCATGTCACCACTGTAAACATCGACAATGCCACCCTCGGCAAAGCCCGTTTCCGTTTTTCCCTGACCATTAAAACGGGGCGAACGGGTGTAATTAATGTCTTCAACACCATAAGACGTTACCGATCCGTCCTCGTTGACAAAATATTGCTTGTCGCCAATACGAACGGTTTGTCTGTTCTTCCCAATTTTATACACGTTGCCCGCTTCGTCCGTAACAGAGCGAGTGTACGTGCCGCCGCCCGTCAGATTGCTACGAACACGCTCAACGTCCGTCATCAAACGCGGGTCAATGTAAGAGGGCACCGATTGCTGTTCCCTAAGCCCTTGAAGCTCCGCGTCACTAATCGTGCTGTAAATACCAAAACGCGGGTCATACGCTAACGTAGAACCTTCACCGTAACGACCTTGTTGGCCGCTCAACAAAGATGCAAATTCTTCCGCCGTCAAATCCTGACGAGAACCCGCAAGTGCATTTAAGCCTGAAACAAGCCCTCTCTTTCCAAAAAGATACGGATCCTGATCCCTAAACGCCGAAATATTCTGATACCCGGCAAGCGGTGCCGTGGGGGCTGTAGTGGTCGTGTCCGTGGTATCTGTAGTGCCCGTGGTCGTGTCGGTCGTAGTGGTCGTGGTATCTGTAGTACCGGTGGTCGTGGTCGTAGTAGTGCCGTCGCCACCTAAGCCCGTGCCGCCCGTTCCGGTGGTCGTAGTCGTAGTATCCGGCTCTTCTACAGTTCCCGTCACAGGGTCCGCCTCGCCTGTGTCAAAAGTTAGGCTTGGCGTAGTGACCAAAGGCGGACGGTAACCATATTGCGTCGTTACTTGACCAGTGTATGGGTCGACTCTCTCAAGGCCGCCTTCCGGATAAGGATCAAAACGATCATACAAATTAGGCTGTTCAGAAGACGTAACTAAAACGTCCGAAAGACTGTAGTACGGTTGTTCCGCCGTGCCGCCCGTCGGGGGCTGGCCAATGAACACGGGCCGCGATGCGTCAGCACCGTAGTTTTGTCCGGGTGTCGTCGGAGTGCTGTACTCGTTCAAAAAACCTTGGCTTGGCGTAAAATAACCGCCCACCGTGCTGGCATTATTGACAATGTCGTAAAGACGCCGAAGCGTCGCTTTATTTTGTGAGGTTAAATCTTCTGGAATACCGGAATAATCTAATGCTCGGTCTGGGTCCGTGAGGTGAACATTTAACCAATCCGATTGACCACCTTCATTGGTGTCTGTGAACCACTCAATCAACCAATCATAGTCAGTCTTTCCCTCACTATGCTCCGTATCAAGCAAACCAAGAAGTTTTAGACCCTCAACAAATTGCCGGTTAGTAACACCCTCTACAAAAACAACTTGACCGGCGTCATTAATCCTCATGTAGTCTGGCAAAACTTTTCCGCCTACCGCGCCAGCACCAAAAGCTTTCAAATAAGCTTGGTAGGCCGCGTCCCCCATTACGCGTCCGGTAAAACCGCCTAAACCACCGTATTGGGCAAAAAATTCTTCGCGTGTCAGAGGTGCGCCCGCACCGCCACCTTCTGCGAACTTGGCAAAACTGCCAATACCGGAATACATTGACATAAAGGTTACCCGTAATATTGCATCGGTCGGAGATTGGTAGACTCATCTTCCCAATAATCCGACGGCAGTTGTACAAAATTGCCTTGCCGATACCGCATCAAGGCCTGCGTGGTGCTGTCCACCAAATCATCAAACTCGCCATTAGGAAACGCGGCACATTCCTCAATAACATCATGCGCCCAAGACTCGTCAGGTGCCCAAATCATGCCGCTTTCAAAAAGTGGAGATACACTATGGACCCTTGACACCTTGTCATTCCCTCGGCTAGGCGTAAAGTTTACCACAGGAATACCCATATTCCGCAATTCATGCGTCAAGGGCAAGCCACTCGCTTTCGCCTCAATAATCACCGTCTCAGGCTCCCAAAAACGGTACGCCTCCAACGCCACCTGCTTTAGTTCCGGAAAATCCCAACGACCCTTCTTCGCATCAAGCAAAATCAAGCTCGCAACAGAACCTTCGTCAGGATAAAACACACCCCAAGTCGTAATCGCACTGTAGTCCGCCCGCGTACTCTTGGAAAACGCCGTGTCATAGCTCTGAATTACATACTGCAACTGCGGAATCTGTTGCTTGTCCCACGTTTTCCACCACTCCCGCTTAATAATCGCGTTTTCGTCGCCGGTGGGGTTTTGTTGATACTGAGCATTCCACTTCGGCAACGGAATCGACGCCTTAACCGCCTGCATCTCCTCAAAAGACAAAA
>Ga0222715_10006264_pt1 | contig 10075 bp, 8 predicted proteins | sample C33_9DmetaG_FD_165056 | JGI IMG/M metagenome (GOLD analysis project Ga0222715, IMG submission 165056) | Estuarine water microbial communities from San Francisco Bay, California, United States - C33_9D | ecosystem: Environmental > Aquatic > Marine > Unclassified | place: USA: California... | reverse complement strand
TAGTCTTATGGACACAATTATAAATCTCGCGCAGAAGTTTGTGGGTTCAAACAACATTAATCTACTAGAACCCATTGGACAGTTTGGGACAAGGCTTCAAGGAGGAAAAGATGCGTCAAGTCCTAGGTACATTTTTACACAACTATCAGAACACTTTAATAAAATTTTTAATCCAGATGACTATGATCTACTTGATTATCTAGACGATGACGGATATTCTATAGAACCAAAGTTCTATGTTCCAACATTGCCTATGATTCTTGTAAACGGGGCATGTGGAATAGGCACTGGTTTCTCTACAGACATTCCTTGTTTCAATCCAGAAGATATCAAGTCTGCTCTTATGAAATTAGTGGAAGATGAAGATGCAGAAATTGATGAATTGACTCCGTGGTATTCAGGATTCACTGGAACTATCGAAAAGATAGAAGAATCACGCTGGATAACAACTGGAGTCTATAATATAGAATCGGGAAATATAATAGTAACGGAACTTCCAATTGGTACTTGGACTGATGACTACAAAGCTTTTTTAGATAAATTAGAATCAGAAAACACGATTTATTCTTATAAGAATAATTCTACAGAAACATCCGTGTCATTTACAATCAAGATTCCATTGGAGACTCTCTTAGAATGGAAGAATGATAACATCGTTGAGAAAAAACTAAAATTGACTACAAATTTATCTGCTAAGAATATGTATGTTTTTAATGAGAAAAATCAAATAGTAAAAATGGAATGTGCAGAAGAAATAGTTTATCACTTCTGGATGATAAGAAATGATTACTATCTTCGTAGACAAAATAAGTTAGTAAATAAATACGATAATGAACTAAAGATAATAAATTCAAGAATTAACTTCATCAATGACATAATGGACGACAAGATTATAGTATTTAGGAAAAAATTAGATTTTATCAATAAGCAATTAGAAGATAAAAATTATCATAAGGTAGACTCTTCTTACAAATATCTCACGGATATGCAAATTCATAGTTTCACAGAAGAAACGGTTGAGAAATTTATAAGAAAACAAAAAGAAATTAATGAAAAGTATACAACAATTAAAAATTACACATTGAAAGATTTTTGGAAAAATGACTTATAAATAATATAAAAAAAAATATTGTATAGAATTTAAGAATGAACACTATAAATATAATTATATTTATGACTCTATTTTGGATTATATTTTCTCAGTTGTATGAACTACGACAGGCAAATGAAGGTTGTTGCAGCGATAAATCGTGTGGAAAATCTGAGTTTGATGCATTTTTATTTAATGGTTCTTTGCTTATTTCTGGGTTTTTCACACTTCTATTTCTATACAGACTATTTGAATTGTACATGGGTTCTGATATGAGAGCACGTAGTTTTCGGGCTAACCCGGTACAATCTTTAGCTGAACAAGGGACTGAGCTTATGTTTGGAAAGTAAATTAAATGTTTTCAATTGTAAGTAAGACAGGTGCGTGATCACTAGATAAAGGGTTTGTTTCGCCTATATTTTTATAAACCTTACTGGATACTTTATTAAATCCTTTTGTAAAGAAATAATCAAGTCTCCAACCTTTATTTGCTTGCCTCGTACAAGCAATACCATCAATTTTTTTAGATCTTGGATCCCACCAAGTATAAATTATTGGATCTTCTTTTATAGTATCGATATACCCCATTTTGATAAGATCGTCATACTGCTGTAGTTCATGTGGGTAAAAACATGGGCCTGGTTTTGTTTTTGATTTGTCAAAGTGAGTGTCTTTTGCCATATTTAAATCGCCACAAAATATTACATTTTTTTTAGTCTGTGAATTTAAAAATTTTAAGATCGCTTCATTGAATTCAATTCTTTTTTCATAATTTGTTCCAGAATTTGGAGCGTAAATTCCAAGTAGCACACTGTCGTTTAGATGCAAAATTACTATTCGACCCTCTGTATCATCGTAACCATCTATAGAATATTCTATTTTTTCTATCTCAATTTTTTCAGAAATAAAAAGACAAGTACCAGAATATCTATTAGGACCACGGTGTTCAGTTTCCTTTGATTCATTGAAAAAAGATTTGAACCCAGGAATCTTAAAACGTGCACCTTGTTGAGAATCACATCTCGTTTCTTGAAGAGTAATAATGTCAGGATTTAGATCCAAAATTTGTGACATAGGGCTACCTTCTTGAACGTTAATTTCTTTGACTTTTCCAATTTGAGCACTTGTCTTATCATTAAAAATTCGAGAGCGAATGCCATTAACGTTCCAGGTTACAACTTTCATCTTTAGTTGTTAATAATAAATTTTCCTTTTATTGTTTTTTTTCTGTAATAATTTGATTAGATATTAAAAATAACTTACCTTCTTCAATATTTTCTGTAAAACGCAAAGGTCTTTGGTCTTTAGGTTTATATAACTTAGTTATTAATTCATAAGCATCTTGCCATTTTTTAGCTCCAGAAGAATAAATACAACAAGAATGAAGATGCTTAGAAAATAGTTCATGAAGTTCTGTTATTGTCTGAATTAGTTTAATAAATGCTGTAAGAGGTAGATCATTTTCTCCGTGTGCTGTAATATTTATTATCATAAAATAGATATCATTTTGATCCGAAACATACTTCCAAGTAGATTTAAAATATCGAATGAATTCTAAAAATCCTGATTCGTTATACTTTTCATCATTAGTTATGTTAACTTCAAACATTTTACTATCATTGTCTAAATTTATATTAACAGAAGGCCTATTAAAAACAATCGGCATATTGATTAAAATGAATTAAATATTTTAAATAATACTTTTTTCACGAAAATTACGTTTTTATAAACATATTAATATATCTTATAAAGATTGTTTATATCCACATGGACTCTATCTGGAATGATTTTGAAGAATGTAAATTGGAATTTGAAAATGAAAATGAAAATGAAAATGCTAAAGAAAAATGTAACCATTTCATTAGAGTTTCAGAAAATGGGTCGGAGATGTGTTTAGAATGTGGGGAAATTCTGCATGCTATTTTTGAATGTTGTGAATGGAATACTTACACGAATACAGACGGAAGTTATCAAACTAGTAATCAAAGAGCAGATTCTGCTATTTCTGAAAATCCTTATTGTAAAGGTGGTACTATACCTGGGTTTAACAAGAATTCTTTTATAATGCGCCTTCATTATCAACAAACTTTTAGTCATAAACAAAAAACATATTGGAAAACATCTGAAATGATGTCTGATTATTGTACTAAAATTGGATTACCATTAAGTATTCTACCAGACGCAAAGAGTATGTGGCACATCTGTATGGAATCTGGTAAACTTACGAGAGCGGCAGTAAGAACTGGTCTCATTGGATCTTGTATTTATTATGCGTGCATAAATAATAATATAGTAGCAGATCGTCAAAAGATTTATGATGTTTTAGAAATTTCTAATAAAGGGTTTTTAAAGGGAGAAAGAATATTTATGGAAATTATGCACGAGGCTGGTACTTATTCAAAATTAGGAAAACAAAAACAAGACATCAAAGAAAATGATTCTTTTGTACTATTTTGTAATAAACTTGAACTACCATTTCATATTTCTACAATTTGTAATGAAATTTATGAAGAAAACAAACATAATCTTGAGTCTGTCACTCCAAAGTCATCTACAGCTGGAATACTTGTTTATGTAATTAAAAACAAACTTAAACTGAAGTCTCCTAATAAAAATAAAATTTCTGAAATTGTAAATGTTTGTATTCCAACAATCAATAAAGTAGTTTCTTTGTTAGAAAATAAAAAGGTTTAAAATATTGAACTATAAATAAATACCGATGTTATCGAGTTTTGTACTTATGCTTAAAAATTCGCAAGTAGTTCCAAGGTGCAATATAATATGTGAGGAAGACATAAGTTTAGCCTTAACGCCTCCTTCGGGAGGCGAACTAAAACTTCTAACAAGTCTAAATGCTGAAAATTGGGCTTACAACTGGTTAATGATGATGTCGTCTGAAAGTACACCCGAATACGACGAACACTACTACATGGATCTATTTAATTTAAGAGGTCTTGCAAATATGTATACTACAGAAGAATACTTCTATCTAGGATTCTTTCCAGATGGAAAGTTTTGTAACGAAGGTCCAAAGTACATAGGACTTTTTGAACTACAACATTCAAAAAGAATAATGAATACTAAAATTATAGTAGAAAATCCTCATTACATAGAAGAAGAATCGTCTTTTAATAATTTTAAAGACTCTCTGATAATATTAACTGATCAGTCTCATGTATTTTTAAACTATAAAGAACTTAATAGACCTGGACAGATAAGATTTTATTATTTATGGAATTTAAATTAAAATATAATCTATTAATAAAATGAGTGTGGAAATAACTAAAACAGAACTTTTTAAAAAAACTAAAAGTGTATATGGTAGTCTAAGAATATTAAGATTACTTATATTTTTAGACGGTTGTCATGATTTTTTAGAAACGGCAGACAGAAACGCATGGACAAAAACTCAGAAAGAAAAAGCCCACGAATTAATGTATCGTAATTATGTAAATGATGTAGAAAATATAGAATCGTCCAAAGGACTAAATATAAAAATTGATCTTAGTCCAAAAATCGGAAGTTATTTTTTAAGTGAAATTAAAAATTTAGAGTCTAAAATGATAATCTATGGTAATATAAACAGTACAGAAAAGATTAAAAAAAATTTTATAGAAGACATTAAGAGAATAATAAATATTCAAAATATTAATCTTTTTGATTATGTAAAATGGGATTGCGGAAAGAGTTTTTCAGATTATCTTTTATTTTTATTAAATCCCAAATTTTCCAATAATAACATTTTAGTTGGCGTAGATGCAAATAAAACTACAATTGGGTTTTCAGCGCTATTTAATAATATATGCAAAATTTTATACGCGCCTCAATATAAAATAGATATATTTAATTCTCCTGCAACTACATTTGACGCCGCCACTAATTCTTCAATCATAAGTCAGATAATAGCGATGACAAAAAAAGCAAGAAAAGAAGTTCCTTCTATAAAACCAGTGTTACAAGGAAATAGTTATGAAGTCAATTTGAATTTTGGTATCAAAAATATAATTAAAATACAATACACAAAATCTACAGAGGGGGTTACAAAACTCAGAATTAAAAATTTCTTCGGAAAAGAAATTTTAGATTTAAAAGGAAAAATAGACTCTAATAAAAATTCTGTTAAATTTTTAACAACAGAATACACACCTGAAGATAACATTTTCATGTTTAAGACATTTGGAGATCTTGGACAGATATTATCATTTGCGAGCCATTCTTATACGACTCCAAATTTTACTAATTTATTTATATCTTTTGATTATATTTCTGCATATATAGCTAGTTTATTCATAAGAGGTGTCATCTTTGAAAATATATCTAACCCTTTTAGCGCATTAGAAATATTTACGATAGATAAGCCTGCTTTATTAAGAGGATTGGAACTCGCCAAACAAAATTATCCAGATACATATATTACATCGGCGGAATTAAGTACAGCTATGCAGCTCCAAAATCTAAGTAAAAGACCTAGAAGTTCTTTTGGGTCTACGCTAAAAGAAAAGCTTAAATCAGTGGGAATAAGAGTTACTAAAGACGTAAATGGTAAACGCAAGAGTTTGACAGAAAAAGAGATGATTATAAAAGCTGAATCATTTAAAAAGTTACAACTAAAGGCTAAAGAAAGAGGAATAAAGTTGAAAAATTCAAACGGTAAATTTAAGACTAAACAATCTTTGGAAAAAGAACTCACGAAAACAAAGCCTATAAAAATTAATAAATTTGGATGAGGAATGCCTCAGAGAAGAAAGGATTACATTTAAATTAATTACACAATCGTGTAATTTTCATTTATTGAATGAAGACATTTGAGGAAATTTACTTAAATGTTTGAGAAAAATAAATGTTTTTAAAATATTAAATGCTTAATATAAACAAAGATCTATATTTTATAGCTTACTATTCTATTCTTAGAACCCTTTTGACCACTTCTGCTGCTAATTTTTTAGGTTTTAGTAGAGAAAAATATTTATTATCGTTTACATTGGGTTTTATAGTTTCATTTTTAATATTAATCTTTATTCTAAAATAAAATATTTATAATTAATAAATGATTCTAGGACCAACTACTCTTTCTATTATGGCTTTTTATTCTATTTTAACATTCTTTGTAAGTCCAGGTATAGCAGATTTACTTGGATACTCTATAGATGCTTATCTAACAGCTATGATTATAGGATTTATAGTAAGTGTTCTACTTTGGCTTTTTTACGGAATAGAGTACGCAAATTAAAAATAAAATATTTAAAACATAATAATAATGTCTGATTGTCTACAATATTATTATGAAAATTCAGAAGATGCAGAAAAATATAAAATAGACTGCTCTAATAAAAGATACGCAAACTTAGAATCTGTTGAATCATTTAACAATAAAGAACTTTTAGATTTTATTGATTCACAATATTCAGAGTCTGCATTTCCAGAGAATAGTCCATTTGAATTTTCAGAAGATTACATTAATCGTACAAATGATGAAATATGTAAAACGTCTGATATGAGTCTAGCGCCTCAACAGAAATTTATGGGACAATTAATGGGACCAAATAGCAATTTTAATAATGTATTAATTTATCATGGTCTTGGTTCTGGAAAGTCTTGTACTAGTATAGTAATAGGAGAAGCTCTTAAAAATTCTAGTAATCAGAGAATGCTGTATGTCGTTCCAGCTCCATTAGTAGATCAGTACTACGAAGAAATAACCGGAGAAATAAGAAATGGAAAGTTCTTTTCATGTCCTTCATTTTGTCTAGTAAAGAAAGATGGTGAACTTGAAAGAGACTTTTATATTTCACAAAATCAAAATTCAATTCTGCTAGCAAAGCTTAGACAAATAGAGACAGAAAATAATAAATTATTTGATATTCAAGAAAGAATAGACTCCGGAGATTCATCTGCCGCGACTCTAAAAGCATTTAAAAGTCAAGAAAATATAATTGCTATTCGAAAAAGAGATCTAGCTAATTATCAAAAAGATTTAAGAAGTAAAATAGTAAGAACTTTTGAAATTGTAAGTCATCAAACTTTTATAGAATCTTTGTATAAAACTTCTAAGGATGGTAATTTTATTAAAAACAAACGTCTTCTTGAAGACTCCGCATTATTTCATGAAAATGGTTTATTAATTATTGACGAAATTCAGAGACTTGTAAGTGAAGGAGGGACATTCTATAAAAAACTTTACGATTCTATAAAGTATTACTTTCATCCAAGACTTAAGATAGCTTTATTGTCTGCTACTCCAATATATGATAATCCTTATGAACTAGCTTTGACTATGAATTTATTAAGACCAAGAATTCCATTCCCAATTAAAAAATTAGATTTCTACGATAAATTCATAGGGTTTACTGATGAAGATGATGAATGTAAAAGTGTATCAGATTCTAGAGACTATATAACAGAGAATTCGTGTATAATAAATAATGATTTAATTTCTTATTTATGTTCTGGTTATGTTTCTTATTTCAAAGGAGGAAACCCAAATGCTTATCCTTACAAACGAATAATAACACTTGAGCATACTTTTTCTTTAGAACATAAGAATGAATATCTTTCGGCTTTAAAATCTGACATATCAAAGGATAAAAATTTTATAGCTGATGTAGACAGAAGTATTAATTCATATGAAAATGTTCTTTTGGGAAATTACGCTTCAGAAGAGGAAGACAATGTATCAGGCATGTATGTTACTAGTCAGCAGTATTCTAATATATTTCTTCCTAAGGCGGCTGGGAGTATTAATAAAACAATAGCAGAGAAAAAACAAGCGTTAGCGATATTTAGAGATAGAATGAAATCTCAGAGATTTGAAAACATTCCGGCTGTTATTGAGTACGTTAAGACATTTTCTACTAAATTTGCAAGTATAATAGAACTAAGTTTAAGCTCTAATGGACCGGTTTTTATATTCTCAAATTGGTTAACTTTTGGCGTAGAACCACTTGCTATTATATTAGAAGCATGTGGACTAGTAAGTTTTGAAAAGAAAGATCGCGGGGCTGGCAAATTCTTTGTATGGAGTTCTGAAACAAAAACAAAAGATAAAGACGGAACTCTAATTAAGAAAGCTAGAAATACATTTAATTCTATTCAAAACAACGACGGATCTCTTTTGAAAATTATTTTAGGAACTAGATCTGTCATGGAAGGTGTATCTTTTAAAAATGTAAAACAAGTACATATAACAGACCCTTGGTGGAACGAGTCTAGAATTGAACAAATTCTCGCAAGAGCAAGTAGATATTGTAGTCATTCTTCTCTTCCAACAGAAGAACAATATGTAGACATTTACAGACACTACTCAGTTTATCCAGGTTCTGGGAGAAGCCCAGACCCAGATGCTCTTAATATGTTAAAAGAAGTAGGAAAACCAAGTGGTTGGAGAGACTATGAAAGTTTTGGATTAGATCAGAAAATGTTAATTGCAGCGCTCAAGAAGTACAATATAAATAGTGATCTTAATACTATACTTAAAAAATGCGCTATTGATTCTAAAATTAATAAGAATGGTAATCTTATTCGTCTAGAAGAAAATGTTATTCCTTTACCAAGTGGTTCTTATCAGATATACTACAAGAATCCTTCATCTGGAAGAATGTACATTCGCGATGGAATACCAGAAGAAGTAACATTTGCGGATGTCTACAATAGAAGATACTCTTTTCCAAATAAAGATTTTCCTCTTAGATTTACAGAAGCAGGACCATCTGATACAGGGAAGTTTGAAACTTACCCAGACTCAGAAGTTCTTACAGATGCAGACATAAACGAAGATCTAAACACAAAAGAAATTATAGAACCATGGGAGTCTGATAAAACCTTTAATCAATTAGACATTTCTCAAGAAATAAAAGATTCGTTTTTAGAACTCAGAGGTAAATACTCTGTAATTCCCACGCTGAGAAGGAAATTTTTAAATGAAACCGGTGACAAATCTCTAAAGTTTAAAGATGACATTAGAAAGAAAATAGAACTAATTGGCTGTATTAAGAAATTAGCTGTAAGCACCGTAGTATCTTCAGATGTTAGAAAAAATATAGCAAAGGAATTTAAAAAAGAGAGCGCAAAGCAAAAAATAAACAGCAAGGTCTTAGAAATAATTTATGTTCACAAGTTGTATCCAGAGTCTTATATTGACGAACTATTAGATATAGCAATATCTAATCCACAAGCTATAAATGAAATATTAAAGAATGTTTCCAAAAATAAAATGTAAAAAAAATATAATATATAAATATAAAATGAGTGCTGAAACATTAAAATTTTTTGAAGATAAGTCTACAGAATCCATTATAAATTGGATGATGAATCATCTTACAGAAGAACAAATTAGAATGTGTTTAGATCAATCTACTATTCCAGATTCAAGTTTAGTTGCAGCTGCTTCTGCAGCTTCTGTTGTACCAACGGATGCGGGGCCAAGTACTGCACCACCAGTGACAGTTGCTGGACCAAGTATAACTCAACCGGCGGCCGCCTCTGCCGCGGCTCCGTCAAAGAAATCTGCAACTGATTTATTCACTGATAAATATAGAAAAAAATGTTATGGAACACAGTATCTTATTAAACAAGTCACTAAAGAAGGCGTAGAATACTATGAATTCAAGGAAGTAGATGAAGAAGATGTTTCTAAAAATCCTTCGCTTAATATAGGAGATGTTGACTGGGTATTCAAAAAAGAACCTATTTCTACATTTAAGGATTACTGTACAGAAGACGACAAAGAAGTTCTTGAAATGTTGAAAGAAGAAAATATGCCAAAGTTCTTAAATCCTCCAGACGAAGTAATGTTAGTTGCTACAGATTATGTTAGATCTGGTTTAGTTTCTCCTATTCCAGTTGTAGCTGTTCTTGCAGAAGAAGAATTGGAGCCAACTCCAATTCAGCCGCAAGTACAAATAACAGAGCCAATGATTAAGGCTATTAAAATTCAGCAAACTACATCTGATTCTATTCGTCAAGAATACCCAGATCTATATGCCAGAG
>Ga0222715_10006262_pt1 | contig 10076 bp, 4 predicted proteins | sample C33_9DmetaG_FD_165056 | JGI IMG/M metagenome (GOLD analysis project Ga0222715, IMG submission 165056) | Estuarine water microbial communities from San Francisco Bay, California, United States - C33_9D | ecosystem: Environmental > Aquatic > Marine > Unclassified | place: USA: California... | reverse complement strand
CAGTAAGCTGGGTAGTAAATGCCTTAGTTGAGGCTACTCCAATTTCTGGACCCGCGTGGGTATAGGCTCCCGAATGGGTTTCGCGTGCAATAGACGACCCTACCACATTACAAATCCCAAAGACAAATGCCCCTTTTTCTTTAGCAAGTTTTACAGCGGCTAAAGTATCTGCCGTTTCGCCCGATTGCGAAATGGCAATAACAACATCGCCTTTGTTTATAACGGGATTACGGTACCGGAATTCTGAAGCGTACTCAACTTCTACAGGGATGCGCGCAGCATCCTCAAACAAGTATTCCGCCACTAAACCTGCGTGCCATGAAGTTCCGCACGCTACAATAGTGATGCGGTCAACATTTTTAAAAACATCTAGGTGTTGTTCGATACCAGAAATATTAATTTGCTGTTCTTCAACAAACAAACGTCCCCTAAATGTGTCCAAAATAGCGTTGGGTTGCTCGTGAATTTCTTTCAACATAAAATGCTCAAATCCACCTTTTTCAATTTTCTCTAAGGAAAGTTGAATTTCCTGTATGTTAGGTGTGAGTGCTTCGCCACCTACAATAGAATACATTCTAAATCCTTTTTTTCTTGAAATTACTGCCATTTCATTGTCTTCGAGGTAAATGGTTCGATTGGTATATTCAATAAATGGAGAAGCATCTGAAGCAATAAAATACTCGTCCTTTCCAATTCCTATAGCCAAGGGGCTTCCCAATTTGGCAACCACTATTTCATTTGGTCTCTCAACATCAAAAACTGCTATGGCATAGGCGCCAACTACCTGCGAAAGTGAAATTTGCACAGCCTCGCCAATTTTAACCCCTTGAGAAAGTTTTATGTATTCGATAAGATTGACCAATACTTCAGTGTCAGTATCTGAAGAAAATATAAATCCATTTTCCGTAAGAATTTTTTTAATGGAGGCGTAATTTTCGATAATTCCGTTGTGTACTATGGAAATTTTTCCAGAATTTGAGGTATGTGGGTGTGCGTTTACATCTGATGGAACTCCATGAGTTGCCCAGCGTGTATGACCCAGACCAAGCGTTGCTCCAGCTGAGGCGTGCGTTGAAGCAAGTTTTTCCAAGTCGGTAACTTTACCTTTAGTTTTTAAAACATGAGCAGCGCCGCCAAAAAGAGTAATTCCCGCACTATCATACCCTCTGTATTCTAAGCGTTTAAGCCCTTTTATTATAACAGGATAGGCATCTCTTTGTCCAATATATCCTACAATTCCACACATAAGCTCTAGACTGAGTATTTGTTAAACTTAATTGTTACAAAGATATTGTAATATTATTACCAACATCGAGATCTTTACTTTTGCTTCTATTTATTTAAAAACCCAAGGTAACCTTTCCCGTTTTTGAAAACAAAAAAATCCCGATGCAGTGCATCGGGATTTTGTTTGAGTGGGCGCGAAGGGATTCGAACCCCTGACCCCTTGGGTGTAAACCAAGTGCTCTGAACCAACTGAGCTACGCGCCCCAAAGGGTGCAAATATATAAAAATACATTTGTTCAAAAATTACTTTTTTTGGCATTTTTTTAAGGCAATATTTCCGCAACAACAAAGAGACTACCTCCCACATAAATTGTGTCATCTTTTGAGGCAACAGACTTGGCTTTGGCTAATGCACGCCTTACACTTGTATGAGTACTATACGTAAATCCCCAAGACTTAAACGCCGATGCTAAGGCACCTACATCCAAGGCTCTTGGAACATTTGCAGCGCATAAATAATACGTTGCCGTAGCGGGAAGTAGAGGCAGGATATCTTCTATTCCCTTGTCATTTACTACACCAAAAACAATATGCAAGTGATTGAATTTTAGGGAATTAAGCTGAGTGAATACAATTTTAAGTCCTGCTGTATTATGTGCGACATCAGCAATAATTTTTGGATTTTCGGCCAAAATTTCCCATCGGCCACGAAGTCCCGTATTAGCTACAACACGTTGTAATCCTTGTTTTATTTGCAAGTCTGATACAGCAAGTTGCGTCAAGGCTTTAAGTAAAGAAACCACCCCATTGATGTTTTGTTGCTGATAGTCCCCCAACAAATCGGTAGTGTAGTTATGCGATGAGGCAAAAAGAAGCGGTGCATCATTTTGATGGGCGATTTCCTCAAAAACGGGAAGAGTTTCGGCGTCTTTTTCTACTACCACAACGGGTGTATTAGGCTTGATTATTCCTGCTTTCTCACGGGCGATGGAGGCTCGTGTATTTCCCAAAAATTGCTGATGATCTAATGCGATATTGGTAATCAAACATCCTTCTGGAAGAATAACATTAGTAGCGTCTAATCTGCCACCAAGACCCACTTCAATAACAGCTATATCTACCTGTTGTTTAGCAAAATAATAAACTGCCAGTCCCAAAGTCATTTCAAAAAAGGAACATTGATGCTTATCAAAGAAATTACCGTGTTCTGTCACAAACGCTACCACCTCTTTCTCGGAAATAGGCGTTCCATTTAAGCGTATGCGTTCCCTAAAATCTTTTAAATGTGGAGAAGTATAGAGTCCAACCTTTAAACCTGTTTCTTGTAAGATAGAGGCAAGCATATGCGAAGAAGATCCTTTACCGTTAGTACCCGCAACGTGAAGGCTTTTAAACTTGTGTTGTGGATTTCCCAAATACGTGACCAATTCTGTAACGCGGTCTAAATTTGGATTCAGGGCAGCGGCACCAACCCGTTGATACATGGGAAGTCGGGCATACAGCCAATGTAGTGTGGCTGCATAATCCATCATACAAATAAATAATCACGCATCAACATGAATATAGCATAACCCGATACAAATCCGACAAGAGCCAAAATAGTAATGTTTTTTAGGTACCAAAAAAAGTTGATTTTTTCCATACCCATCGCAACAACGCCAGCGGCAGAACCAAATATCAACATGCTTCCACCTGTACCTGCAGCAAAAGCAATAGCATGCCAAAGTGGATTGTCAATTCCTTCCGAAAACATTCCCATACTTGCTGCTACCAATGGCACATTGTCAATAACAGCCGAACCAGAACCTAACAAAGCAACCACTACATCCATATTTGGAAAAGTAGCCGTTAGGTCTTGAGCAAAATTAAACAACAACCCCAATGACTCTAGGGCAGCAACTGCCATTAAAATTCCTAAGAAAAATAAAATGCTTGGTAGTTCAATTTTAGTTAAGGCCGCGTGTACTGGACCATGAGAGCTATGGGCATCAGACACCTTATCTATGTTTGACATAGAAAATTTAGAGCTACTGTAAATTTCAGCAAATGTAGCCACCACTGCTAACGAAAGCATCATACCCATGTAGGGTGGTAGATGGGTTATTGTTTTAAATACAGGAACAAACAAAATAGCACTCAAGCCTAAATATAACATGGTTGCACCATAAGGCTTTTTGGCAACATCGCCTTTAAAAACATCTATAGTCCCTCTAAAAGCCTTAAATCGACTAGCAATAAGCGTAGGAATTACCATACACACAAGCGAAGGAATTAGTAGGTACTTAATAAGTTCTGGTGTGGTAACTTTTTTACCAATCCAAAGCATTGTAGTTGTTACATCACCAATAGGAGACCAAGCACCACCTGCATTAGCTGCAATAATAATAAGTCCAGCAAACCAGAGTCGGGTATTACGGTCCTGGACAACCTTTTGTAAAATAGTGATTAGAACAATAGTTGCCGTTAGGTTGTCAATTATTGCAGACAAGATAAACGCCAAAATCGAGAAGATCCAAAGTAATTTTACCTTTTTGCGAGTTTGAATAAACCCTTTAATTGTTGCAAATCCATCAAAATAATCAATGATTTCAACAATGGTCATAGCACCTAAAAGAAAAACTAATATTTCGGCTGTTTTTCCCAAATGATGTAAAAGAATTTCATCTAAATGTGTTTGGTGTAAACTTCTAGAAGCCGTATCGACATCAAATACCGTAAGATGACCTAGAGCAATTAGCGCCCATAATATTGCCATCATAGCAAGAGCAGGGATAAGTTTGTCTATTTTTAAATTGTGCTCAAGGGTTATAGACAAGTATCCTAAAAAAAATACGATAAGAATTAAGGTTTCCATGGTACTGATTTGTAAATTTAGCAAGAACAAATATAGTGATGTGTTCGTGTTCCAAAAACAACAAAAACGTGTTTTTTAACACTTTTCGATAAAACACTAGCCGTTAATTATTTTAAATTTAATAGCAAGAACCCCTTCATATAGGAGTCATTTTTGGCTCAAAAAGCAAATTAAAAAGACACACCCCCTATAAAACATGGGGGTGGCGTGATCAAGGTGTCTAAATTTGATAATTAATAATTTTAATACACTCATTTTAGCTAATTCATAATTCAGCCATTTTATTTTAAGAATGCCACATTCACTTACAAATAGACTATAGGATGATTATTAAAATTTAAATTCGAAAATTATATTTGAAAAAAATAGAATTTATGCTACCTCACCCACAAGGTTTATACCATCCTGAAAACGAGCACGACAATTGCGGAGCTGGGTTTATTTGTAGTCTAGAAGGCAAACGGACAAATGACATTATCCACAAGGCATTAGATATTCTCGTAAAGCTTGAACACCGTGGCGCAGTAAGTGCTGACGGCAAAACAGGTGATGGCGCAGGAATTCTCATAGACATTCCACATAATTTTTTATCAGAAGTATGCTCTTTCAAAATACCTGAAGCCTACTCCTATGCGCTTGGCATGGTATTTCTTCCACAGAAACTTAATCAGCGTACCTATTGTGTTGACGTTTTTGAGGAAGAACTTCAAAGACAAAACCTAGAAATAATTGGTTGGCGCGATGTACCAACAAACATTGATGTTGTAGGCAAAATTGCTAATCAAACACTCCCAAACATTAAGCAAGTTTTCGTGAAAGATGCTACGGGGGATCTAACTGAAGACCAACTTAATACAAAAGCATTTATTGCGCGAAAGCGCGCCGAGCATCGTGTGTATGCCAGCAAAATGTCGCAATGCGCCTATTTTTATTTACCTAGCTTCTCCACTCGTACGGTAATCTATAAAGGATTACTCATGCCTGAGGATATTGAAGGGTTTTATTTAGATCTTAAAGATTCTCGTGTGGTTACTCGATTAGCGTTGGTACATCAACGGTTTTCAACAAATACATTCCCCACGTGGGACTTAGCGCAGCCTTTCCGATACATGTGTCACAATGGTGAAATAAACACGTATAAAGGAAACGTTATCCGAATGAAGGCACGTGAAGAGCTTTTTGCAAATGAATTTTTTGGGGAGGACATGCAACACATTACGCCCATCGTGCTCCCAGGTAAATCTGATTCTTCTTCAATGGACATGGTTGTAGAATTATTACTTCACACAGGGCGTTCTCTACCTGAAGTAATGATGATGTTAGTGCCTGAAGCATGGGAAAGACATCAGTCGATGGATCCAGCCAAAAAAGATTTTTACGCTTACAACGCTTGTATTATGGAGCCGTGGGATGGCCCTGCGTCTGTTCCTTTTACTGATGGAAAATATATTGGCGCACTGTTAGACCGTAATGGACTTCGTCCATCGCGCTACACTGTTACTAAAGACGGATATGTAGTCATGTCCTCTGAAACTGGTGTTATTGACATCGACCCAGCAAATGTTTCGCATCATGGGCGTTTAGAACCTGGTCGAATGTTCTTGGTTGACATGGAGGAAGGTCGAATTCTCGAAGACAAAGAAGTAAAAGAAACCATTTCTGCTAAACACCCATACGGCGACTGGCTCAAAGAAAACCTACTCCCATTAAAGGAAGTTCCTTATACAGGCAATAATACTCCTGTCGAAGCTGAACCTTACATAAAACGTCTGCAAGCTTTTGGTTATACCGAAGAGGACATCAAAACACTTATTTCTCCTATGAGCACTCTTGGAAAAGAGGCGATAGGCTCAATGGGAACGGATACCCCACTGGCAGTACTTTCAAACAAACCGCAACTGCTTTACAATTACTTTAAACAATTGTTTGCGCAAGTTACCAATCCCCCTCTAGACGGAATCCGTGAAGAAATTGTTACCGACACATCTATGTCTGTGGGTAGCGATGCCAATATTTTTAATGTTTCACCTGAACATGCTATAAAACTACGTATTCAAAACCCCATCATATCTAATGAGGATTTAGACAAAATTAAATTCATAGAGCATCATAATTTTAGGGCTAGCTCAGTGCCTGCACTATATGATATCCATTCAGGAAACAATGGACTGGAACGGGCTTTAGATGCCATGCTGATTCAGGTCAAAAAAGAAGTTGAGTCAGGAGCAAACATCATTATTCTTTCTGACAGAGGAGTCAACAATGAAAAAGCGCCAATTCCTATGCTTCTTGCGTGTTCGCATGTACATCACGGCATGATGAAACATCGTTTACGATCCAATTTTGGTATTATTATCGAGTCTGCCGAACCACGTGAACCACATCACTTTGCATTATTATTTGGTTATGGTGCTAGTGCCATCAATCCATACATGGTTAATGAAATTATCACTCACCAAATTGAAACCGGGATTATTAAAGGGCTTTCTTCAGAAAATGCAATTGCCAATTTTAATACAGCTATTGCCAAGGGACTGGTTAAAATCATGAATAAAATTGGTATTTCTACGCTACACTCATACCGAGGAGCTCAAATTTTTGAAGCATTAGGGTTAAGCAAGAAATTTATCAATACCTATTTCTGCAACACGGCTACAAGAATTGAAGGAATTGGACTGAAAGAAGTAGAACAAGAAATCGCAAAGCGTCATGTTTTTGCCTTTGGACAGAAAACGGCTAGCGAGGGTCTTGACCTCGAAATTGGGGGGAGTTATCGTTGGCGAAGAAATGGCGAAGCACATATGTTAAACCCTGCTAGTATTGCCAAATTGCAACTTGCTACTAATAAAGGCAGTTACAGCACTTTTGAAGAATACTCCAAGTTGGTAAACGACCAAAGTAAGCAACTTATGACACTTCGAGGTATGTTTGAGTTTGCTGACTTAGACCCCATCCCCTTAGATGAAGTTGAGCCTTGGACTAAAATTGTAAAGCGCTTTAAAACGGGGGCTATGTCTTTAGGGTCTATTAGTGAGGAGGCACACGAAAACTTAGCAATCGCCATGAACCGAATTGGCGGAAAAAGCAACTCAGGTGAGGGTGGTGAAGACCCCCGACGATTTACCCGTGATGAAGATGGAGAATGGCGGAATTCTGCCATAAAGCAGGTAGCCTCAGGGCGATTTGGGGTTTCTTCGCACTACCTTACAAACGCGCGAGAAATTCAAATTAAGATGGCGCAAGGCGCTAAGCCTGGAGAGGGAGGACAACTTCCCGGACCAAAAGTAAACCCATACATCGCATCGGTGCGAAATTCAACACCATATGTAGGTCTTATTTCACCACCCCCGCATCATGATATTTATTCTATAGAAGATTTAGCACAACTTATCTATGACCTCAAGAATGCAAATCGTGAGGCGCGTGTTAATGTAAAATTAGTTTCTGAGGTAGGAGTAGGTACTATTGCGGCTGGGGTAGCAAAAGCAAAAGCGGATGTGATTCTAATTTCAGGTTATGACGGCGGAACGGGAGCATCTCCCCTAACCTCACTAAAACACGCTGGATTGCCATGGGAACTTGGTATTGCTGAAGCACAACAAACCTTAGTACTTAACGACCTCCGCGGTCGCATTGTCATGGAATGTGACGGACAAATGAAAACAGGACGAGATGTTGCCATTGCATGTTTATTGGGGGCTGAGGAATTTGGCTTCTCTACAGCACCGCTTGTCGCTTCGGGGTGTATCATGATGCGGGCCTGTCACTTAAACACTTGTCCAGTGGGGATTGCCACACAAGACCCTGAACTTCGTAAAAACTTTAAAGGAAAACCTGAACATGTTGTCAATTTCATGCACTTTGTAGCTGAGGAGATGCGTGTTATTATGGCTGAACTTGGGTTTAGAACCGTTGACGAAATGGTGGGACAAAGCCAGAAACTAAACATGAATACCGCTATTGAACATTTTAAAGCACAGGGGGTTGACTTATCAGCTATTTTATACAAACCCGATGTTGACGAAAGCGTTCCTGTGCGTAACATTAGCAAACAAGATCACGGACTAGACAACGTGCTCGATGTGGACATTGTATCAAAAGCTCAAAAAGCTATCATTGCTAAAGAACCTCAAACGCTACATTTTGATATCCGAAATACAAATCGCAGTGTAGGTGCTTTATTAAGTAATGAGATTTCTAAAGCACATGGTCGTGATGGACTTCCACAGGATACGCTTCGCTTGTTATTTAACGGAGCCGCGGGACAAAGTTTTGGGTGTTTTGCGACCAAAGGACTTCATATGGAAGTCAAAGGAAACGCAAACGATTATTTTGGAAAAGGACTTTCTGGGGCGCGTTTAGTAGCCAAAGTTCCGGAACAAGCAACGTTTAAACCCGAAGAAAACATTATTATAGGAAATGTAGCTTTATATGGTGCAACGGGGGGCGAGGCCTACATAAATGGAATTGCGGGTGAACGCTTCTGTGTGAGAAACTCAGGGGCTGTAGCTGTTGTAGAAGGCGTTGGTGACCACGGTTGTGAATATATGACAGGCGGCGAAGCGGTAATTTTAGGGCAAATTGGACGCAACTTTGCTGCAGGGATGAGCGGTGGAATTGCCTACATTTATGCTGAAAACGGCGTTTTTGATGACCGAAACTTTAATATGGAAATGATAGGTCTTGAAGATCTCAACAGTACGGATATAAAACGTGTTGAACACTTGATAAAAAATCATATTGAATTTACTTCTAGCCCTTTGGCAACACGAATTTTAGCGCACTGGAAAACAACACAAAAACACTTTATTAAGGTAATGCCTACTGATTATAAGGCGGCCCTTGAGCGCATGGCGCAAGAAGAACAAAACGTATAATTATGGGGAAGTTAAGAGGATTTATGGAGTATGAACGCATGAATGAACAAAACATTGCTGTTCAGGATCGTGTAAAGAATTACAAGGAATTTACCGTTACACCAAGTGAGGAAACCCTACAAGACCAAGGGGCCCGTTGTATGGACTGTGGGGTACCCTTTTGCCACAGTGGCTGTCCTTTAGGGAATATGATTCCAGACTTCAACGATGCTGTTTATCGCAACGAGTGGCAAAAAGCATTGCGTATTTTACATTCCACCAACAATTTCCCTGAATTTACGGGAAGACTTTGTCCTGCACCTTGCGAAGCGGCTTGTGTACTGGGTATTATTAACCCTCCTGTTTCCATTGAGATGATTGAAAAATACATCGTTGAGCGTGGGTTTAAAGAAGGATGGATAAAAGCTGACCCTCCTCTAAAAAGAACTGGAAAAAGCGTTGCTGTTGTAGGATCAGGTCCTGCAGGGCTTGCCGCTGCTCAACAACTAAATCGTGCTGGGCATACGGTTACCGTTTTTGAGCGCGATGAAAAAGTTGGCGGGTTGTTACGCTATGGAATTCCAGACTTTAAAATGGAAAAAAACATCATAGACCGTCGTTTGGAAATCTTAGAAGAAGAGGGCATTCTATTTAAAACAGGAATAGAAGTAGGCAAAAACATGTCTATCGAAGAACTTAATGCTTTTGATGCTGTTGTGCTATGCGGGGGGGCAACTCTTCGCAGGAGGTTACCTATCCCAGGTGCCGACTTACCAGGAGTGGTACAAGCCATGGATTTCTTACCCAAAAGCAACCGTTGGGTAGACGGACTTACCGAGGTCGATGATGCGCTTCATGCAGCTGGCAAAAACGTTGTGGTTATTGGGGGAGGTGACACAGGCTCTGACTGTATCGGCACCTCAAATCGACAAGGGGCAAAAAGCGTAACCAATTTTGAAATTATGCCCAAACCTTCAGAAACACGGACCGAAGATCACCCTTGGCCGTTTTGGCCCTTTAAACTTAAAACAACTTCTTCTCACGAAGAAGGAAGCCATAGAGAGTGGAGCATCCTAACCAAAGAGTTTGTTGCTGATGAGAATGGAAATCTCAAAGGATTGAAAACCGTTAATGTGCGT
>Ga0222715_10006256_pt1 | contig 10081 bp, 7 predicted proteins | sample C33_9DmetaG_FD_165056 | JGI IMG/M metagenome (GOLD analysis project Ga0222715, IMG submission 165056) | Estuarine water microbial communities from San Francisco Bay, California, United States - C33_9D | ecosystem: Environmental > Aquatic > Marine > Unclassified | place: USA: California... | reverse complement strand
CGAGGTGGGACGGCGGGTTCGGGGCCAGAGATGACGACGACGACGCCGACGATGCATGGCGATGCGAATGCGGGATACGGGCGATCGACGAAGCACACGCGGCACGAGAGCGGTGGGTCGTGGTTGTTTGAGACGCGAGAGAATTTGGCGCGACAAGCGGCGGAGGAGGCGCGCGCGAGAGAAGGGGCGACATCGACGTCTACGGTGACTGAAGAGGATGATAGACACGCTAGAGGGGTAGATATTGCGACTGCGCGTGATGCGTCGGTGATGGTGCGCGAGGATTTCGATGTAGGATCGCCGAACGGTACGGGCGCGACTGGGGTGTTGCTCGATTACTTTGAGTCGTTGCCGTATTTCGACGAGTGGGTTGCCGTGTCAAACTTGTGGGAGCGGCGGGAAAACGTCGGCGTGAGCGATTATCTGTGTGCAAGATTATACCGAGAAACCTCGGACGAGGCGGTGGAGCGGTATTTGAGTCAAATAGTGACAATGTGGATCCAACGCACCGAGCTCGGCGGGGCTGAGGCGCAGCAAGCGTCGAGTTTGGAGCGCATGATGGTGATGTGTTGTCGTCGATCTTTGCGGTTGGCGACAAAAATGTGTTGGTTATTGAGTGCGGCGGCGGAGGATAGTTCACGTCCAGCGGCTGTGCAAGAATTTAGAGAGAGATGCGCATATGAGGCGGTGACAAATGGCACGTGGCTCGCGCCGTTTGAAGAGAGAAGAGCGAGCGCCGCGTCGCCGGCGAGCCCAAAGAAATCACAAGCATCGACTACTGGGGAAGAACCGGTGACACCACCGAGAAAAATATTCGGTATGGCAAAATCTCCCGCGAAGTCTCGCGGAAGCGATGAAAAGGTAGCATCCGGAGATTCTCCGACGACGAGCGGCGGTTTTCTCGCCGGGTTTTCTCGCGTGTTATCGTTTCGGTCATCTCCATCCTCCTCTAAATCTGACAAGGCGAAAAAGCACCGAGAGTCACGTTCTCCTGGTAAACCGAAAGAAAGTCCCAAGTCACATGGTTCGGGTGGACGCTTGTCGTCGCTTTTCGCCGTGTGTGGAACGGAGACGCTTCCTCCAGAGGATGGCGCAAAGGAACTGCGCCTCAGGAAGAAAACTTTTGACGCGACGATGAAGTTTACGGATGAATTGTGCGATTTATCAGATAAACTTTCCAAAGTATTTCCACTCGACAATCGACAAGGCATCTTGCGTCACGAACTGGCTCAAATCAACAGGCAATTCCGCCACACTGAAAAAGGTACTGGTGTATTATTTCCGATGGGACACGGCAAAATGGAGCGCGTTATTCGCATTCCGTTTGAAGAAGCAGTGCTTCTTAACAGTCGCGAAAAAGCGCCGTATCTCGTGTGTTTAGAGGTTGTGAGCTCGAATCCTACTCAAGAAGAGATGGACCATGCGAGCACGCATGGTTCGCCAAACGATTCAGGTGAAGACTTTTATCCATCAGGCGATGACTTCATGCCAGACGCGAGAGAGCGCATTCGTCGCTCGCTCGAAGCGAATCGTCGATTCCTTGCACCAGTTGGCGGCGGCGATGCATCGACTGGTTCATCGAGAGGCACGAACTCGTTTTCAAATGATGATTTGGAGGACATGTGGGTGAATGTCGTGCCGATAGTGAATACTGATGACAACAGCGTTGTCGTGCGACTCGTCGTGCGCAGCGAGGCAGAAATGATGGACACCTCGTCAGGACCGCACCAGCGTAAGCCATCGGAAGTCGGTTTAATCGAAATGGCCGCACAAGTCAATGCTCGAAAGTGGGCCCCAGAAAAAGATGCACTAGATGTCACTTCGCTCCCGACAGCGACTGGTGTGGGCGCGTCGATGACGTCGTCTCCGCACAAGCGTAGCGCTGGTGGTTTAGGTGAATTATGGATTGACAAGTTAGATCGCATCCGTCGAGCATCGCCCTATGGTAATCTTCCGGGTTGGGGTCTGAAGCCTATCATCATTAAAGCTGGGGACAACTGTCGACAAGAACTGCTCGCACTTCAGCTCGTTCGAACATTTGCTGATATTTACCGAAGCGCCGGCGTGCGTTGTTGGATTAGGGACTTTGATATCCTCACAACAAACACCCATTCGGCTTTGATAGAAGCAGTGACGGACGCACCCAGTATTCATGCTTTGAAATCTCGATCGCCGAGAGGTATGACCTTGCGTCAACATTTCGAACGCAAGTTTGGCGTCGGTACCCCAGAGTTCCGCAAGGCGCAAAACAACTTTGTGGAGTCGCTCGCGGGGTACTCCATTTTGACTTACCTGTTGCAGGTCAAGGACCGACACAACGGTAACATTTTGCTTCATGATGATGGGCACTTGATTCATATCGATTTCAACTTTATGCTCTCAACCTCACCGGGTGGTATTAATTTTGAATCGAGTCCGTTCAAGCTCACCAAGGAGTACTTGGAGGTGATGGATAGCGACGCCGAAGGCACTCGATCAGAAGCGTTCGATGCGTACAAGGCGCTGTGTATTCAAGGTTATCTCGCCGTTCGTGAACACGCCGAGCGCATCGTGTTGTTGATTCAAATGATGCGCGCAAGTGGATGTCCTTGCTTCAACGCCGGTCCCAAAGTAATGAAGTTGCTTCGTCAGCGCTTCAATTTGGCCATGAGCGAAGAGCAGTGCGTGGAGACGGTTTTGGGAATGATCTCAGACTCTATCGACGCCTGGTCGACGCGACAATATGATTTCTACCAACGGTACGTGTGTTTCGATTTGTTCCCGTCATTTAAGCGCGCGCTCTTGTCGACGCTTCACGTCTTTTGTTCTTGTTTTTATTTACTAACCGTCTTTGCCGCGTCCATAATGCAGAGTTTTAAATGGCGTGCTATAATCACATAGCCATTCCTGGCACGCTATAATTGTTTTTGTATCTCTCAGCCCTGTAGAGATATGTAATCTGCATCTAGAACAACCCTCGCAGCGCGCACGCGCGTCCAAACAACTTCTCTCTACGCTGTCCTCGTGCGTCAACCAGCGCGACGCGGGCCCACCGAGGTCACTCCACTCCACGACGCACAAAACGCCCCGAAACCGCACTCATGGTTCAACCCGCGTTGATCGCCGCACCCATCGGTGCCGCTGCCGCCGTCGTCGTCGCCACTCGCGCCGTCCTCGGTGGTCGTCAATCTAAAGAGGAAGTCAGACGAGGCGTCGTGGATGACAACGAAGTGTCCTTCGCGTGCGAGCGCGTGTGCGCGAGCGACCGATTGATGTCGCGTCTCGGTGGTTTAGGCAAGGTACGTCGTAGGTGCTCGTGTTCGCGCGCGTGCGACGCGTAAATGGTGCCATGCACCGTCGTCTGTCGACAAAGTGTGTGATGGATTACGCGCGCGAGCTGTTTGAATCGATCGCGCGAGCTCAACTTGCGTTGTACGAGTACTCACCGCACCTATGAACGGTTGGTGGTTCGTGATGTATACAGGCGGAAATGCCACACACGTGTGTGACGGTGTGTGGGATGTCCGGCACCGATGCGTGCGTAGATGCGTGCTCGCGCGTGGCGTGCACGGCGCAGCACAGCGTGCCGCTATGGAACGAACAGTGCGTGAAGCGGTGCACGGCGGAGTGTTTGCGCGGAAGAACGAATACGCCGTGATTGTGGTGAATCATGTAGAGAATGTCGCTCGAACGGTTGATAATTTGCTGCGATATCGATCACTCGGGTGAGATTTTTGAGACGTGGTGGTGTAATTAAAATTTCTAGCATTGTAGGCCTCGCGGCGTTTCTCTGCGTATCTCTTCTACCCGTCAAGCATTTGCGACGGAGCTTCACCATCGGGATAAAAGTCTTCTGGTTTTGCCGCGTACATGGCTAACATCGCATTTTCGACGTCCATCGTGTTTCCGACGAGCACAAGCGAGTGCAACGGTCCGCCCATGTCGACGCCGCACATTTCTTTGAGCGTGCACGCGCAAATTTTCTCATCATCATGACCCACGCGCGCTACAGCCACGCACATGGTTTCAGGGCCATACACACCCTCACCACGCGTCTCTTCAACCTCTATCATCTGTCTCGCCGCCGTCGCCGCCGTCATAAATCTCGGCGGCTCGTACTCTTCGATGCCCTTGCACAGCGCCCGAGTCGTCGGCTCCTTGACTCGAATATCCAATAAGCACAGCGTATGCGATCCAAACGATCGATTCTCCTTAATTCTATCATAAAAACTATCCGGTCGCCACGTTGACGTGAAGAAACATATCGATACTGCCTGCCCAAAATTATACAACGACAATCCCGTGCCCGCCACGGCGTTCATGATGCTCGCGTTGTAAATATTCTTCACTTTCACTCCGCGCTCGACCGCACGAAGCACTAAATCCGCGTGCGTCGTCGCCGCGAACGCATCACCAACGACTAAAAATGCAACATCCATCGTCGCCGATTCATCTAACAATCCATCTACGCCTTGTTCGACGAAATTTCTATCGCACACCGTCACCTCCTTGCCGTACAGCGTCGACAACTTGTCCACGTTGACACCCAAGATGGACGTATACGCCTCCAAGTACACCTTGGCGCACTTTTGAATCGCAGCTAAACCATTCATGGTGACATCGCGTTCGTCTCCCAGCCCGAGACCGATGACGTACAGCATCGTCGACCGACACAAACACCACGCAAACGAGCTGAATCAATGAATGAGCGCGCGCAGCCGGCGGCTGACGCTCGTAACGACGCCCGTTCACGCGCGCGCGGCGACGACGACGGCGGTGGCGGCGACGGCGACGCTGACGACGAGGCGCTCTGATCGACGCGTCACGCGTCACGCGCTGCGAGTTCGTCGAGCTCGCGCGGGACGTGCGCGCGCGAGTGACGCGCGCGCGGCACACACCGTCGCACCACATGTCGGGACACGTCGCGCGCGCCGCGCTCGCGCGTGGATCGACGCCGCGCTCGCGCGCGCGATCGAGCCGGCGTCATCATCGTGCGGCGCGCGCATCGTCTTCGCCGTCGTCTTCCGCGTCGTCGTCGTCGTCGCGAGAGGTGGGTCGAGACGATGCCGCTGGTGATGATGGCGTCGCGACCAAAACACGGTTTGACGGAGGCGCACGCGCATCGACGAGCGATGTGAGCGAGGATACCGACGCGAATGAATTACACGCCGTGCGTTCGTCGCGCGGCGCCGTGCATCGCCGGGCGGTGCTCGCGTCGGTGGTGCTCGCGAGCGGCGTGGGCGACGGCGCGTGGTTGGGTGAGCGTCGGGCGAGCGCGAGCGCGGGGCCGGATTACGCGCTTCCAGGTCCGTATCGCGTGCGCGCATTGCCGCAACTCGAGCACACGTGTTCAAAGTGTTTCCCAATGTGCGTTGGGTTGAGTTGTTTGAGTAGAATACGGGTATTTGTGCCCAAGGCGGATGTGGAACCGGATGCGTTGTTTCCGGTGATTGGGAAAAAGACGCCGGCGACGACGCGAACGAGCGCGAGCGAAGCGCTGAGGTACGCTTCAGAGCCGCCATACCCTGTTGCTATTATTACTCCTGGGTTTTTGATCGATGGTGAGTCGTATTCCTCCATTGCACGACGATTATGTTCGTGGGGATACGTCGTCGTCATGTACACCAAGACGGAATCCGTCGCCGGTGGGACGTTGGATGACGAAGTTTCAGCGGCAATTCTAGACGATTTAATCTCATGGGTCGGTAGTGACGTCACTATCGGCCCGTATGCCAACCCAGATCAGGTGTACTTGATCGGACACAGTCGTGGTGGCAAGATATCAATGTTGCAAGCGCTTCGAGACGAACGCGTCAAGGCGATTGCGTTGCTCGATCCCGTCGACAACACCGTGTACGCCCCGTTGGGTCCGGGTTTCCCGAGCGCATTAGCCGCCATGAAAGCCAATCCAGCGCGCGTACCTCCTCTCGTCGTCGTCGGTGGCGTCAATGGAGGAGAATGCGCACCGAGCGGGTCAAATTACGAGGAATTCTTTGCCGCGTCGCCCCGCGGAGTCGCCGCCAAAGGACACGACGCGTGGGGATTTTCGTGCGGCGCCGGTCACTTTGATTTCATCGACGAAGCGACTTTCGTACAAAAAGTCATCTGCCCCGATGGTTCCATGGATCCAAGCGTCACTCGTGACTTGTGCGCGGCTTTAGTCGTCGCGCACGGCGAACGAGTGCTCCGTCCCGATGAGTCGAGCGACGCCGAGACGCTCGAGCGCACGCTCGGCTCTCTCCGTTCGCAGTTCGCCGATCGCGGTGTCGCATTCGATAGCGTGCATAAACTCAAATAGTGCGCGTGAAAAAACACATCACAACACAATGCATCACACACGACACGAATCGAGCGCGCGTATGTGCGTACATTTAACCTCGATTTCCCGACGACGCAACCGACGTTCAGCTCAGCCTCTCGCGCCTCCCCACACCACGACGACGACGACGGCATGCCGTCCGACGACGATGCGATCGCCGCGTACACGCGACTCGCCGTCGCCGCAGCGCTGGCGTTTGCCCTCACGTCTGCGCGCGAAGAAGTCGCGGTGTGGACCGCTACCGCGCGTTTACAGCTCCGCGCGCTCACTCGAGATTTTGTCCAAGAATTGGGCATGATTCGCCGCAGCGCCGAAACGCGATTGATTGCGATCGCAGGCGGCGTCGTCGGCGCGCTGGCATTGAGTAAACCCGACGAGGCATCGTTCGATTCGTGGTTTGATCGATACCGCGCGTGGGTGCGGGAGGAAAAAGCCAACGGCGCCGGGGACGCCGCGGGCGGTTTCGTCGCGCGGGCCAAGCGACGGTACATCGAGGCGAGCGACGCGGTGTTGACGTATGGTGGAATTTCGACGCGTGGAAAGGTGAAAAAGACGAGTTCGAGGGATTGGTTCGTGGCGCGAACGGTGGTTGTGGGGGACTCGGTGGTGTTCGTCGGGCTCGGGGGACTGTGGTGGGGGCCGGCGTGCTCGTTCAACGCCGCGAAAAGAGCGGTGAATGACGGCTTAGCGTTTCTCGCGCGCTTGAAAGAAACGTTAACGTGATGTAGGTGGAGAGACGCGTAGTGTATAAAAGTCATAGCATCAGCAGCAGCAACAGCAGCGCGCAGCATGTAAATAATTGTTACAGAAAAGAAGAAAAGTACAACTGTAGAATGTACGTAAAGAAACGCGAGCTTTTCAGCTTAAAATCCCGTCTCATCATCGATGTACGTCGCATCGTGCTTCAAATGGTATGAAGAGTACGTCCCACCGGGCGCTGACGAGCTCGCGGCGCCAAAAAACGGAATAGCTGGTAAGAAGAAGGCGGCGATGGCGGATCCGATTCCGCCGAGTTCGCGAGACGAGCGCTCGCCCACGGCGCGTTTTTGTCCCTTTTCATTCACGAGAAACTTGAATTCCTCGAAAAACGATGCCAACACTCGATCCTCACCCGGAACAAAGCTCGACTGCACGCCAGACCATGAACGTCGGACGCCCACGCGCGTCGTACCCTCTTCTGATTCGACTGAAATCAAAAGCGCCCCAGCCTCTTTCAAGCCGCCGTCAAACCTCATAAAAGCAATGCGCGCGCCATTTTCTAAGTTATCAACACTCAAAGGTAAAGGTAACGGCATTTCACTCGTAAATGCCAACGTACGTGCCCATTGACGAATAGAATCGATCATCGTCTCTTCAACATCCAAAGCGCACGCTTCGGCTTCGCACACGTCCAAGCTCGACAGCACCGTCGTTCGCAACGGACCAACTAAACCTTCATAAATCACCGTCGTCCCAGCGTTGGCGCTGTTCTTCCCACTCCCGCGTCCTTTTATCCCGCTTTTTGCGTTACCTTGTCGCAGCATACGATCGTACGTTTCTCGAGCCTTGACGTCGCCCAACGCTTCGTACGCCCCGTTGACGCGCGCCATGGCTCCATCCACGCTCGATTCTGCGCGCACGTCTGGGTGCATAATCTTGGACATCTTCAAGAACGCCCGACGCACATCGTCTTGAGATGCATTGGGCGAGATGTTAAGCACTTCATACGCGCTCTCGCCATCGAAACGTCCGTCAGAAGCGATGGATCGCGTGGTCGCGATGCGAGATCGCTGGTGCACTTTTTGCGTACATTTTCGTGGGTTTACGCGCCCCGCGACCGCCGCGGCGCCGAGTGCTGTGGCATGCATGATTGGAAGTATATGTACACCGCCGTGTGCGGGTGACGATCGGCGGGTGACGAGTCGATGTGATCGAATGCGTCGCTGAGTGCGGTCTCGGTGGCGGTCCAGTCAGCATGTAACTGTTTTCTGGGACAAGCCTTGTCCGACAAGGTTTGTAAACACTACGAAGACTTGTATGCGATATTAAATAAAACAACGCGAAAGAATAAGAATTATGAGCACAACGCGCGGGCGCGGAGAGGTCAGACCTCGAGCGCTTCGGCGATGGCGGATGCTAAAGAGAGCACTTCAAAGGGCTCGACGCCGTCGACGGCGCCGACGGTTTGCGGACACGAATCAGTAATCCAAAAGTTTGCAAACCCTTGACCACCAGCACCTTCGGTGGTGAAACGCTTCCAAGATGCGTTGGGGAAAACACCGTGCGTGGCGTATGCGGAAACACGAACCGCGCCGAGGCGCGAGAGCAACTTTTGACATTCGATGAGCGTGGAGCCAGACTGCACGAGATCATCGACGATGACTACGTGTCGGCCGACAGGTTCACCTTCCTTGAGTTTAACAATACGTTTAGGACCTTCACGAACTTTCGTGCAAACTACGCTTTCGTATCCAGCTGATGCGAAGAACGTGTGGAAACGCTTGTATGCCCCTTCATCTGGGTACGCGATGACGACGTTATTCGCATCCTCCAACTGGCTCAATCGCTCGAGCAACAGCGGAATACCGCTTTCAAAGCACGGTAAGATGCTATCACCAAAGTAAAAGCGCTCTTGTAACGCGTGAATGTCGAAAATAATCGTACTCGTCGGCCCGCCTCGCGACGGCGGAATGTTGCTCAAAATGCGCGCCAACGTCACCGCCGTCGCCACTTCACCCTCGCGCACCACGCGTTCGGCAGTACCAGTAGGGAAGAATGGTAGAACCAACGTGAACGAGGCGACGAACATCTTCGGTAGCGAATAAATAATACTTAATTGCTCAAAGATGACCTCTGGAGAGTGAAACGACGCTAAAAACGCCACGTGTCTATCTCTCACGTCGTACGCATCGTTGATGAACAAATCCGGAAATCCATCAGGGAACGTACGCCAGTCAATTTCTCCGAGTTCTACCATACCATCGCTTTCGGATTCAATCTTCCTCGCCAGCGGCTCCATCTCCTTACTGTAAAATAACACTGGAAATTTACGCCGTCTCGTCCACGCCGTCTCGTCTGAAAACCCTGGTCGCGAAATTCCCCCACGCTTCGCCTTCCCAGCCGACGCCGACGCCGACGATGCTTTCATCACATCTTTCGCCGCCTCTCCACCAGCCTTCTTATCGCTCTTACTCACTTGCGTCGTCATCGGTTTCGGCTCCATACCGCCCGCCGCTGCCTTGGCCGACGACTTTGTCTTCCCTTCATCCGTCCCTCGCGCATCCATCACCGCCCGCGCGACAACCTTAGACGTCAACACACCATCACTACAATCACCGCTACTCTTCCACCCTCGCCCATGCGCACCATTCCACCGAACCGTCGTCACAGAGTCCTCGTTCGCGCGTCTCGACGTCCAACCCCAACCCGCGCGCGCGCTCGCTCCTCGCCCTCTCGTCGCCCCTCTCGCCCCTCTCGCCCTCGCGCGCGACGTCAACGTCTCCCCAGACACGCCGCGCATCCATGCGCGCGCGTTCGCGTGCGCCATCGTCCCTCACGCGCGCTCGCGCTCGCGGAATATCCCACACACACGCCGCCGCGGGTTCAAACCTCGCCGCACACACCGGTTCAAACCTCTCTCTCGCGCGCGATGCGAACGACGGTGGCGACGACGGCGGCGGCGAGGGGTTGAATAAATGCACCCGCCACCCCGCGCGGCGTGCTCGGCGCGCCGACCGCGGTGTGACGCGCGCGCGGCGCACGAATGCGCGTCCCATGGGGACCATAGATTTTACATTGGTGGCG
>Ga0222715_10006254_pt1 | contig 10083 bp, 7 predicted proteins | sample C33_9DmetaG_FD_165056 | JGI IMG/M metagenome (GOLD analysis project Ga0222715, IMG submission 165056) | Estuarine water microbial communities from San Francisco Bay, California, United States - C33_9D | ecosystem: Environmental > Aquatic > Marine > Unclassified | place: USA: California... | reverse complement strand
ATCTGTTAAAAAGAAATTCAGTACCTAAGTTAAAAGTTAGACTTGTAATAAAATCATGGAATCAGTTCAAAAGCTCACCCACATAGAACATATTCTCAAGAGACCTGACTCGTATGTCGGTCCAGTCGACTTAAATGTCGAACCGTATTGGGTTCTCAACAGTAACAAATCACAGTTTGAGAAGAAGAACCTCAAGTATTCCCCAGCTCTCTTGAAAATCTTTGATGAGATCCTCGTCAACGCAATTGACCGCAACTCTATGCACCCCAAAAATGTTACCTCCATCTCTGTCGATATAGACAAGGAATCAGGTGCCGTGACTATCGAGAACAATGGACCTCTCGGTGGTATCGGTGTTCGTATGCACGAAAAGGAGGGTCTATGGAACCCAGAACTTACATTTGGGCATCTCCTCACAAGTACAAACTACGACGACTCTCAAAAGAGAATTGTTGGGGGACGTAATGGTTATGGAGCCAAGTTGACGAATATTTACTCATCAGATTTTTCTATCGTGATCAAGGACCATGAAAATAAACAGACCTACACACAGAAATGGTCTAAAAATATGACTATTTGTCATCCACCAAAACTGACTAAACACAGCGCTGCAACGTCTTCTGTGTCTATCACCTTTACACCAGATTGGAAACGTTTTGGAATGAAGGAGATAGATATCAACATTTACAAGATTTTTGAGAAACGTGTTTGGGATGCAAACATTTGCACCACGCCCAATTGTAAGGTTAAATTCAATGGTGAAGCTCTACCCAAGACTACATTTGAAGCTTATGCCAAGATGCATGAAGGTGTAACAAATGTGTGCTCGGTTACCACTGACCGATGGTCTGTCTGTGTAGGTCCTTCAGAGAATGGACTTGAGCAGGTATCCTTTGTGAATGGTATCTGCACAAATAAGGGTGGAACCCATGTTGATCATGTGACTTCTCATCTAGCCTCTGGAATCATTGACGAGATGGTGAAAAAGATCAAACTCAAACCTCAACAAGTCAAAAATACCTTCAACATCTTTGTTAGGGCAACCCTTGAGAATCCAACTTTCTCGAGTCAAGTGAAGTCTGAGTGCACTTCCAAGGTGCAAGACTTTGGAAGTAAGTTTGAACCACCTAAAAACTTCATCAAGAATGCACTCAAAACTGGTATCAGTAATGAGCTTACAGCGCTCTCAAAATTCAAGGAGATGAAGGAGCTCGCCAAGACTGATGGTGGAGCCCGTAAGTCTAAAATTACTGGCATCCCTAAATTGGATGATGCAAACAAGGCTGGAACGGCTCAATCCAAAAAATGCACCCTCATCGTGACAGAGGGTGATTCAGCTAAAACCCTAGCGGTTGCTGGTCTCTCCGTGGTTGGTCGTGATCTCTATGGCGTTTTCCCACTTCGTGGTAAATGCAAAAATGTCCGAGATGCTTCTGTGGCACAGCTTACGGGGAACCAGGAGTTCAATGACCTCAAGAAGATCTTGGGTCTCCAACAAGGCAAGGAATACAATGATGTTTCTGAGCTTAGATATGGAAGACTAATGATCATGACTGATGCTGATAACGACGGTTCGCATATCAAGGGTTTAATTCTGAATATGATTGACTATTTCTGGCCCAGTCTCCTCAAGTTGGGATTTGTCGTTTCAATGGTCACCCCGATTATCAAGGCTTCTAGGGGTAATCAAACCAAGTCATTCTATACGGATTCTAAATTCAGGGCCTGGTATGGAAACGGACAACCTGGTTGGCGCATCAAGTATTACAAGGGTTTGGGCACCTCAACTTCGAAGGAGGCACGTGAGTATTTCAAGCAGATAGAAGACCTCACAGTCAAGTTTGATACAGATGTGATGTCTGATAAATCTATTACCTTGGCATTTGACAAGAAGAAGGCTGATGACCGTAAGACGTGGCTTCTTGAAAGCACAGCAAAAGACCCTAGGGAGCTAGAGGTTCCTTATGGTAATGTGAAACAGTTGAACATTACTGACTTTGTTCATAAGGATCTGGTAAACTTCAGTCTCGCAGACCTCAAGCGTTCCATCGCACACGTTTGTGATGGATTGAAACCGTCCCAACGAAAGGTTATGTATTCATGCTTTCAAAAGAATTTGACTGCTGAAATGAAGGTTGCACAATTGGCTGCCTTTGTAGCTGAGAAGAGTGCCTATCACCACGGTGAAGTTTCTCTCGCCGATACAATTGTAAAACTGGCGAATGATTTCGTGGGCTCCAACAACATCAATCTTCTCGAACCATGTGGTCAATTCGGAACACGACTTATGGGTGGTAAGGATGCTTCTCAGACGAGGTATATCTTCACACGATTGACATCCGAGGCTCGTAAGCTTTTCGATCCCAATGATGATGCTATTCTTAATTATTTGGATGATGATGGACGGTCTATAGAACCTGAGTTCTATATGCCTACTCTACCCATGATTTTGGTTAATGGAAGTGAGGGTATTGGTACTGGTTTCAGTTGCTACGTGCCTCCATTTAATCCCAACGATATTCGCAACAATATTACAAATGTATTAAATGGTAAAAGTATTCAAAAAATGAAACCCTGGTTTCGGGGTTTCAAAGGAAAGATTTTTGAACAAGATGATGATTCGTGGGTGACCCAGGGTGTATGGACCACCATTGGGAGGACGGTTAAGGTGACTGAACTCCCCCCGGGACGCTGGACCCAAGATTACAAAGAACACCTCGATACCCTCGTTGAAAAGAAAATCATCAGTGGTTTCACAAATAACAGTACAACTGAGAATGTGGATTTCCTGATACAAGATTACAATGGTGCAGATGCGGTTAAGGATCTTAAACTTCAAAAGACACTCCGTACAAGCAATATGCACCTCTTCCATCCTACAAAGGGAATTCACAAATATGAAAGCCCTGAGATGATTCTAAAAGATTTTATCGAGCTTCGTTATGAGTATTACAAAAAGCGAAAAGAACATCTCATCAAAGTTCTAGAGACCAGATCGAAGATGTGTGATTACAAGTCTCGATTTGTATCCATGGTCATCAACGGTGATATCGTTGTGTTCCGTCGTAAAAAGCAAGACCTAGAGAATCAACTCTCTGGTCTTTTTCCACTCATTGGAGGAACCCATGACTATCTTCTTAACATCAAGACTGTTCAATATACGGATGAGAGTGTTCGAGATCTTCTCAAAGAATCTGAGCAGGCGAAGAAGGAACTCGAGAGCGCCCGTCAGCGGTCAATTGTGAATATGTGGGAAACGGATATTAAAAATATATAAACAATAGATAAGTATGGGTGAAGCCGCTAAGATTTCCCTAAAAGCTATTGGAAAGCAGGATACATACCTTCTTTCCAAAGACCCAGAAGACTCCTTCTTTAAGGACAAGGATATGGTGCGACATTCAGATCTTAGGAAGTATCATAGAAGTCGTAAAATTATCAATCCCGGAACTATAACCGGTTGGCCGTTTGCACAGACTATCAAGGTGCAATTTAACCCTCAAAATATGGGAGACCTTTTGAGTAACATGTGGTTGAGTGTGACCATGCCTGGACTCAGTGATTTTGGTGGTGGAACAAATTATGCTGATCAATTGGGTAGACATATTCTAAAAAGTATCACCATGTTTGTTGATGAACTTGAAGTTGAGAAAATACATGATGATTGGGGTATTATATATGATGAAATGTATCTAGAAATTTCAGAAAAAGTAGCAAATAGATTTCTTGTAAACAGAAGTTTAGGTTTTGACGATTCAACCCTAGATGCATTTAAAGACGTTTGTCAGTATTCTTCTGACCTCATGATACCTCTACATTTCTTCTTCTCTCGTAAGTATGCCAGTGATGAATACTCATCTAATCAACCAAATCGTCCTTATTTCCCAATATGTGCTGTGCACCGCCAAAAAATTGAATTCGAGTTAGAGTTTCACAAACAACAATTCTTCACGGATACTGGCGACGCTCTTAGCCTTCCTGAATTTAGACTGATTACGGAAGAAATAACATTGAGTGCTGATGAGAGAAAGTATTTGGCTACGGAGAGACAACTTTTCATAACTGATATCGTTCGTAAACATCCAACTGCGGTCAGTGAACTCAATGTGGATCTGATTCGAAATAATCTCGTTCCAGATATTCCAGTCAAATGTATTCATTGGTTCTTACGAAACACTGAGTTTGAAGATGAAGGTGATGCATCAGGTGGTAAGTCGTTACAAGAAGAAAAGTATTACCAAAATCGTTTCAATTTTTCGTCCAACGTCAACTTTGATGAAGTTCAAACCTTCTTCTATCCCATCATGAGTGAAGCGAGTTTCTACATTAACGGGAACAAGTTGCCAAATGTTTCCAATACGAATCATAATTATTACAAGTATCTCATTCCATTTCGACACAGGTTAGCGAGACCTTTTAGGAATATTTACACATATAGTTTCTCGATGAATCCGATTAATGTGGAGCCATCGGGGAACTTGGACTTTACGAACATCGTGTCTGATAAAACATCTATAGAGGTTAAATTAGACACGAGTATTTTAGACGAAAATGGTGATCCCAAGGTTGATGTGGCAACCAAAACATATTCACTCAATATGTATTACACCGGATACCAAACCTATGTATTTGAAAGGGGTTTCATGTCACTTGCTTATTAAAAAGTGAGTTCTTATTGTTAGAGATGTAGTCTATAATATTGTTCTTGATACACCATTTGATGAAATTTAGTTGTGCCAAAGTTGTTTGGATTTCATGAGATGTTCCGGGAATTGTATAGGCAAACTTTTGGGACCTACAGAAGGGATCGAAGAGCTTCTTACTGTATCCATCTAGACTTGACTTGTATGCACAATGAACAGTAAACAACTTACCGTCAGTGGTGGTATACATAGTGTTATTCTTCTTTGCGTAGTTAGTGATGAACCACTCGAGATTTCGTAGAGAAATACCACTTGACTTGTCGAGAATGTTCAGTAGTTTAGTCCTATTCTTTTCTTCTTGGTAGAATTGATTTATTGATGTTTGTAGAATGGTCGATTTACTCATTACATTATTAATGTAGTTAAATCTCTAAGCTCACTCACAGCCTCGCATGCCGGACAACCCCTAACATACATTTGTTCGGGTCCGTGTGTGTGTGAATTTACACTCGGAAGTTGCCTAATTTGTATTTGTTGACCCCTCCTTGAATGAAATCTGCAGTATCCACTCTCACCACATTTAAAAGTGCATCCACGCGACTGACCATTTTCTGTTACGATACCCTTGCACACATTCGTTTCCGGAATGTAACGTAAAAGTAGGTCCAGGGAGACTTGATGCTTTTTACTAATCTCTTCAACTATTTCAGTCACTCTCTCACTCACGATAGGATCAATTCTCTCTTCAACTTTTTCATCAATTACTTTTTCGATTGTGTCTTCGACCAGCTCAATAAATTGTGGATTTGCTAGAAGAATTCTCAAAACTTTTTTTGAACTCATCACTTATTAATACTTTGCTCATAATTTTTAAATAAGTCTTCAACAGAATTTTGTCTTTGTCTGTGAAGCTTAAGGCGTTCCCTCAATTCGGCAACTTTACCAGTATCGTCGAGATTATTCTTCTTACATTCCTCGATGAGTTGCTCCCTTTTCATAGTGCTGAGGGCTGGACCCAATTTCTTCTTTTGTGGTTTATGCTCAGCTATGATGTCACCGAAGATTTCCTGTTTGGCATTCTCATAGAGAGGATCTAGAAGATCACACACAGGATTAAGGAATTTATTTTCAAAATAGTAATGATAGTCAATTGGCACACCATTTTCCTCTACATATTTGGGATCCTCTGACTTTTGAAAGGCTTTCGCCTTGGGGTCGTTGGTCTTGGTGAGTAGATAGGGAACACGATCACCCGACTGTGGTTCCGACCCCGGTTTACGCTGTCTCATCTTATTCACGACTTGCACATGTGCTTGATTTATGTGCACACTCTCAGGACTTGTGATAGACACAGACTTTCCACCAACCTTGTAACTGTCTGATAGAGATTGACTTAATACCAACTTCTCGTTTGAAACTTCACCGGCTAGAAGTTGTGACGCTCTTTCCCTCGCCAACTCCCTCGGTGGTCCTATGTCAGGAGCATCAAGGACAACATCAAGGAGTTCCTTACACACTTCCCTCACGTGTGGTGTATTATCACGCCTTACAAGCTGGAGTCCCTTTACATCTATGTAGTCCATATGCATTTGGTCATCTTTACCCTTTGTCCACAACTTTGCAGCGTAACGTTTTTTGCTGTAAAGAAAATAAGGTGAATAAACCTTTTCGAGTTCTAGATTGTTCGGCTTCTTAAATAGTGCCGAACACTCCTCTGCGGCTCGTTCACCAACTTCCCAACTGTAAGCGATAGCTTCCTCACCCGTGCGCCCACCAACATCAAACTCAACCATGACTGAATCGGTGTCGCCGTATCGAACCTTAGCACCAGGGAAGTTTGCCTCGACGTAACTCTTAGTCTCTTCGATCATACCACGACCCCTACACGTTGTCGTAGAAGCGATAGGAACACACGGAAGAATACCTTTTCCGGCACCTGTAAAACCATACACCGAGTTCATAGAAATCTTGTATGCGAGCTGCTTACCATTGTAAACTTCCTTCATCGAACCAGTAGCTGCCGCCATATCTTTCTTTGCCTTCTTACGGAACTGCTTGAGTTCTAGAAGAATAGCTGGAAGAAGACTCGGGACATCCTGTGCAAATTTATACGTCTTCTCTCCAACCCTGAATGTTTCATAAGTAATACCAGGAACATTCCCGTAGTCCTTTTCGTTCATAACATATGTGGAATAACAGAGATTGTGTGCCATCATGATACTAGGATACAGTGCTTCAAAATCAAGGGCTGTAATTGGTGTATAATAGGCACCCTTTTGTGCCTCGAGAACTGTAGCACCCTCGTAATGTTCTTCAGGGATAGCTCCATAACGAATCGTAGGCACCATATAGCCAAGCTCTCGAGCTTTCTTAGAGAGCTGACTGAATACCTTAATTTGCTGACCACGTTCCACAAGGAAAGACATCGGCACCCACGTGGCTTTAGCCATCTCCAAGAGATTGAGAAGAGTGCACAATTTCTTTGTGAGTTTGTGAGGAAGGAGGGTATCCTTAATACAATACTCTGCAACTTCACCCAATTTGATGGGGTCTTCTTCTATGAAACGAGCAAACATCTCCTTAGGGGGCATATCTATTTTTTGATCCCCTAGATACAACTTCGAAACTTCATTGAGCTTGTAGGAATCCAATTTATAGCCCTTCTTAACTTCACCAAACATATCAAAAATAAACCGACCGGGCATGGGTAGTAGCTTCAGGAAGTTATCACCCAAAGCACTTGAACTCAACTTTTTAGTCACCAGATGACACTCACTACCATGAAATTTACCAAGATTGTAGAATTCCAGACCACAACCAACCATCGCAGCCCGTTTGTAAATATATTCAAGATCAAAGCCAAATATGTTCCACCCAGTAATGATATCTATATCTTTTTCATTCATGTATTTTTGAAATGCCAAGATCATCTCTCTTTCCGTATCGAAGCTCACAACATCAGGACCTTCAGTCTTCTTGTAGCAAAGACACACCTTTTCATAAGGTTCATCACTACCAAATTTACAGAGGGACAATGCGATTTGAAAACAAGCGTCGTCAGGAACGTCAGCATCAGGAAACTTACCAGTGGAACTATTACACTCAATATCGAGGGATGCGACGACAAAGGGTGCAATGTCATCCCGTTCGACAGGCTTAAGAGTCTGCCAATCCTTACACCATAGATCTATATCAGTTTTTGCCAGGTGTGAACGAATACATTCAGTCCCAGTATCTAACCAACCAGTAGATTGAATACCGGTTCTATGCATGAGTCTCAGGACAGGATCTATATTTGATTCATAGACGTGGTATTTTCGAAAGTCATTATTATACACGAATATCGAATTTATCTTTCGACGAGCCTCAAGAGTCTTAAAGTTCAATTGCATAAAATAGAATTCCTCATTATTTTGAAATCCCCATACATCCTTTTGTTTAGTCAAACTGTAACCAGTCACGTGGTCCTTTCGCATCGAGTTGAGTTCATTGAAAAGACGCTTCACATCTCCAGGCTTTGTATCTTTTGGAAGCTTTACGAAAAAGTAGGGATCGAAGGTCGTGGTTAGACATACCGACTTACCATTCTCCGTCTTACCAAAGATACTGATTTGATGTTCACCTTCTACATCCCGTGCTTCCCATGTGAGCGCTTGAAAAACTACCATATGTTTACAATGAGCCAAAATTTTAATATCATTTATTAATAAATGTCTGCTGCTTTAATTGAGCTCGTGTCCGTGGGCGCTCAGGATGTATTCATCACTGGTGACCCCCAGGTGAGCTTTTTTCGTCAGAACTACAAGCGCTATACCAATTTTGCCATGAAGCCTGAGCGCATGGATTACATCGGCACTTTCGGGGCTTCCAACGAGGTGACCATCCCTATCCGCTCTAAGGGTGATCTCATGAGCTATATCTGGATTGAGTCTAGTGGTATTGCGAGTGTTCAACAGAACTCTACCGGTCTCTATTCCAATAACGCCGCCAGCCCCACCGAGTTTAGCCTTTGGATCGGTGGCCAAAAGGTCTCCCAGCTCGATTCTCTCTTCATTCAAGGTGTGCACAACCCCCTTCTTCGTGACAGCACCGCTAAGGCATCTTGTGCCGTTACCACTAATAACGCCAAGGCGAACCACGGTGGTGATCACTACATGATTCCTTTCTTCTTCGGTGAGGATTACACTAAGTGTCTCCCCTTGGTGGCCCTCCAGTACCACGATGTTGAGATTAGGGTAAAGTGCAGGGACGGTTACACCCCCTCCGATACTCCCAAGGTTTGGGGTAACTATGTGTATCTTGATACGGATGAGCGGAAATTCTTCACTGATACTGAACACGAGCTTCTCATCACTCAAACCCAGCACCAACTTGCATCCAACACCGACACTGAAATTGATCTTACCTATTTCAACCACCCCGTGAAGTCTCTTCACCTTGTCTCTGGTCATGCATCTGGAAATAACTGGGACGATGAGTATAGTTTCTCCAAGTCTTCCCTCTACATTAACGGCACGGCCCTATTTGAGGATACTTCCAACGTGTATCATCACACCGTTATCCCTGAGATGCACAGCACTGACCTCCCCGATGACGTGCTCGAGGATCTTCCCACCTTCACTTGGCCTTTCTGCTTGAACATGAGTAAGATGCAGCCTACAGGCACACTAAACTTCAGTCGTATAGACAGTTCCAAGCTTGTCCTTACTAACCCCACCGGTGGTAATGCTCTTCATCGCGTGTATGCAGTCAACTATAACATTCTTCGTATCAAGAATGGTATGGCTGGTGTTGCATTCGGTAATTAATTCCAGTTATCAATTAAATGTTTCGTCTTTTCGAACATTCTCTTTCCATAGAAAGTTTTGTCCTTTAGATCATCCCAAATTGTAAGTCGGTATTCGAGGAACTCCTTGAACCTATCCGGGTTACATTTTGACTTGTAACGAACTTTTTCACTCTGAAGTGCCGCGGCTGAAGCCGCCGCACGACTCTCTGTGTATCGAACTTCACGTTCCTCATGTGTCAGACGAGCTGTGGTTTCGGCTTCTTTCTTACCGAGAGCCATTTATGATTAAATAATCTAAATCTTTATATATGATACCTCTCGTTGTTGTCGGTGGTCTCGCCGCTCTTACAGCCTATACATACTTCGGTCAGAATCTCATATCCTCAGAGGAAGCCAAGCGACTCATTAAGGATGGTAAGATAAAGAGGGTTATCGATGTCCGCACAGCTACAGAATGGCGAGCTGGTCACTATCGAGGAGCTTTGCATATTCCGGTCGATAAAATTAACGAAAAAACTGTGACGGAACTCCCTAAGAGAGGATTACTCGTCTACTGCAACACTGGACAGAGGGCCAGATTTGCGGCAGAGAAATTAGAAGGTCTAGGATTTAAAGATGTGTATTACATTGCTGGGCATTATTCTAGTATCA
>Ga0222715_10006251_pt1 | contig 10087 bp, 9 predicted proteins | sample C33_9DmetaG_FD_165056 | JGI IMG/M metagenome (GOLD analysis project Ga0222715, IMG submission 165056) | Estuarine water microbial communities from San Francisco Bay, California, United States - C33_9D | ecosystem: Environmental > Aquatic > Marine > Unclassified | place: USA: California... | reverse complement strand
ACTAATTTTAGAAAAAAAAGAAGCTATGAAATCAACTGTATTCGTTGCGCTACTCTTAACAACCGTCTTGAGTCTTCAGGCGCAAGAAAAAGAAAGCCCCAAGACCTTTGAGGTCTACAAGAGCGACGCTGATTGGAAAAAGCAGCTAAGTGGTATGGAGTACTATGTGCTCAGACGTGGAGGCACCGAATATGCCTTCACCAGCGAGCTGCTTGACGAAAAACGCAAGGGTACCTACGTGTGTGCGGCCTGCGAAAACCCGGTGTTTCGATCAGAAAACAAGTACGACTCCAACAGCGGCTGGCCCTCTTTTGACCGGCCCATTGAGGGGTCATTGGTCTACGATGTCGATTACGAGATCGGATACGAGCGCACCGAAGAAAAATGTGGCAAATGCGGGTCACACCTGGGCCACGTTTTTGACGACGGCCCCAGGGCTACTACAGGCAAAAGACACTGCATCAACGGAGTAGCACTGAAATTTATAGCCGATGCGAACTAATGAGTCTAAAGACCTCAACGAAGAGAAATTGAAAAGCAGGTTGACTCCTATCGCTTACGCCGTGCTTCGCCATGGAGCCACCGAGCCCCCCTTTTCTGGAGCCTTTAACCAGCATTTTGAAACCGGAGATTACCACTGCATGGCCTGCGGAAACTTGCTTTTTCAAAGCACGCATAAGTTTGAGAGCGGCTGCGGATGGCCAGCTTTCGACACTGCAGTTCCGGGAGCCATAACCTATTTAAGAGACCATTCGCATGGAATGATCCGCACCGAAACGCGATGCGGAGCATGCGACTCGCATTTGGGTCATGTGTTTGACGACGGGCCTAGGCACAGTACCGGAAAACGTTATTGCATTAACTCGGTTTGCCTCGAATTTAGGCCCACTAATTGAATCGTATAGGCTCTATTGATTACTTTTGGGCCTCTAATTAATGATATCCGATGCAAGAATTTGATTTAATTGTGCTTGGTAGTGGACCTGGAGGCTATGTGGCCGCCATTCGCGCCTCTCAACTCGGTCTAAAAACGGCTATAGTAGAAAAAGAAAACCTAGGCGGAGTATGTCTCAATTGGGGGTGTATTCCTACTAAAGCGCTGCTTAAATCGGCTCAAGTATTCGAATACTTAAATCATGCCGAAGATTACGGGTTATCTGCAGAATCGGTGAGTTACGACTTCGGTAAAGTGATCAACCGTTCTAGAGGAGTGGCCGATTCTATGAGTAAGGGGGTGCAATTCTTGATGAAAAAGAATCAGATTACCGTCATCGATGGCTACGGCACACTGCTACCCGGGAAAAAGGTAAAGGTGACTGGGGCTGAAAAAGAGCAGACCATCAGCGCCTCTCATATCATTATAGCTACAGGAGCCCGAAGTAGAGAGCTTCCTAGCTTGCCTCAAGACGGAGTAAAAGTGATTGGTTATCGCGAGGCTATGACCCTAAAGACACAGCCAAAGAAAATGATTGTGGTAGGAAGCGGAGCTATCGGGATTGAGTTCGCCTATTTCTACAATGCCATGGGCACAGAGGTGACCGTGGTTGAGTACCAACCCAATATTGCTCCGGTAGAAGACGAAGAAATTTCGAAGCAACTAGAACGCAGCTTCAAAAAGGCAGGGATAATCATTAAAACCTCAACCGAAGTCACTAATGTAGATACATCTGGGTCAGGCGTGAAGGCCACCATTCGCTCTAAAGACAAAGAAGAAGTCATTGAGGCCGATATTGTGCTTTCGGCTGTGGGCATCAAATCAAATATTGAAAATATCGGGCTTGAAGCCGTGGGCATCAGCACTGATAAAGATAAGATCGTAGTAGACGCTTTCTACCAGACTAGTGTACCTGGGTACTACGCTATTGGAGACGTAACTAAGGGCCAAGCCCTAGCGCACGTGGCCTCTGCTGAGGGTATACTTTGCGTAGAGAAAATAGCGCAGCTTCACGTTGAGCCATTAGACTACGGCAACATACCAGGATGCACCTACTGCAGCCCAGAAATTGCCTCTGTGGGCCTCACTGAAAAGCAAGCCATTGAGCAGGGTTACGAGATCAAGGTTGGTAAATTTCCTTTTTCGGCCAGCGGAAAGGCTAAGGCATCTGGGCATTCAGACGGATTCGTCAAGGTTATCTTCGATGCGAAATACGGCGAGTGGCTGGGGTGCCATATGATCGGACAGGGAGTTACTGACATGATTGCAGAAGCGGTAGTTGCCCGTAAGCTCGAGACCACAGGTCACGACATCTTAAAAACCGTTCACCCTCACCCAACTATGAGCGAGGCGGTCATGGAGGCTGTTGCAGCCGCCTATGACGAAGTGATTCACCTATAAGAAGGCGTTTAGCGCAAGGCGGTAACTGTCTAGCCCGAATCCAATAATGATTCCTTTAGCCTTTGGAGCTATAAACGATTGGTGCCTGAATTCCTCACGGGTGTAGGTGTTCGAGATATGCACCTCTATGACCGGAGCCTTTACGGCAGCAACTGCATCGGCAATACCTATTGAGGTGTGCGTGTATGCACCAGCATTGAGCACGATACCGTCATGAGAGAAGCCAAATTGCTGAATAGCGGTTATGAGCTCTCCTTCTACGTTAGATTGAAAATAATCTATTTCTAGGCTATCGAAATGCTTCTTTAGGCCATCCAGGTAGGCCTCAAAGTCTTGAGATCCATAAACCTCGGGCTCTCTTTTACCTAAAAGATTGAGGTTGGGACCGTTAATTACCGCTATCTTCATGCTGCTAAAATAGATGCTTTCAGTGAATTGGAAACAAGCCATTGACGATTATATGCTCTACATGAAAATAGAGCGCTCAAGCAGTGAGGCCACTATTTCGAGTTACCGCTTTGACCTTAAGCAGCTCGAAACCTTTTGCACAGCACCCAATTTAAACCGCAGCCCAAGCGAGCTCAGTACCGAAGACCTCAAGCAATTTTTAGCGGTAATTACCGATGTATTGAGTGCACGATCCCAGTCGCGAATGCTTTCTGCCATTAAAGGATTCTTTGGCTACCTACAGTTCGAGGGTTATCGCGAAGACCACCCGGCCTCGCTGCTCGAGGCTCCGAAGATCGGACGAAAGCTTCCCATTTACCTGAGCAGCGATGAAATCGATCGTTTTTTTAAAGCTATAGACCTCAGTAGCACTCACGGTTACAGAAATCAGGCCCTCTTTGAGCTACTTTATGCCTGTGGCCTGCGAGTTAGCGAATTACTCCATCTAAAGCTTTCAGACCTCTACTTCAAGGAAGACTTTATCAAGGTTACAGGCAAAGGAAACAAAAGTCGTTTAGTGCCGATTCAGCAATTTAGCCAAGATCGACTGCAGCAGTATCTAGAACTACGCGTTCAGACCTATCAACCTAAGCCCACATACGAAGATGTGCTGTTTCTGAATAGACGAGGCAAATCGCTCACTCGGGCCATGATTTTCACCTTAACTCAAAACCTTTCAGCACTCGCAGGCATCTCAAAGAAGATAAGCCCGCACACCTTTCGGCATTCATTCGCCACCCATATCTTAGAAAACGGTGGCGATTTGCGTGCCATTCAGCTCATGCTAGGCCATCAGAGCATCACCACCACCGAGATATACTTGCATAGTAGTGCAGAGAAACTGAGAAGCACAGTCGAACTCATGCATCCCAGATCAGGAATCAATCGCAAGGATCGCAGCTAATTCTGTATTTTTAATCCAAATCATTCGAGATGAAACAACTGACGCTACTTCTTGCCCTTTGTTTAAGCACCTTAGCGGTTGCGCAAAAACACCACTCAATCACCCAGCATATAGACCAGCGCCTAGGAACATACGAAGAGGTGGCCATGCAGATCTTTGATTGGGCCGAAATGGGGTACCAAGAGGTTCAGTCGAGCGCATTGCTTAAGAAGACACTCGAAGATGCCGGATTTAACATCACCTCAGCAGTAGCTGAAATTCCAACTGCCTTTGTAGCCGAATTCGGAACAGACGGACCCATTATCGGTATACTCGGAGAATTCGATGCCTTGCCCGGAATTTCTCAAAAGGCGGTTCCGTACAAAGAAAGTGCGAATACTAGGGGCGGCCACGCCTGTGGCCATCACTTGTTTGGCACAGCGTCGGCCGCCGCGGCTATTGCCGTTAAGGCATGGCTCGAAGAAACGGGGACCGCGGGCATTGTACGGTTTTACGGGACCCCCGCAGAAGAAGGAGGTGGAGCAAAGGTGTATATGGCTCGAGAAGGCCTCTTTGAAGATATAGATGTGGTGCTTCACTGGCACCCAGGAGCCTCAAACCAAGTAGATGAGGCCGCCGCGCTGGCCAACATCTCAGCCAAATTTAGGTTCAATGGCATCTCTGCCCACGCAGCGATGGCCCCCGAACGCGGTAGATCTGCATTAGATGCGGTAGAATCTATGAACTATATGGTAAACATGATGCGCGAGCATGTTCCGCAAGACACGCGCATTCATTACGTTATAACCGACGGTGGAAAAGCTCCAAATGTAATCCCTGACGTCGCCGAAGTTTACTATTATTCTAGGCATCCCAGACGCGATGTGGTTAAGTCGATCTTTGATCGAATCGTGAAAGCAGCTGAAGGTGCAGCCTTAGGAACAGAAACGACAATGAGCTACGAGCTGGTGAACGGGGTGCATGAGTTGCTGCCCAATGAGACCTTAGAGCTGCTCGTTCATGAGAGCATGACCGAAATTGGCGGATACACGTACAACGAACAAGAACGCACCTTCGCCAAAGAGATCTCCGCCACTATGGATCTAACGCTTGACGAATCTATCACTAAAAGGGTGCTCCCTTACCAAAAGGCACAGGGCGCATTTGGCTCAACCGATGTAGGCGATGTCAGTTTTGTAGCCCCTACCGTGGGGTTTAGAACGGCCACTTGGGTACCTGGAACTCCGGCTCATTCATGGCAGGCAGTTGCTGCGGGCGGAACCTCAATTGGGGTCAAAGGCATGGCCTTGGCAGCCAAAACCCTAGCTGTAAGTGCAGCTAAGCTGTACAAAAATCCAAAGCTCATAGCTAAGGCTAAGGAAGAATTTGAGCAAAGACGCGGAAAAGATTTTAAGTACGTGCCACTACTGGGCAATCGTACACCGGCATTAGATTATCGAAACTAAAATTCTGAAGGTCAAAGTCATAGAACACCCGAGTAATCCGTTAGGTGGTAGCTTTATGATGGTCGTCATCTAAATCGTCATGACCGTCGTGGTCCTCTTGATCGTCGTCATCAACCCTGAATTGGCGCATTTTGTGATCAGCCATGTAGGCGGCCAGCTCTTCTTCAGGGATGACCTTTAAGAAAGACGGATGCTGTTCTATGGCATACTCTAAACGCTCAATTAATTGATCGACAGGCTCGTTTTCATAGTCGATATCTAGGGGTTCTTTAATAATCATCGATTGAAGAATTCCCTTCTTTTTAATGTAAAGCCCCTTTCGATAAAATGAGCGTCTGAATCCGTCTATCACGATTGGAACCACAATAGGCTTATAAGTTTTAATAATGTGTGCCGTTCCCTTTCGCAGTGGTTTCCAAGGTCGGGTGGTGCCTTGAGGAAAGGTGATGACCCATCCGTCGTCAAGTGCCTTACCAATATTGGATATATCACTCATTTTAACTTGTCGATTGACATCTTTATCACCCGCCCTCCAGGTACGTTCAATGCTGATTGATCCGGCATAGGCCAATATCTTCGCGATCAAACTCCCCTTCATCGTTTCTTTGGCCGCTATGTAATAGATATTAAGCTTCGGATTAAACAGATAGGAGACATTTTTAATGGAATCTTCTCGCCCCTTTAGGCTGGCATTGAACACGTGAAACATGGCAACTACATCAGCAAAATAAGTCTGATGATTACTTACAAATAGCACGTTTCTATCAGGAAGGTCTCTAAGAACTTGAGAACCCTCAATCTTCAAGGTATTGAATTGCTTATAGCGTGAATGGGTGATAACCCCCGCAACGATAATGAGAAGCCTTTTTAGAAAGAGGTTATGTCCGAATGGATTTCGCTTGAATAAAGGCATAAAAATCATTAAGTTGAACCCTAGGTAAATTCCTATAGCCGGTCAAAAGTACAAAAGCTTTTAAATGTGCTTTATATTCGAATCAAAAGCTTTAGTTATGAGGTTTCTTTTTGCAGTTTTCAGCTTTTTAGCCCTTCTCTCTTGCCAATCAAAAATGGGTAAGACATCAGTTAAAGCAGAGACCGAATTTAGTACTAGTCAAGTAGCTCAAGAAAGCAGCGGCAACACTGCCGCTTTAGCAAATTCTGCTTCTAGTAGTGAGCAAGAAAAGAAGGCCGAAGAACCCGAAACATCTTTTGTGCTCACCGAAGAGAATGCCATACCCTTCTTTTTTGATTACGAGAAAACCCTTAAAGAGCAGCACGTGCGATTCGAAACCAGTTTAGGATCGTTCAGTGTTCGGCTTTTTGATGATGTTCCCTACCACCGAGCCAACCTGATTTACCTTGCTAAAAAGAGATACTTCGACGGAACCCAATTTCATCGGGTGGTCAAAGACTTTATTATTCAGGGCGGCAACACCGACAATCGAAAAATAGCTCAAAAACGGGCCGATATTGGCAGGTATCTGCTGCCCCCCGATACCGATAAAAACCACAAGCACCATCGGGGTGTCATCTCTATGCCAAGTAGTGATCGCGATAATCCCCACAAACTAGCCTCTCCTTATGAATTCTTTATTGTAGTAACCAAACCCGGATCGTATCACCTAGATGGCAACTACACCGCGTTTGGAGAGGTAATTGAAGGCATGGAGGTGGTAGACAGCATCAACAACGTTGCAGTAGACCAGGGAGATTGGCCTATGCAGAATGTGTACATTTTAACCGCCGAAGCCTATTAGTTTGCCAAACCTGGCTGCCATTCTAGCTCGTAATCTTTTATAGACTGGGCGATGATGCGAATGCATTCGTCTAACTGCTCTTTGTTAATCACCAAGGGTGGAGCAAAGCGAATGATGTTTCCGTGGGTGGGCTTGGCCAAAAGACCATTCTCTTTCATCAAAAGACATAGGTTCCAAGCAGTCTCACTTTCGGGGTGGTCGGCTATCAAAACGGCGTTGAGCAATCCTTTTCCGCGAATTCGATCGACTAAGGGCGAAGCCCCTATCTTTTCGATCAACTGTGCTCTGAAGTACTCCCCCAGCTCAGCGGCATTCTGTGCCAACTTTTCTTCTTTAATCACCTCCAGGGCGGCCATGGCTACGGCTGATGCCACAGGGTTTCCGCCGTAGGTGCTTCCGTGAGAACCAGGCGTTATAACCTCCATAATGTGGTCGTTCGCGAGCACAGCAGAAACCGGATAGGCTCCGCCAGATATCGCCTTACCCAAAATCAATAGATCGGGTTTCACTTGGGGTGTTTGGCTGCAGTGCCTATCGGTGCAAGAGCAATTACCGCAACTAGCTAGCAGTTTTCCGGTGCGAGCAATTCCTGTTTGTATCTCATCGGCTATTAGCAGCACATTGTGTTTTGCGCACAGGAGCTTACAAGCCTCTAAATAGTTGTCGTCTGGAACATTCACCCCCGCCTCTCCCTGTATGGGTTCAACGAGAAATCCGACAATAGTGTCATGCGCCCTTAAGACCGATTCTAAAGCGGATGTATCATTATAGGGGATCTGAATAAAGCCGGCCGTATAGGGGCCGAAAGCACGTTTGGCTCCCTGGTCTGATGAAAAAGAAATAATGGTTGTGGTTCGTCCGTGAAAATTTTGGTCGCAAACGACAATAAGCGCCTGGTCTTCGGCCACTTTCTTTTTCTCGTATCCCCACCTTCTGCAAATTTTCAGTGCGGTCTCCACGGCCTCAGCACCTGAGTTCATCAAAAGCACCTTGTCGAATCCAAAGGTTTGAGCCATCAAGCGCTCGGCCTCACCCAGCTTATCGTTGTAAAATGCTCTAGAGGTAAGGGCTAGTCGCTTAGACTGTTCGACTAAGGCGTTGACAATTTTTGGATGACAGTGACCCTGATTAACGGCAGAGTAAGCCGATAAAAAATCAAAGTAACGCTTCGAGTCGGTATCCCAAACGTAAACCCCCTCCCCTTTCGTTAGCACTACCGGCAAGGGGTGGTAATTATGTGCTCCGTAGTGTTCTTCTAGGCTGATTGCCTCGGCTGCAGAAAGACTCATATGCTGAAATTTTAACTCTTGCAATTTACGCCAAATGACCCGCTAGAACCAATTACCTTTGCAGCAATGAGAAGCAGAAACCCTATTATTTTACCTCAGGTGACCATAGAAGGTATGGCCGCCAAAGGAAAAGCTTTCGGACGTGCAGCTGATCAGCGCATTGTCTTTGTACCCTATGCGGCTCCAGGAGATATTGCCGATATACGGGTCACCAAAAAACGCAGTAACTACTACGAGGGAATCATTGAGTCCCTGCACAAGGCTTCAGCCGATCGAATAGACCCGAAATGTGCGCACTTCGGGCTATGCGGGGGCTGCAAGTGGCAGCATATCGGCTATGAGGCCCAGCTATTCGGAAAGCAAGATGAGGTCATTCAGCACCTGAAGCGCATTGGAGGGATTACTCCAGAGCATATAGGTGAAATTTTAGCCTGTGAGGATCCGTATTACTACCGCAATAAGATGGAGTTTTCGTTCTCTGACTCTAAATGGCTCACTCCAGAAGAAATAGCTTCTGACAAGAACTTCAACAGAAATGCATTAGGGTTTCACAAGCCTCAAATGTGGGATAAAGTCATCGACCTAGATGCCTGTTACTTGCAAAGCGATCCCTCGAATGCGATTCGCAACTTTTGCAAAGAAGAGGCCGAGCGTCAAAACCTGCGCTTTTTCAATCCGCGTCAACAGTCTGGAGACCTGAGAACGCTGATGATCCGCAATACTCAAAGCAATCAGCTTATGGTACTCATTCAGTTCTGCGAGGCGAGCGAAGGGGCAATTCAGCGCTATATGAGCGCTATACTTAGCGCGTTTCCGACCATTCACTCCTTGCTCTACACCATAAACACTAAAGCCAACGACACCCTATACGATCAAGAGATCCACTGCTTTCACGGGGCAGACTTCATTGAAGAAGAAATGGAGGGATTGCGCTTTGCCATAGATTCCAAATCGTTTTACCAAACCAATAGCAAACAAGCCTATCGATTGTATCAAGTAGTGCGTGAATTTGCTCAAATTAAATCGAGCGATATCGTATACGATTTATACACCGGAACCGGAACCATCGCTCAATTCGTAGCAAAAAACGCCCAAAAGGTGATCGGTGTAGAATCGGTTCCTGAGGCCATTCAAAAGGCCCAAGAAAATGCGATTGTAAACGGTATTCACAACGTGCATTTTGAAGTTGGAGACATGAGAACCGTTTTCAATGATGATTTTATTGCCCGCCATTCGAAGGCTGACGTAGTAATCACTGACCCACCCAGAGACGGAATGCACCCCGATGTAGTCGAACAACTACTCAAATTAAACGCCCCTAGAATCGTATATGTGAGTTGCAACTCAGCCACTCAGGCAAGGGATCTTCAGCGATTAAGCACCTCGTATCGCACGCTCAAATCGCAAGCGGTAGACATGTTTCCGCAAACACATCACGTCGAAAATGTAGTACTTTTAGAGCTGCGCTGACGAGTCGATCTTATGCTAAAACGCTTACGCCTTGCTGTTCTGTTCATCGCCCTTTCGCTAATCGGGTGTGAGAAAGATGACATTTGTGTCGATGGAGACTCCGCCCTGCTTCAAATCGAATTCAGAGACGCCAGCAATCAAGAGGTGGCCAAAACCGTACCCGGTCTGAGTGTGTTTTTGAATGACGAGGCCTATCAAGGCATCAGTAGCAAATCCGTCTCTAAAATAGACCTAGCGTTAGGGGCAGATCAAACGCTCTATGTCTTTGATCTCTTTCAAGCCGATGTCGAGACGGCAGAACGTATTGTCATCAACGTGACCCCTAAAATGACCTATGTTTCTAGGGCCTGCGGATTCGTACTTGAATTCGAACAATTATCGGTCAGCACCCTGTCTCAACCATCTTGGATCTCTTCTATAGAGGTCGTCACTGAATTTGT
>Ga0222715_10006250_pt1 | contig 10088 bp, 6 predicted proteins | sample C33_9DmetaG_FD_165056 | JGI IMG/M metagenome (GOLD analysis project Ga0222715, IMG submission 165056) | Estuarine water microbial communities from San Francisco Bay, California, United States - C33_9D | ecosystem: Environmental > Aquatic > Marine > Unclassified | place: USA: California... | reverse complement strand
GGAACAAATGCATCCTTGTTTTGATGCCGTCGAGATTTCAAATCCAAAAGATTTACCGCCAGATTTAATTCCTTTTTATGACGAGGAAGATTTTATTGGGTGATAAATAAAACATAGAAATCTAACGGTTGTCATAATCCGATGCCTCTTAATAAGCTTGAGAACTTTATAAAGAACGCCGAAGGTCGTATTCTTTATGTTAACCCCAATGACCTTGATTCCACAGATGGTATTGAGAATCAAGGCAATTCGTTAACGAAACCTTTCAAAACTATTCAGAGAGCACTGCTGGAGTCGGCAAGATTCTCTTATCTGAGAGGAGATGACAACGACTTAGTAGAAAAAACTACTATTTTGGTGTTTCCTGGAGAGCACCTGATTGATAATAGACCTGGTTATGCAATTCAGGATATTGGTAATAATGCAATTTCTGTTGCACCAAATGGTTCAACTAGTAATGCACAGACAGAGTTAACATTAACTCTTAACTCAAACTTTGATCTTACACAGGATGATAATATTCTGTATAAGTTCAACAGTGTCAATGGTGGTATTATCATTCCTCGTGGCACTTCTATCGTTGGTCTTGACTTAAGAAAGACTAAGGTTAGACCAAAATATGTCCCCAATCCAACAGATCCTAACGCACCAAATTCTGCAATCTTTAGAATTACTGGTGCTTGCTACTTCTGGCAATTTACATTCTTTGACGGTGACGAGTCTGGTCTGGTTTATACTGATCCTAGAGACTTCTCTTCAAATAATAAGTCAAAACCAACATTCTCTCACCACAAACTGACTTGTTTTGAGTATGCTGATGGTGTCAATCTGGTTAGTGGGTATCAACTCACTGATCTTGACATGTATTACAGCAAGATCAGTAATGCATTAACAGAGCATCTGGTAGAGAGATTGATCAAAAGTATCCTGCACAACCAGGATCTTTTGCTAAGCAAAGACCAGAATGGGAAATTGTTGGTGCATTTGCTGCTGACCCAGTAAGAATTTCAACTCTGATTTCTGGTGATGGTGCAACTCCTGGAACCATTGTCACTGTTACCACTCAAGTTGCTCATGGTTTGAGTGCTGGAACACCTATCAAAATGCGTGGTGTTAGTGAAGCAGACTATAACATCTCTACTAAAGTTGTTCAAGTCGTTAGTGATACTGTCTTCACTTATGCATTACCATTTGTAAGAGCAAACCTTCCTGCTGGTCCTGGTGCTGGTCTTGATTCCAGTTCTGCTACGGTAACTATTGAGACTGATACCGTATCAGGTGCTTCTCCATATATCTTTAACGTATCTCTGCGTTCCGTCTATGGTATGCAGGGTATGCACGCTGACGGAAGCAAATCAGACGGTTTCCGTTCAATGGTTGTTGCACAGTTCACTGCTGTGTCTCTGCAAAAGGATGACCGTGCGTTCGTTAAGTATAATCCAACTAGTAGAGAGTGGCAAGGAATTAACTATGGTCGAAAGACTGGTGATGAATTATCTTCAGAGTCTTCATCGAAGAATCAGGATACCATTTTCCACCTGAGTTCTGATGCAGTCTATAGAGAAGGTTGGAAGACAACTCACATTAAAATGTCAAACGATGCGGTCATTCAGATCGTTTCGGTCTTTGCTATTGGTTTCCACAAACACTTTGAGGCATTAAGTGGTGGTGACGCTTCTATCACCAACTCTAACTCTAACTTTGGACAATTCTCACTTGCTGCTGATGGATTCAAAGCAGAAGCATTCTCCAAAGACGATAAAGGATATGTAACAAATATTATTGCACCTAGATCTATTTCCACTACTGATGTTGAAGTTGAATGGGTTCAGTTTGACGTAAGTAGAACCAAGAGTATTAATAAAGGAAATAGAATCTATCTCTTAGGATATACCCAAGAAGACGTTCCCCCTCCAATTATTTCTCAGGGTTATAGAATCGGATCGAGAATTAATGATAGCGTTTATCTTGATTCTGATTCCAATTCTGGCAAAATCTTAATGACCAATGGTCCAATTAGCGGAAACGTTATATCTGGATCTGACAGTTCTGCAAAGATCTACAGAAATGTAACTATTACAACTCGCACAACACAAACTCCTGGCGAGACTATCTTTAATGTATCAGCATCACATAATCTGAAGAATGGTGAATCTATTCGTATCTTCAGTGAAACTGGTGATCTTCCAGAGGGTTTGGAGGAAGGTAAAATTTATTATGCAATCACAAGCGAAAAGAATGGAACAAGAAGTGACGGATTCACATTAAACGCAACACAATTCCAAGTTGCATCTTCAAGAACAAATGCTGAGGCACAAACTCCTCTTTATATTTCTTGCTACTTAGGTTCACAATTAAGAGTAGAAAGTAGAGTATCCGATAAAGTTGCTGGAGAACTGGGTCACCCAATTCAGTTTGACCCACAAACACACAGTATTACAAACGTTGCAACTGCAGCAGTCACAAGTGAGATTGGTGGTTGGTTCATTCATTGCGAAAACAACAGTCCACTCTTCAGTTATGTAATTGGTCTCTCTAACAATGATACGGAAATTACCTATGTTAAGAGATCTGCAGACGACAGAAGTTTGGATGAAAAACTCTATAGATTGCGTTATGTAATTCCAAAAGAACTTGATAACACTAGAGATCCAGTCAGTGGATTTATCTTACAAGATTCTAGTTCTGTTAATGTAAGAGAAACATCTGACTTTAACTTAAACACAATTAGTAAGTCAGACTATGACTTTGATCGTAACCCTAGATTCATTACAACATGTACGTATTCAAATTCCACAAATATAATTACGTACAGATCTGATAAAGCACACAATCTGAAACTTGGTGATGTTGTAATTGTTTCAAATGTAACTAGCACAACTAATGGTGCTGCCACAGACGGTGTTGGATTTAATGGTTCATTTGAAGTTGAAAGTATTGTTAATGATAAGACTTTCACAGTCAATGACGTAGATATTTTTGGTGCTACACATGATCCTGGTTTAATCACTAATAATACCAATATTAGAAATAAGGATCTTCCAAGATTTAAGAGAAATAATAATAACGAAAACTTCTACATCTATCGTACAGAAGTTATTAAACCATATATCAAAAACATTCAAGATGGTGTTTACTATCTGTATGTTCTTAACTGCGGAAACGCTATTGCTAGTGAATTTACAACCTCTAAGTATAGTCAGAAGGTAACAAATCTCTACCCAGAACTGGATAGAGATAATGTAAATGACAATCCACCTTCCGCAGTTAGTTACGCAAAGAGATCACCAATCGGTGAAGTCGTTACTAACGATCTCAAGAGAAGTATCACCAGAGAAACAGTTGATAAGTTTGTAGATTCATTCTCTGTTGGTAACAAGATCACTTCAGTTTCTGATAGTGGTGCTTCTGCCGTATTAGTATTTGATGATGAGCACCAGTTAAGTGGTCTCAATGCATATACAACACTGAACGGTGGATCTGGTCACACTGATGGAACTTACTATAACGTAAGACTCTTCAATAATAATGCAGCACCTTCAAGTGCTGTTTGGGACGGCGCAACTGCTAATGTCACTGTCAGTGGCGGTGCTGTTACGTCTGCTGATATTGTAGAAACTGGTTCTGGATATACAGATTCAGAAACACTTTACTTTGACTCAAGTGCTATTGGTGGAACTCCTTCAGCAAATGTTGAGATTGCTTGGAGTGGAATTTCTACTGCAACAGCAGATTATGTCCAGATTACTGGTCTTGGAACAGCAACTGGCGGTTACTATAGAATCATAAGTGCTAGTAGCAAGTCACAAGTTTCTATTGCCAAAACTACAGGAGATTCAGTTATCAATACTGGAGAATATGCACTTGTAGTTGGAAGGGTTGGAATTGTTGCAACAGTAAGCACAGTTTCTGCAGCGATTCAAGAAATTAACACAACAGAAGGTCATGGTTTACTTGTAGGTAATGCTGTAAGACTGACTGACGGATCAAACAATTTAATTGGTGATTACATAGTCAGAAATGCTACACATAATGCTTTCCATGTTACTTCTTCCACTGCTCTTACAAACGCAAAGCATGTATTCAAGCATGGATTGTCTGCAAATAATGCAAGTGCAGACAGTTTAGGTGAAAATCTTGGCACCAGATCGGTTCCAAATTATGACAATGAAGTTCTGTTCCTTGGTCAAAATATTACGACTCAAGAACAATTCATTGTTACATTACCAACAGGTGCAACAGATGTAATTTCCAGATTCCCACTTGGTTCGTATATTCAAGTTGGAAACGAAATCATGAGGGTAAGAGCAAATACCCTTGTCGGTAGTGGTAACAATGAACTTCAGGTCATTCGTGGTTCAATGGGAACCATTATTGAACCACATTCTAACGGAGCACTGATTAAGAAGATTAGACTTCTTCCAATCGAACTTCGTAGACCTTCAATCCTTCGTGCTTCTGGTCATACATTTGAATATCTTGGTTATGGTCCTGGTAACTACTCAACTGGTCTCCCACAAGTCCAAGTTAAGACTCTAACTGAGAAAGAAGAGTTCCTGTCCCAGGCACAAGAAACTTCTTGTGGTACTGTTCTCTATACTGGTATGGATAGTGACGGTGATTTCTATATTGGAAACACCAAGTATTCTGCACAGTCTGGTGAGCAAACTACATTTGACGTACCAACACCAACTGTAACTGGTGAAGATCCAAACAGACTTTCTGTTGTATTCGACGAAGTTATTGTTAAGGAAAGAATCCTGGTTGAGGGTGGTAAGTCGAAGCAAATCTTATCACAGTTTGACGGTCCAATCACCTTTAACGGTGATGTCAGAATGAATAAGAAACTGGTTCTCAACAATGAGTTGAGAGTCATTGGTAAGGTTGACTTCCAGAACACTGCCGACGCAGAAAACTGCACCGACGCAAATGCAGCATTGAGAGTTGCTGGTGGTGTTGCGATTGGTAAGAGACTGTTTGTCTGTGCAGACACTGATATTAACGGTGGTCTGGACGTTGCAGGTATCACCACAATCTCTGGAACTGGCAGCACTCTGTTTGTTAATGGAACTGCCGCAAACACACTGGGCAATACAAATACTGGTTCACTTCAAGTTGATGGTGGTGCTGGTATTGCTGGTAATCTTACTATTGGTGGTGCAGCAAACTTTGGTGGAGCACTGACGATTGGTGGTGCATTTGATATGGGCGCCAACAATATGACTGCTGGTGGTGGTACATTCGGAAACATTCGAATCGCAATCACCAATGATAATGAGATTGATACCTCATCTGGAAATCTCACATTAGATTCTGCTGGCGGAACAACAACGATTGACGATAACCTTACAGTTAGCAGCAACCTTACAGTTAATGGTTCTTCGACATTTAATAATAACGTTGCAATCAACGGAGCACTGACTGTAACTGGAGACATTACAGCATTCTTTACTTCTGACCAAAGACTGAAGGATAACATTGCACCTATTGATGATCCTCTTGCTAAAGTTCTCTCAATTAGTGGTAATACATATAATTGGAATGAGAAGTCTGGTAAGGAAGGTAATGACGTTGGCGTAATCGCTCAGGAAGTTCTTGAAGTCCTTCCAGAAGCGGTTACAACAAGAGATACTGGTTATCTTGCAGTCGATTACCAGAGACTGGTTCCACTCCTTGTAGAGGCGATTAAAGAACTTTCTAATAAAGTTTCTGCCCTTGAAGATAAACTAAATAACTAAAAAAGCATCCTGAGATGGCGAATATCAGAAAGCAGTTTAATTTTCGTAATGGTGTTCAAGTTGATGATGATAATCTAGTTGTAAGTCCAACTGGTTTGGTCGGAATTGGAACAACCATTCCGACCGAACTTCTTGATGTTCGTGGTGACGTTAAAGTTAGTGGTGCTCTGACTGCTACTACCTTAAGAGGACAGAATTTAGTTATCTCTGGAAATGCTGAAATAGACAGTTTATCACTATCACAAACAATCGTTGGTAGTGGTGTTAGTGTTGGTTCGGGTATTGTTACTGCCAGCGATCCAACAGGTGTTGTAACTTACTATGGTGACGGTGGAAGACTTCTAAACCTTCCAACTTCACAATGGTTAGATATTGATGTAGGTCTTGGATTTACAAGTATCTACAATATTGGATATGTTGGTGTATCTACCAATGATCCTAGATTTTCGCTCCAAATTGGTGGATCAAATGATCCAAACAACTTAGTTCATGGTGTCGGTATTCATTCTAGTGGTGATATTCTCGCTACTGGTATTGTCACTGCAACTAAGTTTATTGGTATTGGTTCAGACCTTACGTTATTAAACGCTTCAAATATTTCTTCTGGAACTATAACCAATGATAGACTTCCAGTTCTTCTGAATTCAAAAATGCCAGCGGACATTTCAGTGTCTGGTATTATCACAGCGTCTTCTGGATTCTCAGGGAATGTTACTGGAGATTTAACTGGAAATGTTACTGGTAACGTTACTGGCAACGTAGTCGGAAACATTACAGGGAATGTTACAGGAACTGCTTCTACAGCATTAAGTCTGAACGGAACTCCAAATATTGTCGTTGGATTAGTTACCTCAACAGATATTAGTGCTAGAAACATTACAGCACTTGGAATTGCATTAACCACAGTCAGCACCAGAGATGTTAATGCAACTGGTATTGTAACAGCAAGTGAGTTTAATTTAGGAATTGGCGGAACTATTGTCAATATAACTTCTGACGGAAGAGTTGGAATTGGATCCACTTTACCAACAAGACCATTTGAAATTATCACTTCTGGAACTTCAGAAATAGAATTAGTTGGTTCCGAAGCAAGAATTATCCTTGCAGAAGAAAAGTCTGGTGTAGGAATAGCAGATAGTGCTGGAGTAATTCGTTATGGAAACTCAGACGATACTTTTGAATTACTAAACTATACACCTGGCAACTTCAATTTCTACCTACATGCAGGTGGTCCTGGAATTAACACTGGTAGATTTGGGTGGATTTATGGTCAAGACTTTAATGAATTATTATCTTTAACCTATGACGGTCTCCTTGGAGTAGGAGTAACAAACCCAGAACACAATTTGCATGTTGTTGGAACCTCCACCGTAACTGGAAATTCAAATGTTGGTGGTAACTTATCAGTCGATGGCGATTTACAAGTTACTGGCAATATCAATGGTACAGTTGGATTACCAGATATATTTGCTGGCAATGTTTATTCCAACATTGGTTTTTCAACATTCTCAAATGTAATAGTTTCCTCTGGATCTTCATTGGGAATTGGAACAGAAACTCCAATTTCTGGTCTTGATGGAAGAGATCAGACTGCATTATTTGCAAATGTTGGAGTTGCAACTGATATTGTTTCTGACAATGTTACAGCACACATTGTAGGAAATGCACTTATTACAAATGGAGTTGCGATTGGTAAAACCAATTATAACCCTTCAGCAGGATATATTCAAATAGAAGTACCACTGACAGAGTTAAATGACGGACATATCAATCTAAACTCAAATAGCACTGTTGGTTTCAATACTAGTGATCCAGCAGCAGTGTTTGACTTTGGAAATGTTGGAGCTGCTACTACACGCCCAGTCATGATTGTTCCAAACATTGATAATAGTGCGGTTAATGGAATTGGACAGACTCCTTCTGGTTCTGTTATTTTCAATACGGATACATTAAAGTTCCAGGGATATACAGGATCTGCCTGGGTTGATTTCCACTAATAGGAGGATTTGATAAATGTCCATTACAATAACTAGAAATCCAGAAAATGGTGGAAATCTATTCTTCACTTCTGGACAAATTTCTTTCAGTGAATTAAGAAGACATTTTACGGATGATCAACCAGGTTTTGGTAGTCAAATTAGTGCGTCTCAACTAAGAAGAGACACTAATATTACAAAGGAAAATCCTATTGTTCCAGACGCAACTCATAATGAACAAATTTCCACTGGGTCAAATTTAAGACTATCTCAATTTAGAAACTCTGTCAAGAGATATTTGGCAACACAATCTGGAACTGATGATAACAATGGTAGAAATGAACCAGGACTTAGACTTGGTTTGTTTGATCCAAATGGTAGAGGTCTTGACTTTGCTGGTGGTGGTGTGAATGGAAGAGACGGACAGGGAGGAAACTCAACTGGAAATCATACAAAGAATGTTCAAAAAGGTGTTCTGATTACAGGAACTTGTGGTTCAGTTCAACCAGGAGTGGCAGCAGTACAGTTGGCACCAAGAGTAACTGTTCATAACTTCCGTATCAATGTTTCTGGTGCTATCTTTGGATATGGTGGTAGAGGAAGTGGTCTGAATGGTTGGGGATCAATATCAGGTGAAGATGGGGGTGTTGCACTCAACCTTGGAAGCACTGGTTACAACAATAGAGTTATCGTTGGTTCTGGCGCCAGAATCTTTGGAGGTGGTGGTGGAGGTGAAAAAGGTAGAACAGGGAATAATGGATCGAGTGCTAGATGCGTAAAGAGTGAAACATTCAGAAGTGGTTGCCAACAAGGGAGCAACTCTTGTCCAGGTGGTTGGAACCAAACCGCGTCTTGGCAACATTGTTGTCAGAGTAGAAGAGGTTGTGCTGCTAACCACTGGTATAAAGTTTGTGAGCAATCATACAATACCTCTACGCCAATAGGTGGTGTTGGTGGCAATGGAGGTCATGGAAGAGGATATAACCACGGTTATCCATTCTCATTAGCAGGTTCTGGTGGGGGAGGGCGTCAGTGTCCATCTTGTAATGGAGGATACTCCCAGCAAGGAGGATCTTGCTCACAAAATGGTGAAAATGGTGGAAATGGTGGTGATTGGGGTCAAAATGGAGGAAACACTGCTAACGGTGGAAACGGTGGAAGAGGAGCAGCAGCAATCGCAGCAACTTCTGGGTCTGGTAGATATGCAGTTTATGGAACAGTAAATTCTTCAACCGTTAGAGGAAGCATAAACGGAACAGTCTAAATATTTTTAACTGAACTATATCAAATGTCTGAAGAAAAGAATTATCCCTCCCTGTTTAACCAGGGGAAAAATCTTGCTGAGTTTTCATTTGAACTTATTAAGAAAGCAATGCAGGGAGATGCTCTTGAGGTTTCTGCTGAGGTAAAGAACCAAAGAATGGAAATTTGTCAAAAATGTGACAAATATGACGCGGAACAAGTTAGGTGTATTGAGTGTGGGTGCTATCTTGAAATAAAAACAAGTTTTTCTCTGGATTCTTGTCCCTTAGGAAAGTGGGGAGAATCCGATAAAGATTGGATGGAAGAAAAGTTTAATGCTCTGATTGAAGATCTACAAAAAGATGAATCCAACAACTGATGAGGATATTATTCCCGTCAGTTCAATGTTTGAGATACCATATCTTCAACTATATGTGAGTGATTGGGACAATAAGAAGAAAAAGTTATTAGAATTGATGGGTAAATGCAATTTAATAGCAAATCCCATATTAGAAAGTTCATTTTACGATGAAAGTTCTAAGAATCATAATGACTTAGTTCAGTCTATCTTTGAAACTGAATTGGAACAAGTGAAGAAATCTTTTGGGTGTAATTATTGTACTATAAAGCACTCCTGGTTTCAAGAGCAGAGAAAAAACATGTTCCATTCCGTGCATGATCATGGAGCATACAACACTATGATGAGTTCTATTTGCTACATTGAATACGATTCTTCAGAGCACTTTCCACCAGAGTTTATATCTCCATTCGTAGATTCATTTACATTTTCTCATTTACATTTTACACCATATGTTGATGAGGGGACAATAATATTTTTCCCCGCAAATGTTTTACACCAAACAAAACCAAGTCTTTCTGACAAACCAAGAAAAATCATTTCGTTCAACATGGAGTTAGGATGATAGTTTTCACAGAGAATAAGTATTCCATTGTAAAAAACATTTCTTGGGATGACGCTATTGAAAAAATAGCAAAAGAGTCTTCCGAAATGATAACACTATGGAATGAATCAGCACCAAATCCTCCTACGTTCTTTTTACAGGGTGATTATTACCCTGGGACAATAGGAGAATCATTCAAAGAAGTAAGTGAAGACTGTGGTGTTAAAGTC
>Ga0222715_10006244_pt1 | contig 10092 bp, 17 predicted proteins | sample C33_9DmetaG_FD_165056 | JGI IMG/M metagenome (GOLD analysis project Ga0222715, IMG submission 165056) | Estuarine water microbial communities from San Francisco Bay, California, United States - C33_9D | ecosystem: Environmental > Aquatic > Marine > Unclassified | place: USA: California... | reverse complement strand
CTACCGAGACTCAAAAGGGGAAGTTTTTCACTCTGTTACACATATCTTAAAAGAAACTAGCGATAAAACCGGACTGGAGCGCTGGGAAGCCCGCCTGGGGCCAATCGAGGCAACCCAACAGCGCAATGTTGCAGCCACCAGGGGCAACATGGCCCATTCACAGGCTGAATATCTCCTCAAAACCTCCCAACAGCTGGCACGAAACACCGCCAACAAACGCAACGCTATTCGCTGGGACGACCAAGGCCTAGCCCGCATCCCGGTCCCCATCACCCAGTGGGCACTCAAACGAGTCCGCCCAAATGTCCCAAGGGTTGGCTGGAGCGCAGCAGGCTACGCCCGAGGTCTATCCGACTGGATCGCCGAGAACGTCACCGAAGTCTTCGCCTCCGAATTTTCCATTCATCACCCTGCCGGATTTGCTGGAACATGCGACGCCCTGGTGGGGCTGGGCAACCGCAAAGGTCTCCCGGACGGAACACTTGTACTAGCCGACTGGAAGACCTCCGTAGGCCGCAAAACCAAGACCGGAGATGACGAACTGGAGCGCCTCCCTCCCGGCCATTCATATATCGACCAGTGCGGCGCCTACTCCCTAGGACTGAAGCATCTCACCGGCCTAAGACCAACTGGAGCAGCCATCGTGCTAGCCCGCCGCTGCGGCAGCCCCAACGTCCACTACATGACCGAGGATGAGCTGGTGCAAGCCGAAGACAACTTCCTGGCTCGCGTAGTCACCTACTTCGAGAACTTAGAAATCCCGGTTCAGGCATAAACCACAAAAACGCCATTCATAGCCTAAAAACTCCATTCATACTGTGTAAGAAATTCGCCATTCATAGCGATGGCTGGAGCAATGCTGATTCTCGCTGGCATCCTCATCGGCCTCTATGGCTTGGCGGTCCTACTGGGCGACAAAGAACCTGACGGCACCGTAAGGGAGGGAGTGGCTGGAGCTAAGAAGCGTAGGCGGTCCAAGCGGTGAGGCTGTCTCAAACGGGTCCCGTGAGTCTCACCCGTAAGGAAGTAAGGAGCCCTACCGGTTAGGGCAGGGCTGGGGCTTCAGGCCGTGGCCTGCTCAATCCAAGCTTTTACGCTTGCAACAGCACTGGAGCTGAGATCCTGCCGCATAAAACGGTCACCCTCTAGGCAGAGGCCATCCGGGACAGCTAGGAAGGTTGAAAGGTAGTAGCTGGAGCACAGAATCCCACCGGGATACCTGAACTCCACTATGGGCTCAGGATGGCCCCCAGGTATTCGCTGGAGTGCTTCAAGCGAGACGGTGAGGGTTTGGCCCTGCCTGGTGTCAATGCGCATAATTTCTGGGGTTGTGGAAATGTGGAAACTGTGGAAAACCTCAGACGGTGCCGTCTTCGAGTGCCCAAGCTTGGAGCACTTGCGAAGCGTCCAGCGTCCGGGTGTTGTGGCTGGCACGTTCAAGGGCAGCGGCAACCCGCTTGTGAGTCTCGCTGAGGCTTGGGGCATTGGCTGGCCGCATCGAGTCAGGGCACAAGCCACCACCACGGCCTAGCTGGATCTGCTCCCACTTGGGCACGATGGCCCACCAGAACTCCGTGGTGCCTTCCTTGCCGTGTTCGTGCTGTAGCTGGATCAGCTGCTGCCAGAACTCCTGGGCCATGGCGGCCGGGATTGTCTGGTGCTCGGCTATGTAGCAAAGGTCGCGTAGCTGACGCTTCTGGTCACGAATCTGGTCCCGCTCCGCTTGTCTGGCATCCTTTGCCGCTTGTTTGCGGGCCTTGGTACGGGTTAGCGCTGGCTCGGTGGTGCTGAATGTGGAGGGCATGTTGCCAAGTGAGGCTAACTGTTAAACACTAGCACGGGACGCGAGCTTGACCGCTTGCTGAATGATGCTGTACTGTTTGGCAGTACCGCTCGACTGAGCATCATGACAAACGAACGACCCTGGCCCCGCGTCACTTGGGATGAGCCAAGCTTGCAGTATGTCGCCCAAGCTGTGCGCCTGGTCAATCCGCACGTCGTGTACCAGAGCGATGAATCAGCGGCTGACTGGATCCGTGGCCAGTCTGAACGCGAGCTTTACCGGATCAACCCCGAGCATGGAACCATGGTCAGCACAGGAGGTTGGCAAGTGGTTTTTGTGGCTACTGATAGGCCGCACGAGTTCAGCGCCTGGCCTTCTGTCACGGGTTACACCGCGCTCCGCTTTGCTAAAGAGGCGACCAAGTGACCTATCGGAATCAGTGGTTTGATGGCCGCAACGCTCGCCGCCAGTTGCCGCTTGAGTGCATTGCAGATTGCAGCGCTCAGGGCTCGGTCGATGATGCCGTTGCCTTCTGGTTGGATCGCCTGAGCTTTGACGGTCCCGCCTGGTTGTTTCGTGGGTATCTCCGGGAGTTTGGTTGCTGGGACGCTTCTCAGCTGTGCGACCACCAAGAGAACCGAGCCCGCGTGCTTTGGACATGGGCCTGCAACTGCGCAGAGGAACCCGGCGCCTACGACTTCCTGTATCTGGGGATTTGACAGCAGGCCGCTTGCGTCTGTATTGTTTCACAAGACAACCTCACCCGCGCTAACTGGCGCGATCGCATCATGGCTCAGACTTTCCAGTGGACCGGCTCCTACGTCTCAGGCTCTACAGCTTGTGCAGTGGTGCGCTACGCCGGACCGACCAACACTCGCGGCAGTCGCTGGCTCGCTTCCATCAAACGCGACAGCGAGACAACGTGGCGCGCTTCGGCCACCTTTGACGAGGGACCGATCACCGCAGCGCTTCGGGCAGCAACCAAGGGCGGCGTTGAGTGGTCTTGCGTCACCTGCCACAGCATCGACGCAGATACCTACGCCATCGGCTTCTAACTGGCGCAACTGCTCACCTAGTCGCCCGGCCTAGTTGCCGGGCTTTTGTTTGCGGCGTTCGCTTCGCTCACTTGCAAACGATTGAGGCCGCAAAGGTTAGCATGGGTTCACAACAGTTAGTGACTGGAACCGTGAGCGATTCGGAAGGGCAAGAGGTAAAGAAGGCCCGACCTTACGGGAAGCGGAACCCTGACGCGGTAATTGAGGAGCGTAGGAAGAGGCTCTACAAGCGGCAGTTATCGGGTTTGACTGTCCGCCAACTGGTGCTAGATCACTCTGATCGTGAAAGTATCGCCGAAGCTACAGCTTGGCGCGACTGGGAAGAGGTCAAACAGTGGAATGAGAAGGATTGGGAGCAAGATAGGCAGTCCGTAGTCTCACGTCTCCAGGGCATGAGATTCCGGGCAATCGAGCTGGCGCTACGCAAGGGCCAGATCGGCACAGCGCAGTTGCTCATGCGCGACCTAGGCATGGTTGCTGGGGAGGTTGCACCGGAGGCCGCAGCCGCAGCCGCTCCGACCCTCAATATCTCCATCGACGACAAGCGCAGCCGGGAGTAGTACACCCGAACCACTACCCCAGGTAGCCGTTGCGGCTGGCACGCCTACCCGCTCGCGGTCTGCTCTGTTCTGTGATACACTATGGGAGTTGTACGGGACAACTTCCCAATGCTCAAAACCTCCGCCTGCCTGTTCTTCGCTGGCGCTGCATCCACCGCAGCCCTGCCAATCGCTTGCGGCCTCGCTGCTGCCGGTGCTGTCTGTCTGTGGGCAGATCACCACCGCTAGGCGGAGTAGTACAGCTGTACGTTAGTACACGGATACTCCCAAGTATTTTATAAATCTCTTGGGAGTACACCCGTACTATTCTCAATAGGGGGGAGTGTTGCAAAAATAGTACGTTTGTACGGGGGTGCGGGGAACCTACTGATATATCCGCATTTCTTTCTTCTGTACTACAGGGGGGTAGGGTTGCGATTTCTGTAATACCCTAGAAAGTACCCCTAAAAATACAAATGACGACGGCGGCTGGAACACTCAACCTCCGATATGCCCAAGGCGAAGTATTTAACAGTCGCAAACGCTTCCGGGTGTTAGTAGCGGGTAGACGTTTCGGCAAGAGCTACCTCTCGTGCATCGAATTATTGCGTGGAGCAATCGAAAGACCGGGGGAAACTTTTTTCTACGCGGCCCCTACATACCGGATGGCGAAGGACATCGCTTGGAAGGTGATGAAGAAGCTGGTCCCGAAAGCCTGGATCAAGTCAAAGAACGAGACGGACCTGAAGATCGAGCTAGTAAACGGCTCAACGATCGAGTTGAAGGGCACAGAGAACGCGATGGCCCTGCGGGGTAGAAGCCTCGCTGGCGTCGTCCTCGACGAAGCCGCCTTCATGTCGAGCGAAGTCTGGTTCGAAGTCATCCGCCCCGCCTTGGCCGACAAACAGGGCTGGGCACTCTTCATCTCCACCCCCGACGGCACGGCCAGCTGGTTCTACGAACTCTGGCAATACGCCGACAGCGGCGACGACGACTGGAGCCGGTGGCAATTCACGACAATCGACGGCGACAACGTCCCGCCCGAAGAAATCGAAGCCGCCCGTGGCCAACTCGACGCCCGCACCTTCCGCCAAGAATTCGAGGCCAGCTTCGAGAACCTTTCGGGCCTGGTAGCGGTCAGTTTCGGCGACGAAAACATCAGCACCGAAGCCGAAGACATCAGCGTCCTGCCGGTCCTGCTTGGAGTGGACTTCAACGTCGACCCAATGTCAGGCATCTGCGCCGTCCGCAAGGACGACAACCTCTACGTGTTCGACGAAATCATGCTGACGGGTGGCGCCACCACGTGGGATTTCGCGGAAGAAGTCACCCGCCGTTTCGGCGTGGAGCGCCGCATTATTGCCTGCCCCGACCCCACGGGTGGCGCCCGCAAAACCAGCGGTGTCGGCCTCACGGACCACAACATCTTGCGCCGCAGCGGTTTCAACGTCTCCAGCCCCAAAGCACCCTGGAAAATCCGCGACAAAATCACCTGCGTCAACACCGCCCTCCTCGATGCAACTGGAGCCCGCCGCACCTACATCCACCCGCGCTGCAAAGAGTTAATCAAATCCCTCCGCACACTCACCTACGCACCTGGAACTGGCCTCCCCAACAAGAATTTGGGCGTTGACCACGCATTCGACGCCTTCGGCTACATGTGTCTACAACAATTTAACCTGGCAAAAATCGGCACATTGGGCAAAACTTCCTACCGTATTTATTAAAATGCGTGTAACGCCCGCAAAAAGTAGTTATGCCCGAGCACTACGGCGATAAGAAGAAAAAAGCCAAGAAAAAACTGGGTTTGTACGCCAATATCAACGCCAAACGCAAGCGCATCGAGGCTGGCTCGGGCGAAAAAATGCGCAAGCCCGGCTCTAAAGGCGCCCCCACCGCCAAAGCCTTCAAACAAGCCGCCAAAACCGCCAAAAAACGGAGAAAGTAACCATGGCCAACATTGGAACCGTAGCTGTAGACCGTTTCACCAACACGGTCGAGCACACCGGCAACACCATGAGTGCCGTTGACGACTGGTTCGAGGTCCACGCCCACTGCAGCCAGTACAGTTTTGCTGCAAACGTCACCAGTTCTGCCAACTTCACTATTGCCTTGGAAGCCAATTTCAACGGCAATGGCAGCTGGTTCACAATCGACACCGGCAAAACCATTAATAGCGCCGGCCAATACGTCTACTTTTACGAGGGCAGAGCCGCAACAAAGATTCGGATGCGTATTGCAGCCATTTCTTCTGGAACGGTTACTTTGACCCCACACATCGTTGCTGGTTACCACGGCTAAGCGAAATCCTGCCGTGATTTACGACAACTAAAGAGTTAGACTCCGGTCTATAGACCCTTCCACTGTCTAGTCATGGCCATTCTTCGCGGCGAAGAAGGTTCTGTTCAGTTCGATGCCGCTGGTACTACCAACGCAACCATCGTTGGCACCCGCAGCTGGACGCTGAACATTACCAAAGACACCCTTGATGTCACCGACCACGGCGACACCTTCCGCTCCTTTGTTGGCAGCCTGATCTCCGGTTCCGGCACCGTCGAGTTGGTTTACAACGCTGATGCAACCGGCCAAGCCGGCTTCATCGAGGACGTGCTGACCACCGGCGATACCGCCGACGCCACCTTCGAGCTGTTCACCACCGGCAGCACCCCTGGTTCCGACTCGGTGAACTTTGCCGGCATTATCACCAGCATGGACATCGCCTCCACCACTGGTGATCTGGTTGTTGTTACCTGCAACTTCGTGACGAGCGGCACGATCACCGGCAACCTTGAGTAAGGCATAGCCGGAGACTGAACTCATGGGTACTCGAATCTGCCCCGGCGGATGCATCCACCTCGAAGTGGACGCCGAGACACGCATGACTTCAGCCACCTTCACTTTCCTCACACCCACGGACTGCGTGGACTTTGGTGCGTTAATGACGCGCCTAGCTGCCGGCATCGAAGTGATGATCGAAGTGGAGGACGATGATGATTGAGCATCACGGCGAGAAGTTTGCTGGGTACAACAAGCCCAAACGCACCCCGAACCACCCGACCAAATCCCATGCCGTGCTGGCCAAGGAAGGGGACAAAGTGCGGTTAATCCGCTTCGGGCAACAGGGAGTCAGTGGCTCACCGGCGCGTAAGGGCGAAAGCCAAGCAGACAAATCTCGCCGTGCTGCCTTCAAAGCCCGCCACGCAAGCAACATTGCAAAGGGCAAGATGTCAGCCGCTTACTGGGCGGACCGCACCAAGTGGTGAATAAATGACTTACTCCGTCCCCGGCCAAATCCGCACCCACCTCGTCAGTTCCACCTACATGGGCGGAACGGACAACCCCTTCACCCGCACGCAAGCCGTGCTGGAGCAAATGAAGGGCTGGGAGATCATGAAGGCCGTGACACTCGGCACGGAGTATTTACGCGACAACAGCGAAGCCTTCCTTCCGCTGGAACCCCGCGAGGACTATTCGGCATATCTGGCACGAGTGAATCGTGCAGTGTTTTCGCCTTATACGCAGCGTTTGATCCGTGCAGCAGCAGGACTGATCTTGCGCAAGCCGATCACACTGACCGGCGACCCTTACTGGACCGAGGTTTTCTCCAAGGACGTTGACGGCTGCGGCTCCGATCTCGACGAATACGCCCGCCGCGCTTTGATCTGCGCGTTGACCTACGGCCACAGCCACACCCTGGTCGACTTTCCCGCCCCAACTGGCGCCCGCAGCCTCGCCGAAGAACGCGCCCTCAACCGCCGCCCCTACTGGATCGAGATCGACCCCACCCACATCTACGGCTGGCGCCTGGACCGCGAGGTCAACTACGGCAGTTTGATCCAAGTCCGCATCGCCGAAAAGGCAGTTGTCCCCGACGGCGAATTCGGCGAGAAGCTATTCGACCAAGTCCGCGTCATCGAGCCCGGCCGGTATCGCATTTTCCGCCAGACAGAAACCAAGAAAGAAACTGCCGGCGGCTTCCCCTATCCAAATTCATTTGATGCGACGACCAGCACCTCTGACTATGAGCTGGTGGAGTCCGGCGATTACAGCCTGGGTGAAATCCCGCTTGTCACGCTGTACTCGAACAAGACCGACACGCTGGTCAGCAAGCCCCCGCTGCTGGACATCGCTTACCTGAACCTGGCCCACTTCCAGCGCCAAGCCGACCTTATCCACAGCCTGCACATCGCCTCCCAGCCGATGCTCGTCCTTGAGGGCTGGGACGACCAGACCAAGGACATGGCCATCAGCGTGAACTACGCAATGGCCACCCAACCGGGCAACAAGGTCTACTACGTAGAGCCCGCCTCCAGCGCCTTCGAGGCCCAGTCCAACGAGATCCGCGAACTCCAGCAGCAGATGGCAACGCTGGGCATCAGCACCCTGAGCCAGCAGAAGTTTGTTGCCGAGTCTGCGGACGCCCGCCGTCTTGACCGCGTCGACACCAACTCCATGCTGTCCATGGTCTCCATGGACCTGGAGCAAACCCTCCAACAGAGCTTCAATCTGGCCGCCAACTATCTCCAACTGGAGCCGCCAGAGGTCAAGATCAGCCGCGACTTCGACATCGACCGTCTGATCGGCCAAGACATCACCGCCCTGACCGCGTTGTACGAACAAAACGTGCTGGGCCGCGACGAGTTCCGCCAGATCTTGGTCCAAGGCGAAGTGCTCCCTATCGCCACCGAATCCACCGCCGAAGAGGAAGCGCTCGAAACCGAAGAGGAAGAGCAGACTGAAGCCGAAGCGTCCGGCAGCGAAGACCAGATGGAACGCCTTATCCAAGCTTTGCTGCAGTAACCAATGGCGACCCAGCAACACCTAACGCTGGCGCAAATCACCGCGCTGGTAAAACTCGCCAAGCGCTTCGAGCAATTCAACAATCTGCATTCGGGTGACGGTCCTCCCAACGACATCGGCACCGCGGGCGACTGGTATGTCGATGTAAGTAGCAAACGTCTCTACGGCCCCCGCACCGAAAACGGCTGGAGCGGCCAACCCGTCGCCATCGGCACGCAAAGTCTGGACGGCACTCCCCGTTCCACCGCACTCAAGACTTCTGACACCGGCCTGCAGGGCGAAAAAGGCGACAAAGGCGACAAGGGGGACACCGGAGACACAGGCCCTCAAGGTCCCACCGGACCCACCGGCGCCACTGGTGCAACAGGCGCCACTGGTCCTCAAGGCCCACAAGGCATCCAAGGCGAGCAAGGTATTCAAGGTGAAACGGGACCCGCGGGTGCAACGGGCGCAACCGGACCCCAAGGTCCCCAAGGCGACACCGGACTAACGGGCGCAACAGGCGCCACTGGACCACAAGGACCTCAGGGTGAAACCGGACCGCAAGGTCCCCAAGGCCCGCAGGGCGACACAGGTCTGACTGGCGCTACAGGTGCAACCGGACCTCAAGGACCCGCCGGCTCCGACACTTTCGTTGCTGTTGGAACTACTGCTGAACGCCCCGGCACACCTACCACCGGAACTATCCGATACAACACCACTGAAAACCGCTTTGAGGGATATAACGGCAGCGCGTGGCTAAATCTTTCTCCGGCAAACATCGACGAACTTGGTGCAACTGTCTAAATCTTCTTTTGTTGTAGACTAAAAGAGCACTCGTTCCTTTGTCATGGCCGAATCGCTTGACAAAGTTCTGCAGCCTGACGGCAGCTACAAGTGGCAACTTGTAGATCTGAATGATGCCTACGTGGGTCGCGCTCAAGCCGCACCCGCTGTGGAACCTGCAGAACAATCGCGCCCCAAGCGCCGCACCAAGTCTTTCGACACCCCCACTGAAACCCCTGACTTCTAAATATGGAAGAGCAAGTCATCCAGGAGACGCCCGTGGTGACTCCTGACCAGCCCGTGGCTGGACTCGACACCGCTCCACAACCTGACCAATCTGCTCAGCTTCGTGCCGAGTACGAGAGTCAGCTTGCAGCACTAAAGGCGCAGGCCGTCGAAGCCGAGGAAAAATTCCAAGGCATCAAGACCAAACTCGACGAGGTCTACAAAAAACAAGACGACCAGCGCCGCAAAACGCTCGAAGACCAAGGTCAGTGGAAAGACCTCTGGGAGGAAGCCAACCGCACCGCCCAGGACAAAGACCAACAGATTGCCGACCTCAATCGCCACCTGGATGAACTCCGCTCATCCAACGAAAAGGCGGCAATGCGCACATCCGCCCTGGCAGCAATCAGCCAGGCTGGTGCAATCAACGCGGAGCAAATGCTCCAACTCCTGCAAAGCAACCTCCGCAAGAATGACGACGGCCGCGTCGTAATCCTTGACGGTGGCGTGGAGCAGGATGTTACTACCTACCTCTCAAACCTCAAGAACCCCGGTTCTGGTTTTGAGCATCATTTCAAGCCAAGCAGTGCAGCCGGAATGGGCGCCAAACCCACTCCGAACGCAACGATTGCGCCTGGAATGACTAATCCTTACAAGGAAGGTAGTATTAACCTAACGAGGCAAATGGCCTTGGAAGCTAGCGATCCTGACCTTGCAGCCGTGCTGAAAAGGGAAGCAGGTCGCTGAGTCCCCGTGGGACACCACTCAAGTCTGTGACTTGAACCCCGCAAACCTTTTCCCTGGAGTTTGAAATGGCCGCGCCGTTTCAGAACTATTCCGGCGGTGTCCTTCTGGCGGACATCGTCAAGCGCAATAATCTCAGCACCTACGTGTCTGAGGCGATCAAGGAGCGCAGCCTCTTCCT
>Ga0222715_10006239_pt1 | contig 10095 bp, 13 predicted proteins | sample C33_9DmetaG_FD_165056 | JGI IMG/M metagenome (GOLD analysis project Ga0222715, IMG submission 165056) | Estuarine water microbial communities from San Francisco Bay, California, United States - C33_9D | ecosystem: Environmental > Aquatic > Marine > Unclassified | place: USA: California... | reverse complement strand
TATACATAGGTCTAAAATGAGTGTAGAGTTTATGTTAGCTACATACTTTGCAGGTAAAACAGATATATTACCAGATTTAAAAAATTCTATAAAACACTTAATGAAAAAAGATTTAGAGAAATACTTTTACGAGTTAAAAGAAATCTTTTGGGTGCATTTTCAAACAACAAGATTTACTGACAAATTAGGGTTTTCTAAAACTTATAATTGGTCAAACTTTAAAGATATTGAAAATGAACCATCAAAATATGCACAGTTGATGTTAAATGACAGACTGTGGAAATACAAGTATATGAATTTTGCAACAACAGGTGATAACATTAACATTGAGGCAATTACAGCCGAAGATGTAACAGCGTTTGAAGAATATACACATATCTCAGGTGCTTGTTGGGGCGAAGAAGAAATCTATAAACACATTAAATCTGACATTAATAAAATGGCCTTCTTAGACATTTTTGATGGCGGTATTAAAAAAGACGGTTTCACTGACCAAAGGTTAGAAGATTTATTAGAGATGGAGGCCAAGTTTGAAAACGCAGCTGGTTCATTCTTCTCAATTGATTTAGAAACTGTTAACCATTACTTTATGCAAACATTAATTCTTAACAGAACAGATACGGAGTTTGTAAGTAAATATTCTATTTTATAGAGAGGTGGTAATGTGTCGTTTTATGATGTTATTGATAAGAAGGTTGTTGATTATTGCGAAATAGTATGTTGTTTATTTGAACACTGTAACTTTAATTGCGTTTTCTGTCCCCAAAATCACAGTAGTGTAGAGTTTGCCAATGAAAAAGATATTATGGCAAAGGTACCTACTATTGCCAATTACATAAACAGTAACAAAAGGTCTTCATATTTTTCCATTCATATAATGGGTGGTGAATTATTCCAAGATAGATGGATTGACGAAGGTTTTTTAGACATCTATGAAAAGTTTATACAGGCCATTCAATCAGAATTATCTACAGATAAACAAGTAGTATATAACTTTGTTACCAACTTAGGTTTTACTAGAAGAACGGAAGTCATATACTTCTTAGAAAAAAACAATCTAAAGTTTTCTATATCTTACGACCCTCACGGCCGTTTTAATCCTGCTCAGAAAAAAATCTTTGAGGAAAATCTAAAATATTTCAGACACCTTATTCGAATGGTGTCTTGTGTGATGACCAAAAATAGTATGCGAAGTATTATTAATGGTGATGAAATTTTTGATAACTTATACGACTTATATCCAGTTGACTTTGACCATTTGTTACCAAGTACAGGTACAAAGGCAGACAGAACATTAATGCCTAAAGAAAGTGAGGTATTAGAGTTCTATAAAGTATTGGTCGACAGATATCCAGAGTGTATTAACATTCAACCATTCACAAACGGCAGACCTCAAAACAAAATGTCTTGTACTAGAGGTAACAGTTTGACAGTTATGCCAGACGGTTCTATACCAAAAGGTTGTTCTGGTTCTGTACTATTACAAGATTACAATACACCAGACTTAGGTGGTACTAAAATTATTGAAAATTGGGTTGACAAATACAACTGTTTTCAATGTGAGTATTTTCAAAGATGTCCTATGAGTTGTTTTATTAAGGCTGACTTTAAACATATTGAAGAGGATTTAGATGATTGCGTTTTCAGGCAGACATTTAAATATAGAGATGCCAAACAAACTTAAAATAGCATTTGTAAATCCACCACACGCTGATTGGTCACTAGCTAATAATATGACTTATATGATGGTACAAAGCCATTATAACCTAGTTGGTAGGTATAAGGCAAGCGTGGAATGGATTCCAGCCCCATATAAATTTAACAAATACGAAAGTGTAGAGGAAATTTATGAAGAGATTTCTGGAGCCAATATTGTTATGTTTAGTTCTTACGCTTGGAATTATAGTATCATTGATACTCTGGCTAGTTTCATTAAGCGTAATCATCCAGATGTTATCACAGTAATAGGCGGTCCTCATATTGGCACAAACGAACCTGAATTTTTAGAACAAAGAAAACCATTGTACGATTTTATTTGCAAACCAACTAAACCTGGTGAACCATTTATGGAAGATTTAATTAATAGTTATTTTGAAAATGATGGCAAACCTAAGATAGAAGATATTAGTTGGGAGATGAGAAACTTACAAACTAAAAATCATAACATTAATACAGATGTATCTGTTTATGAAGAACACTTTGATTATTTAAAAGAAACTTTAGATTATGCAAAAGAAAACAAAATGGAACCTTTTATGATAATTGAAACAACAAGAGGGTGTCCATATAAGTGTGTTTATTGTGAGTGGGGTGGTGGTACAGGCACTAAGATTATTAAGAAAGACTTAGAGTTAGTCAAACGAGATATAATGGCCTTAAAAAAGGCAGGATATAGAGATGCATATTTAACAGATGCAAACTTTGGTGCTTTTGAAGATAGAGATATTGAAATCTTTAGATTTGCTTGGCACAATAACTTTAACCTTACTGACATATCTACAATGAAATCTAAAAGTTTAGAAAGAAGAAAACGATTAATAGATAGATGGTTCGAAATTGTTGGTAGAGGTCCTGAAACACACAGTAAAGCTGAAGGTGGTACAGATATGTGGGGAGAAACAGAATTTGTTTCTGTAGTACCAACTGTATCAATACAATCTATTAGTGATGAGGCAATGAGAATATCTAAACGAGTTGACTTATCAATGGAAGACAAACTTGAATTGAGTAGGCACATTGAAAAGAGATGTAGAGAAGAAGGCTTTCCTGTACCTGCTTTAGAATTAATTTTAGGTATGCCAGGTTCTACACTTGAAGACTTTTATAATGAGGTAGAAGTCATATGGAATTTTAAAGCTTGGTCAAGTTTTAGACACGATTATATGTTTCTGCCAGATAGTGAATTAAATAATGTTGACTATAAAAAACAACACGATATAAAAACAGTAGAAGTATTTTCTGATATTGTTGATGAAGATGGTATTGACAATTGGAAAACATTATATAAAAATAAGAAGACATATTTTAGAACAATGTTATCTTGTTATTCTTACAGTGAAGATGATATGAAAGAAATGTGGTTTATGAATAATGCAGCCAATTACCTACTACAAAACTTTTATGCAGGTATACAAGAATACTGTAAACCACAAGAGTTTGCCAAAGAATGTTTTAATGTTATTTCTAAACTAGAAGATTACAAACCTCTTAAAGAAGAAATAGATGATATATTCAACGCAGATACACCACCAAGGTCTATAAGAAAACTAGGTGGTAAATTTAGAGTAGAAACTATAGAAGAGATGTTACAAAAGAATATGCCTATTATCAAGTCGGAAGTGATGTCCAGGATGTTGAATAAATAGTAGTATGATTGATGATGTAAACACAAAAGGTTATGTAAAATTCTATGAGCCAGATATAAACAATTTAATTGGGCTTGATGAATATACTTTAACTAATACCGAAGAACGACAAAGAGATAATGGTGAGAAAGATATTAATAGTTTTCTACATCAAAAACTAACTGTAGTTGGTAATTATCTACATCAAAAATATATTAAACCAACCTATCCTAAATCAGAATATCTATACTACAATGTGTGGAACGGAGTTGATAAAGATAATCAAGGTTGGCATACAGACTTTATGGAAGGATATGATTTATTCTTTTTATATTATTTTGATACTACAAAACCTGAAACAGGCGGAGATATATCTTTTAAATATGGTGATAAAGAAGAGAGTTTTCAACCAGTCAAAGGTGATTTATTTTTAGTATCAAATCAACGAGGGTTTTGGCATAAGGCCGGCGATACCCAAATTCAAAGGAGAGTTGCTAGTTTCAACTTTAAAACAAATGTTATATAATGAAGAAGATTTAATATTAGTTGATGACTTGTTTGCTGAGAAAAAACAGTTATCTATGGAACGGGATTTGTGTGCTGAATTTTATAATGTTATGTTATCTTATGCAAATAAGAACATTGACAATCCAGAAAAATACAAGTATTACTTAGATGTGGTTGAAATAATGGAACCATATGCAAAAGATACTAAAGAAAGAATTAGAGAAATAAACAGAAAGTTATGTGAATTTAGTGGTGTAAGTGATATTAAAAATACACCTTACCACTTAGAATGTGAGGATAGATATGGATTCAGCAAGCCTAAACTATAGTGATTTTTTTACTAAAGGTTTTATAACAGGCAAATTTTTTAAAGATACTTCAAAGTTTTTAGAATATAAATTTCCAAACTGTAATGAACCAGGATTAATTGGCGAAACAGATGGTGTTCCAGAACAAGCAAAGTCTGACTTACTAGAATTACATTTACTAATAGGACAAGAATATATTAGTAAAATATTTGAAAAAGATTATGTACTAAAAAACTCGGCTATGTGGGAAGGTGTTGATGAATATTCAGCAGACTGGCACAACGATTTTGAAGACGGTAAAAATATGAATACCAATCTTCTAGTGTACTTAGATGATACAGCTGAACACGCAAATACTATTCAAATTAGAGATAAGAATACTGAATATGTGGTTATACCAAACGCTGGTGATTTTGTGTGGTTAAATCAAGGTTCTGGTTTTCAACACAAAGCAAGTCATAACGGTGGCAGACGAAGAGTTTTATCTTTTGAATTTTTTACAAGCGGAATTAAATAATGTTTAATGATGTAAACATAGACGACTTTTATAATATGGGTTTTACTTTCACTAGTATGAAAGATATGATACCTAAAAGATTTGAACAGTTTAAATATACTAATGCATCAAATGGTAGTGTAATTGATGTAGACCCAAACGCAGCTAAATTAATGCGTAAGTTTCAAACAGTTATTACAGACCATTTAATTAAAAGATATTTTAAAACAGCAGGTCCAGTTGGTTATGAAATGTGGCAAGGTGTGCCACCAAATCTAAAATTATTTCATAATGATAATATACATCATAGACAAAGCCATAATAGTAATGTGTTTATTTTCATTGATGAGTGTTCGGCTGATAATATGAATTATCTGGAAGTGAGAGCAGGACCAGATGAATTTTATCAAGTGATACCAAATAAATTTGATTTAATTTGGTTAAATCAATCTGAACAATTTACTTATAAGATGGTACATACATCTGGTAAAAATAGAATATTAAATTTTAGGTATAGTATAGATGGACTTAATAATAAAACCAACTGAGAAGTGTAACTTTAAATGTACATTTTGTTCTAGTACAAAGATTGCACAACATAAAAATGATGTATTAGACCACGATTATATCTTTCGTTTTCTAAAAAGATATCCGAATACAAATACTATCATAGTCAATGGTGGTGACCCTTTAATGATGGAACCAGACTACTATTGGAAGATTATTGACCATATAGAAGAGAATGGTTACAAAACAAATATATCATTAACTACTAATCTATGGCCGTTTCTTGTAAAACCTACAAAATGGCGTGACTTATTTAACCACGATATTGTAGGAGTTACAACTTCTTTTCAGTATGGCGGTGGTAGATTAAAAGGTGACTTATCAGAATTTACCGAAGAAGACTTTTGGAGATGTAGTGACGCAATGTTAGAACATTGTGGTTATCGACCAGATTTTATCGCAGTTATTACCGAAGAGAACGCTGATAGAGCAATTAAGAATGTAGAATTGGCTTATGAAATGTCAGCAGGTTTTGAACCAGATAATACATTTGAAAATTTATCTAAAGACAAAACAGGTGTAGAATGTAAATTAAATTATGCAATGGCAAGTGGTGAACAAGAGAAACCATTTTTAAAAGGTGACATATACAAAACATATGTTGAGATATACAATCAAGGTTTAGCACCTTGGGAGTTTAACACAAAACAAATGGCGAAGAGATTAAGAAGAGAACAAACTCTTTGCCCTTTACATAGAACCTGTGACGCAGGTATTCGTGCCTTTAATCCAGGTGGTGATTACTATTCTTGTGGTGCATTTGGTGATGATAAAGATAAACCTATTAATTTTGAAAAAGAAATGCAAGGTGAGTTCTTTCAACCATTATCAAGTGATATGAATTTATCAATGATGAAACAATCTTGTTTAACTTGTCCTATGTTTCAAATATGTAATGGTTGTAGAAAGACAATTAAAGATTATAAAGAACAAGGTTTAGTAGAACAACATTGTCGTAAGATGAAAAGTATAGCACCAGATATACTAAAAATCAATGGACTAAATAAGGAAGTAACACCTTATGTGGATGAAAGTATATGATTATTAAAGGTTTAAATTTTCTATTTTCAACACCAGTTTTAAAATCATCTATCGGTGAAAATACTGGAGTTGTTCAACATTTATTAACAAAGTATGGTGACGCAAATAAGAAGTCGGCTAATGTAAGTGGTGATAATATTTTAGATGACCCATTTTTACGGACTTTTAGAGATGAAAATGTGTTACCTATTTTTAGAGCTTATTGTGCTCCATACTTAGAGTTATATGAAAGAGATTATGATTTAAGAGGGTGGTTGACAGGTTATGGTACAAACTATGCTATGCCTAAACACAATCATTCTGGTAGTCATATAAGTGCTGTGTTTTATTTGTTATGTGAGAACAATCACGGTGGAGATATTGTATTACACGACCCTCGTACAAATGCAAACCGAGGATATTTACCTGAATTTAATAAAATGTTTGAACCGTTAAGATTTTCTCCACAAACAGGTGATGTTTTAATGTTTCCTAGCTTTCTATATCATAATGTAGAAACATTTAAAGGTAAAATAAGATTAGCAATGCCAGTTGATTTGACAATATACAAATGAAACCTATAACAGTATCAATTAATCCTAGTTACTTTTGCAATTTTAGTTGTGACTTTTGTTACTTAACACCAGAACAGTTAAGAGACCAAAAGAGAATTAGTTTAGTCGAGTTAGATAAAAGACTTGACGAAATATCCAACAAAAGAGAAATTGATTGGATAGACTTGTACGGGGGAGAAATAGGCGCCTTAAAGAAAGATTACTTTTATGGTATGAGAGATGTGATGAGAAAATATTATGGTGGGAAAATAAATATCATTACTAACTTCTCAATGCTACACGAAGGATTTTTTGAAAATGACTTTTACTTATCAGTAAGTTATGACTTTGAGGCAAGGGAGAAATCTGATAAAGTTTATCAGAATATGTTAAGAAGTGAGGTGCCTATTGCCGTATTAATACTTGCAAGTCAACAAGTAATAACTAAAAATGTAGATGAAATGATTACCATGTTAAATGCTTGTTCTAGTATTGAGAGTGTTGAGATAAAACCATATTCAACTAATCAAGCAAATCAACAAGGTGTAACACATAAAGATTTTGAGGAGTTTGTTAAAAAATGGATAGACAGCCCTATAAAAAAGAAATTTGATTTTATTAATGAAGGCAAAATCATTATGAGTTTAAGAGGTGAGTATAATGCCTTTTCTGATAATCACATATATATTACTCCTAATGGTAAGTATGCAGTATTAGAATTTGACTTAAATGATAATGAATATTTTAAAGAGTTAGAAACTTTTGAAGATTACTTAGAATGGTCTGAACAAGAACCTATAAAAAATATTTCTAATATTTGTCGTAAATGTCCATATTACGGACAGTGTTTAACAGAACATTACAGATATGTTACAGACTTGACATATTCTTGTAATGGTTATAAAGGACTACTAGATTGGTATGATGAAAGACTGGAAAATAAAGCAAGAATTGTATCATAGATTAAATGTTGTACACGAAGACGACCTGTCTAAAGTAAACATAGAAAAGTCAGATGACATTATTGACAATGCTATTAGATACTTCAACGAGAGAGATGTTGGTTGGATATATCCAGCTAAAAGTTATGCAGTTGCTATCTGTTATGCGTGGTGGTTAGCACAAGACTTTGGTGAGGATTTTGTAGAATTATTAGATGACAAAGACTTACTATATGGTAACGACCCATACTTTAGGCCGTATAGTACCCAAAAAGAGATTTATAATGCAATAACAGACAAGGTATTGCCTATAGATGAAAATAAAGGCATGGTACCTGATATAAAAAAGTGGTACAAGGCTGAATTTATGTTATAAATATAACCATAGGAGATGAGTTTATGATTAAGATTGATGGTAAACAATATGATGAAACACAGTTTAGTCCTGAATTGCAAAATTACTTAACGCTAAGACAGGAAATTCAAATTGGTAGGACTAGACATATTGCAGAAATTGAAAAGATTGATGTTTTGACAGAGCACTACAATAAGAAAATCGTAGAGTTGATAAAAAAAGAGAAACCAGAGGAAATAAAAGAAGAAAATGGCAGCGATAGCTAACCTTTCAATTGACCAAGGTGCAACATTTAGTTCAGATGTTACAATCAAAGACGCCAATAACGCATTATTTGATTTAACTGGTTACACAGCCAGAGCTAAAATGGCCTTAGGTTATTCTTCAACTCGTACAAGAGTTACTATTACAGCAACAGTTAATGCTGACCCTACAACAGGTATAGTTACTCTTTCTCTCACTGATACCCAAACGGCTGGTTTAGAAGCCCCCGCTAGGTATGTCTATGATTTAGAAGTAGTTGCTTCTAGTGGTTCTGTAACAAGGGTTATTGAAGGCATTATTAATGTCAGACCTAATGTTACTACATAATTAAACTCATTTTTCTTATAAATATACAAGAGGAGAGTTATTAGTGCCAGATATTACTGCTAAAATTAATGTCAATACAAGTCAAGGTCCACAGAATGTATCGGTAACACTACCGAGCGCTCAAGCGGCCGCTAACTCTTCTTTGCAATTAAAATTATTAGGTGATGTTGATACAACTAATTTAGAAGATGGTGCATTATTACAATATAGAGCGAGTGACAGTAAGTTTGTTGCTCGAACAGAAATCGTAACAACAACAGGAACCTTAGTGTTCAATTGTGGGAGTTTTTAAGTTAGATGGCAACAGTAATTCAAATTAAAAGAAGTTCGGCAACCACAGCGCCAGCAACATTACAACAAGGTGAATTAGCTTATACTTATGGAAGTGGTATACAAGGAAATGGTGGCGATAGGTTATACATTGGTACTGGTGCCGTAGATAGTAACGGTAACGCAAGTTCGATTGATATAATCGGTGGTAAATATTTTGCAGACTTAACAGACCATGTACACGGTACATTAACTGCTAGTTCAGCTGTACTTGTAGATAGTAACAAAGCAATAGATGAATTCATCATTGGTAATTCTACAACAACTGGCGGTACAATTAAATTCAACGAAGGCACAAATAACGGTTCAAACTTTGTTGCCTTAAAAGCTGCTGACACTTTAGCAGGAAACACAACATACACATTACCGTCCGCTTACGGTACAAATGGGCAATTCTTAAAAACAGATGCTTCAGGTATTTTAAGTTGGGACACAGTTAATCAGTTTATTAATTTAGCTGGTGACACAGGTACAGACCAATACAATACTGCTGAAACTTTAACATTTACTGGCGGTCAATCAATTACAACTGAAGTACAGAATAACGAAATTATTGTTTCTGTAACTGCTCAATCTATTGATACAGGACAATTGACAGATGCTGGTGTTACAAATGCTAAGATAGCAAACCCACAAGTTTTATTAGGTGCTCAAACACTTACTTTAGGTGCAGCTGCTACTACAGATATTTCAGGATTAACTTCTTTAGTTGTTGATGACATTACAATTAATGGTTCAACAGTTGCAACAACAGCTTCAAACACAGACATTACTTTATCTCCACACGGAACAGGTACAGTTGTTGTTCCAAGTGGTTATGAATTAAGAGCAGGTTTCACAGCAGACAGTTTAGTTAACAAACAATATGTTGATGCAATTGCTGAGGGTTTACATGTTCACGCTTCAGTTATGGCTGCTACTACACAAACCTTGGCACTTGAAAGTGGTGACACAGTAACTTATTCAAATGGTAGTTCAGGTGTTGGTGCAACTTTAACTTTATCTACAGGTATTTCTACATTAGATGGATACACACTTGTAAATGGTGACAGACTTTTAATTAAGAACGAAACTAACACAGC
>Ga0222715_10006238_pt1 | contig 10097 bp, 3 predicted proteins | sample C33_9DmetaG_FD_165056 | JGI IMG/M metagenome (GOLD analysis project Ga0222715, IMG submission 165056) | Estuarine water microbial communities from San Francisco Bay, California, United States - C33_9D | ecosystem: Environmental > Aquatic > Marine > Unclassified | place: USA: California... | reverse complement strand
GTGAAGTTATGTTTGAAGATGATGCAGTTGTCGTTAACTCTTGGGCGTTCCAGTATATCTTCATACCACTGCTAGCTGTTCTATTTGAAGCGTCGTAAGTGAAGCATAAGAATACAAAACCGTCTGAGTTTGTATTTCCCCTAGTTGAAGCAGTCCAACCCGTGGATGAGCTTGTTACTCCAGTTATCGTTGAGTTGTCGTGAAGTGCTTTTTGTATTTGGTGAAATGTGCCTCCGTGTCTATAGCGAAACAACAGTCTGTTTAAGGTGCTGTATTGGATAAATATTTGATCATTACCACTTGGTGTAGCTGTACTTGCCGACATCAGCTGCTGTGTTGCCATTGTTGTCTCGTCAATTCTATACCATCCGCAAAAGCTCATATCTTGTACAGCATCAGCTTTAAAGAATGTTGTTGACGATCCAGCATATCTCATTGTGTCATTGACACCATCGCCCAACCAGTAGTATCTATCGTAATTGTGATCATATCCATACCACTCGCTCATAGAATGCGGTGTGGTGCTATTTGGATATGACGGGCTTCTAGTATTTATAGAACCAAACGCACCAGTAGCAAAATCTTGTAGACTAGCTGTGTGTCCAGAAGATAAACCGAACTCAATGTTTATATCGTCTATAGATATTGCTCCGCTACTTGGTAAAGCCATTGATCATTGATTTTAGTTTTTCAATTTGTTTCTGCTGTTCTTTCATTGCTTCAATAAGTACACCTACAATGTTACCGTAAGCCACTGAGTAATGTTCTCCGCTTTTGTGCACAGCTTCTGGCAGTACTTCTAATAGCTCTTGTGCAATGACCCCTACGGAGCGTTTCTCTTCTCCAATTTTATTGAAGGTTACACCACGCATTCCTTTAACTTTGTCCAACGCATCAAATACTGTCTCTACGTTTTCTTTAAGGTTAGCATCGGAGAATGCTGTAATGTCGCCGCTGGCTAATATGTTACCGCTTACTTCAAGTTTCTCACTTGGACTAGTTGTTCCGATCCCAACGTTGCCGCCTCCTGCAATAGTAAGTCTATCTAAGCCCCCTGTTTTTAAATTCAATGACCTTGACGCACTATTATGTCCTATGTCCAGCCCAGTATTATCCATATGGAAAGTGGTTGCATACCCAGAAGTTGAAGCGCCGGTAAATATAAACTCAGAACTAGCGTCAGTCTGTATATGCAGTTTTCCACTTGGACTCGTAGTCCCGATACCTACGTTGCCCGACTCAGTGATTCTAAGCCTTTCTTGATTTGTTCCATCAACCCCGTCTGAAAGGGATATAAAAAAGTCTGAACCAAAATTAGCACCAACCCTGTTAGCGCCTAAAACAACATCACAAGCTTCAGAATCTGCATTTGATAATTTTATAGCCGCTACTGTTCCCCCTGCGTTTGTGGAATTAACAAAGTCAGCTACGATACCGTCCGTTGGGGATGCCGCCACAACTTCTAGCTTTACATCAGGACTAGTAGTCCCAATACCAACGTTGCCTGAACCGTCAATTCTTATCTTTTCAGATGAGTTCAGCAATAACTTAAATTCCGGATTAGCAGCGACGTGCCCAGCCCCAGTATTCTGTATATTTAGAAATCCTTCTGCTGTTCCAGATGACAGCCCCATATCAATCATACCGGAATCAGTCTGGTCAACACGAACGTGAACGTAGCCGCTTGACTGCGCTAATATCTTTCCGACTACATCTAGCTTCTCGGAAGGACTAGTTGTCCCGATACCAACATTGCCAGTATTGGTAATACGCATATGCTCAGTAGCGTCTGTTCCGACAGTAAAGTAATTGGCATTAACATTAACGTAGTTCCAAGTGTTATTGTCATTACCGATTGCCATTACAGCATTCTTATCGCCTGTTGGTCTTATGTATGCGGTAGTTCTGTTTGTGAGTAAACCATATCCACGAATCTCTGTGTAAGCGCCGTCGCTATGGTAGGCTCTAATTGATGTGTCCACCCCTGCGGACCCGTCTCCTGTTTGAAGATTTGTAGATGGACTAGTAGTCCCAATGCCTACGTTGCCTCCGTTAAAATAAGAAACAGCACTAGGTCGGCTGTCGAGCCTAATAATATTTGCATTATTTTGGTCTTTTAAAGCAAAGTCTGCCCCAGTAGCTGTTGGATTTAGGTATGCAGTTTCTAAATTAGAAAGCTGCCATCCTTGTATACCGTCTACATCTAAACGTCTAGAGGGACTAGTAGTGCCAATACCAACTCTACTCGTAGACCCATCAATAAACATTTGTGTGCTTCCACCCGCTACGAAGCCTATATCATCTGCAGAGCCTGCTCTTAACCACACGTCATCATAAGCGTATAGGTCTATTTGCCTACCGCTTACTTGTGTTGTATCTGTTACAGCACTTGTAACCGCTGAGGTTGTTACCTTTTGGATTTGATGCTCAGTATCTCCTTCAAATGTTATCGCACCGTTAACGTCTAGTTTAGATGCTGGACTAGTAGTCCCGATACCTAAGTTGCCGCTGCTATTCAAAGTCATATTTTGGCTTATGCTAACAGCTCCACCAATCACTGATGTTTGGCCACCTCCAGAATACCATCTATGTTCGTTACCGTTAATATAGTATGCGCCTCTTGTTAATGTAGCTCCTGAAGAACTGACAAATCCGTGAGAGGTAGCTGTATCTGGTTTTAAGCCGTATCCTATCATTGGACCACCTGAGCTTCTCACCCCACCTAGAACAATAATATTACCGTTGCTATAGGTTCCATATGCTAATACAGATCCGTTTGTAGATGTTGCACCGAGCGTAATGCTATTAGTTGTTGAGCTTCCTCGGCTGGTTACGGTTGCGAGCGTATCTGTTTCAGTATATGAGGTTAGGTAGTTCTGACTAGTAACCCAAGACTGTGTAGCTAATGTATTGCTGTTCCAAGTAAGTGCAGACGTTTGAAGGTCCATTGCTCCACCTGCATCCAGTGTAATATCGTTAGCCTGAATGATAAAGTCTTTCCACACGCCGTTGTCCCAGTCTCTAGAGCGCAATCTACCCAAGCTGGTTCCTGACAATTGGTAGTCTATTACAACAGCTTCGTTGATGCCGGCAGAAGGGTTAGATCTTGCGCCGCCTTCCAGTGTTAGTACGCCATCAATATGAGCTGTACTTTTTGGCGCTGTAGTAGCAATACCGACGTTCCCTCCGTAGGGTTGCAAATGAATATTGCCGGCATTAGCCCCGTTATATGTTTGCCACTGAAAGTTACCTGTAGATAATCTTCTAAAATACGATAAGTCCGTACTTGAATTACCCCAGCTTATTATGTCGCCGTTTACGCTTAATGTCGCTGTGCCTCCAACTGTAAATGCCGTTGTTCTACCAATAGCCACCTGTCCAGCAGGTAGAATACGCATTCTTTCGGCAGCTGTGGTTTTAAACAAAATTGGCGCAGCCTCGTTAGAAATAATTGAAAGCTGCCCCGTGCCTCTGTGAACTATATCTGACGCTGCATTAGCTCCGGTATTATACCGAATTACCCTAAGTCCATAATCCGTATAAGTAGTGTCACCAACTAAATCTAAATAAGCATAACCATTGCCGGTTCTGCCGTTACCCAGCTGCACGTAGGCTGTAGCGGTTGATATGTTTTGCCCTACGTGTAGTGATGGACCTACATTAATATTATTCGCTGTAGTATTTCCACGCCCTGTTACTGAATCGAGCGTATCTGTCTCTGTATAAGACGTTAAGTACCCAGCGGTGGCGTGATTACCCCATCCGTAAGCTGTATTCCAATTAGATATATTAGTTGAAGTAATACCAGCTGCAGGTGATGCACTAAACACCGGATCAGTTTCTGTGAAGCTTGTAAGGTATCCAACAGCTGCGTGATCACCCCAACCATAGGCTGTATTCCAGTTCGTTGAGGTTCCACCAGTAGCTGTGATGACACCACTAACCTCCAGCTTTGTGGAAGGCAAGGCTACTCCTATACCAACATTACCGGTAGTTGAGATAACAACATCACTTGTCCCGCCAAGGGTTAACTTTCCAGAAATCTCTGTGTCTATATTAAAAACGTTAGTTGGCATACTTTATTTTTCTTCTAATTTTTTGAGTCTCTCCTCAAGTGAATCAATCACAGACTGTTGCTTCTGCACCTGTTGCAAAAGTACGACAGATAACCTTGCGTAGTCTATACCATTAACCTCACCATCCTTATATCCAATAACCTCTGGGAAGATTTCTTCAACCTCCTCAGCGATAAGACCGATGTCTGTTTTATCATTCTTCTTTAGATCGTATCGTACAGGACGAAGCTTCATTACATCTCCGGTTCTGTCTTCTAGATCCTCTACATTCTTTTTGTATCTAATAGAAGAGTTAGAGTATGAAGTAGCTGTTACGGTTCCAGTTACCTCTAAGTCTCCAGTTATGTACGCATCGTTATTGACAACTAAATCGCCGGTAAATTCACCAGTTCCTCCTACAGCAAAGTTGGCTTCCCCTCCTACTGTAGAGCCGCTATATAAGCCACCCAGAACTGAGTTGAAAGCCATTCTCTCTTGACTAAGACCAGTATCAAGAGACAGTACTACAGCTCCGTTTCTAGATACTCTAAAGTTTGATAAGAAGTCGAAGTCAATGTTGTTAAATCTAACACCAGTACCTACACCTAAATTCTCTGTATTGTTGGTTGAGTTTATAGCTCCACCACCTTTAAACTGTATCTCGCTAGGCTTAATCCAAGTATGGTTGGTAGTTCCGAAATAAACCTGCATATTATTAGTTGTGGTATTACCCCTGTCTGTTACAGATTGTAAAGTATCCACTTCTGTATATGACTGAAGGTATCTACCGTCTAGGTTCACAGTTATATCGGCAAGCGAACCAGTACGACCAATTGTAAGAACTCCTGTTCCAGATGCCCAGCTAATATTATCTACATAGTTATCGGGAACGGTTACTGTGAGGTCCGATAGAGATCCAGTTCTACCTATAGTTAATACTCTGGTAGTGCTATTAAAAGATAATGCATCTACGTAGTTATCGGGTATGGTTGCTGTTAGATCTGCTAAAGACCCAGTTCTACCCACTGTTAATACTCTACTGGTCGTATTGAACGCAAGAGAGTCGGTGTAGTTATCAGGTATATTAACCGTCAAGTCGGGCAAATTGGATGGTCCTGTTCTACCTACCGTTAAAACCCTGCTGGTTGTGTTAAATGCCAAGGCATCAACATAATTGTCTGTACTCGCTATAGCCCCATCAATAGTTACAACGCCTGCTGCTTGCGTTACAGCTACACCGTTTGCACCTCTAAAAATAACAGTATCTGTACCAGAGCTAGCTCCACCTGCAACTAAGTTTACATCAACACCAGAAGAAGTGTTTGTTGAAACGTTCAGATCGTAGGTGCTGTCTGTATCGTCAAACAACGCTGAGAAGTCAACGGTAAATGTACTTGCATCATCTCTAGTGAATGTTGCTATACCAGTTGTTCCATCTAATGTACCACTAACCAATCTAGCTAGGTTGGTATCATCTAGATATAGGCTTAAATTAATATCTGTTGTCGCTTTGCTTTCGTCTATATATCTGAGTGTGTTACCAATAATAGATAAAGAGGTAAGTGTCTCATCTTCAGCCGCTACAGTAATAACATCTGCGGCTTGAGTAACAGTTACGTTATTACCTCCAACAATAGATACAGAATCAGTACCACTTCCAGATCCTCCAGCTGTAAGTACTACGTTTGCCCCACCAACAGCGTTAGATGTAGATATGGTATATGTTGTATCGGTGTCGTCTAGATATGGAAGTAAACTTAGAGCTGTAGTTCCATTACCCTCATCTCTATATATGATTTCATTATTTACAAGGGATATGGATGTAATAGTCTCTTGTGCATCAATGGTAATGGTCCCGGCTGACTGAGTTACCGTAACATCATTAGTCCCAACGATATCTATAACGTCATTGTTCGTTCCGTCCGTGAGTGTAACAGTTACCGTACCATTTGTAGATCCACCAGCATTTAAATCATAAGTAGTGTCCTGAGAAGATATAGATATGGCTCCAGCTGCTGGAGTGCCAATCGTTACATTAGCCCCACCTACAATAGATACATCGTCGACAAGTCCATAAGGATTTCTCAATTCAATAGGTACTTCGTTTGAGGACAGAGAACCAGTAGTTAAGCTGTAGTCGTATACATCAAGGTATAATACTGTATCTGCGTTATCTTCATCGGTGTAAGTAATTTCGTTACTAGAGAAGGATATAGATGTTGTAGTCTCGTGAGGGGCATCGATAGTTATTGTACCAGCAGATTGAGTGACAGCTACGTCGTTAGTCCCTACAATAGTTATAACATCGTCATTGGTCCCGTCAGTAAGCGTTACTGTAACGGTTCCGTTTGTAGTGCCACCAGCATTTAGATCATATGTGGTATCCTGAGATGCAATAGATATTACATTCTGTGCCGGGCTACCAATGGTAACGTTTGTAGATCCTAGTATGCTAATGCTCGAAGAACCACCAGCAGCATCGTTTAATACTACCGGCATTGTATTTGACGCTAACGTGCCTAACGCAATCTCGTAGTCGTATACATCCAAAACCAAATCTGTAGATGTATTGTTTTCATCTACATAGGTTATTGTATTCGTAGAGCTAGTGAAAGATATAGATGTAACCGTTTCTACTAATGATGACAGCGAAACTATGTTTGCCGTATTATCCTCATCTGTATATGTTAATCTAGCGTTGGTGCTATCAAATGATAATGAAGTAGTTGTCTCGTGTGGTGCATCAACTACAATGTCTCCATTGATAAGACTTACAGATACATCGTTAGCCCCCTTAATGTTGAGGGTGTCTGTCGTACTATCCGACCCAACCAATGAAACATCAACACCAGCTGTAGCATTTGCTGCTGCGTTTAAGTCGTAGGTAGTATCATATGATAATCCTGAAAGGTTTATATCTGTGTAATTATTATCCTCATCTCTGTACCGTAAAGTGCCAGAGTTGTAGGATAGTGCTGTTGTAGTCTCGTGTGGCGCAGAGATAGTGATTACATCATTTGCTTGTGTAACAGTTACATCTGCAGCACCTACGATGTTGATACTATCTGTTGTTGAGTCGCTACCAACAAGGTTTACATCTACACCTGAAGATACATTATCTGAAGTGGATACCGTGTATGTGGTATCTGTATCATCGTATAGTGCGGATATGTCAACCGTTAACGTGCCACCATCTAATTGAGTAGCTGTAATAACACCAGTAGACGAATTGAAAGAAAGAGCCTCTATCGTATTGTTATACGCATAGTTCCAGTTATCAATACTGTCTTTAGTAACTACAGCTGATGTCTCGTCAGAAGCCTTATAAATGATAAGACCGTCTTGATCTAACGACATTACCTTGATGTAATATCCTGTAGAGAATTCGTTGGTGTACCAGTGGTGCGATTCTGAATCAGGAGACTTTGCGGCGTAGATAGCTCCATCAGTATTTAGACCAAAGAAACCTATAGGATCTACTTGAGCGTCACCCGGAAGAATACTGTAGTCACCATAGGTAAGTTCTACCTTTGTCTTGATGGTGTCTTCTTGAAGATACAGATTGGACTCATCGACAGGATTGTTGTAGAATGGTGCGGTTACATCAAAGTAGTTGTCATACGAAAGCGGCCCTGATCCGTTTGCAAAGTTAAGCTGACCTCCAGTTTGTTTGTTGCTAGCTACGGCATCAAGCCCCGTTCCTGTTTGTGGAACAACACGATCCTCTAAGTTGCCAATAAAGTTTAGTGTACCATCTGAATCTACATCGTATATATCGTTCTGATAAAATACATTTGCACCGCTATCATACTGAACGTGATACAAATATAGTATTCCGTAGTAGCTATCATATAATACACCGCCAGAATAATCTGCTGTAGGTATGTTTACGCTTGTTACCCAACTAAAACTGCTATCAGACAAGTTGAATCTATACAGTTTAGCGCCTTGAGTGCCAACCGTCATCCATATGGAATCAGAATACAAATCCATTGTTGGTGAACTAACACCTCCTGTAGTTCCTATATAAAGATTAGCAGATGTCGGTCTGTAATCATTTGTATCAATTACTACTAATGGCTCTTCAAAAGATCCGGTAAGCTCCATCTTGTAGATCTCCATCTCTTGTGGCGAAGAAGAATATTTACGCACCCAATACAAGTGGTTTTGATATACCCCTAAAACCTTTGTTGAATCATTCTTGCTACCGCTTATGTTTGACGCTTGATCGTCAGAGATGTATACTAATTGATCGCTAGATATACGAAGAGCCACGAACTTTCCAGCACCATTAAACAACCAAATAGTTGTGTTCGCTAGATCGTAATAAAGCGTTATTCTGCCATCTATATATCCATATAGGTTTATAGTGTGAAGCGGTGTTGCTGTTGTGCCGTCAAAAGAAAATAATGTTACACCCGGACGTTGAGTAGAACCACCAAAATTAGTAATCTTTTCAGAGAATCCAATAAATCTTGTTGAGCTTATAGAAACGAATTTGTCGTAGTCTGGGTCACTCAAATATGTTCCCTCCCATACGTTCACGAGGTCTCCAGTAAATACATCTAAAAGAGCTATGCTGAAGTCTGGTGCTCCAGATACTGGCTGTCCTAAAAACGAAGAAAGATACTTGTCGTTAGAGTAGAAGAAGCCGTCTCTACTAGGCATCTTGAAGCTACTGTCAATTATGTTGCCTCCAGTGATTGTAACCTCTGTAACAGCCTCCTCTACGGCTGGGTTGTAATGCAATCCAATAGCGGGTGTATCGGCAGTGTTATCCGTAGATACAAATATTGCATTTACTGTTTCATACTCTTTGCTGTCTACAAGTGATCCTGTAGACGACTGGTATTTGGGGATGTATTGATCGCTAAGATCTGCACCCAAGGAAGAACCAGTTAAATATCTACCATCTAAGTTTACAGTAACATCAGACTGATTCTGTACACTTAAAGTAAGTGTACCATCATTAGAGTTGAATGAAGCACCGTTTAAGAAGTCATTAGTGTCATCTAAATAAGAAGATAAATCTATAGATGTTGTAGCACCTTCTTCATCAGAATACCTAAGAGAGTTTCCAACAAGCGATAGAGTTGTTAACGTTTCGGAGGTAAGAAGTCCGGTGTCGTCAAAACTGATGTTTACCGTATTGTTTTCTTTGTTGATGATTATACGGCTATCACCAGTAACAATATTAACATATCCCTCTCCAGCTCCAGCAGCAGCTATAGTATCATATGTAATAAAAGCCGTAGTTGGCTCTAATACAGTAATCTGGGAATTAGATATAGGAGCAGGAACCGTAATGTTTAGGTTCGTGCTGTTATCGTTGATCGTTATAATATTACTCACTTACGTCCTCATTTACTTTAAACACTCCGTACAACCAAGTCTTAACAACACCGCTTTGATCACTCTGTAGATCATACACGTATATACCACCATCAACAGTTTCCATAGTTGATGCTGGTGCAGTTATAGTCAAGACACCTAGTGCTGTACCAGTGTAAGTAAATGAAGAGTCTGGAATAATATCAGGTGTTGATGTATCAGTTTCCTTTACATCCATCTTCCAAACATAGCCAGAGCTAAGATCAATTGGAACTCCATCTCCATCTTTAAACGTGAAAGACACGGTAAAGGTGTCTCCTTTTCTGCAGGTGATATCTACTCTTTGAGATATGTCTAAGTTGATTTCTGTTGCCATATTGCAAAGGTACTAAATCATTGGTTATTAAATACTTAGAAGATCTGATTCATCTGCTAGCTCGCCTCTATCTCCTTTGCGCTGGGATATAAGCTTTGACTGCTCTACAGCTTGTTTCTTCACACGCTGATCTTTGCGATCTTCTTTCATAACCTCTGCGGAATTCTTAACACGGCTTTCTATTTGCTGTTCGGCTATGCCATATTCTCCCTTAAGCTTTTCTAGCTCCATACGCATTTGATGCTCCATCTGCGCTAGCTGTGCCTTCATCTGGAATTCCATCTGCTTCTTCTGCATCTCTAGCTGTGCTAGGACTTGTTCTTTCTGAACCTCTG
>Ga0222715_10006235_pt1 | contig 10103 bp, 9 predicted proteins | sample C33_9DmetaG_FD_165056 | JGI IMG/M metagenome (GOLD analysis project Ga0222715, IMG submission 165056) | Estuarine water microbial communities from San Francisco Bay, California, United States - C33_9D | ecosystem: Environmental > Aquatic > Marine > Unclassified | place: USA: California... | reverse complement strand
CCGTAGCAAAGGCGTCGCGTTGCGTCTTTGCGAGTGCCGTCAATTGTTCAAAATGTGCCCGCCGCGTCCGCGCGTCTTCAACGCATGACTGGAGATCGTAAATTTCTCTATCTCTGATTTTCGTCAATTGTGATAATGAATCTATATTGTGTCGGACGATGCGTTGTCGTTTTGTGGCGCGCGCGACTTTGTCAATAACACATTTTTGGATGCGATTTCGCGCAGCTTCTTCTTGCCGAGCGGCCGCAACATCTTCTTCTAAATCGCCAATTTCACCTCGAAGGGTCACATTCACTGTGTGCGCTAATAAATCACCCTTTGTAAGCTCGGCTTTACATTCCTCTCGTCGAGTATTCACGTCGAGCGTCAGAATGCGCTGGTCTTCAATGACGCGCTTTGTATCGGCGGCGCTTGTCTCGAGCTCGAGATTGAGCACCAATTTCATCTCCCTGAGTTCATCAACAGATTCCGCAATTGCACATTCATGCGTCAACGCTTGATTTATTTTATAGGTCAACTGTGCGTTGGCGCGAGTATCACGAATAACGAGTTGCTTTGAGCGTGATAGACTTTTTTCGCACGCTCGACGATTGAGCTCGTGCCGTACGCCTTCGGCAGCAATCGCATCTAGCGACATGGACTCACTTTCTACGAGTGCCTCGATATCATTCAATCCTTGATGAGCGATGGCTATTTGCTCGTCAAAACGAGCATTTATTGAACGTATTTCTAACAATTCCCTTTCGCCTTGAATCATGGATTGTGCGGCGTCATTCTCAGCGCGCCTTAGCGCTTTGGCAGCGGTGTCCATTGCCGTGGCATCAATCCGAGCACGACAGAGCACCTCAAACACTGCATCCTTTTCACCGCGAATCGTACTCGGCGCCGACTTGCACGCACTCGCTTTTTCATTCTCCCCGCGTAAGACTTTGCGCAAGCCGTCGCATGCGTCTTCAACCTCGCGCGCCCGTCGCGCGCTCGCCTCTCGACTCTCCCCGAGCGCCCGAGCTCGTCGCGCACCGCTCTCAATCTCCTCCTTCAACATCTCGCATTCTTCACGCGCCGATGCAATCATCGGTGCGAGCTTCTCACACGCCATTCGCGTAGCCTCCTCGCGCGTCTCGCGCGCCGCTCGCCTCGCGTCTGTCAACGCCTCCCGCGTTTCCCGCGCCTTCCTCGCGCTCGTCTCCGCCCTCGCCCGCTCACTCTCCGCCGCACACCGCGCGAAACTCACATCATCTTCACTCGCATCGCGCTCGAGCGCCACTTTCCGCGCCTCCAGTGCGCGCACCGTCCGCGTCAACCGACCGATGCGCCGCTCCACCTCCTCCAACGCAAGAGCACACGAACCGTCACCACCATCACCACACGACGCAGACGACGACGAACTCCACCGCGCGCGCATCGTTCGCGCGCAATAATTATTTTGCGCACAACCTCGCGCGCGTTCTCGTCGCCAGCGCGCGCGCGTCGACGCGCAATGCCGCGCGAGCGCGCCAAAAATAGCGCGCGCTATGCCAGAAATGTTGCCACGTGGCACAACATGACACGGCACCCCACGGGTGTGCAATTCGCATTTGCCTTCCGACGCCATTCAACGCCGCCGACGCGCGCGAATGTCGCTCGCACGCGACGATTCACTCGCGCGATGGGCGTCTGATACACTTCGCGCGCTCACGTCGCCGTCGACGGCGGCGATCGACGCGACGATTGATGATTTGACGCAGAATGACGGCGCTCCAGCGCACGCATCAACGAAACCGTCTCGCGGGGCGACTGCGGCGGCGCCGGCGGGGACATTGGGGGAATTAACGACGGCGATGAAGCGCATGCATAGTGCGATTGATCCAGCGGTGTTCGATGCGTTGCCGAGCGATGCGGGCGGCGTGACGTTGGAGGATGTGTGGCGGGACATTCAGAATAAGCAACACCAACAGGGCACCGCGAATGGGGGTAAGGGGAAGGCGAATGGCGCGACGAGGAATGCCACGACGAATGCGAATGGTAATAACGATAATAGTTTGTCGATGGTGGGCTTACCATCGCTTGGGACGATGAAATTTAGCCAGTTGTTGAGCGCCATGGCGGCGCCAGAGGTTGAGCTGAATGCTGACCGGGGAACGAAGCGGACGAGAGGAGGCAGGGCGACGAGTAGTACCAACGCAAAATCGGCGGAAGAAAGTCGCGGCGGTAATCTTCAGGTTGCAGATCCCATGCCTGGGGTGTCTTACGCGCCTGTGAAGCTGAAAAAGCGTAGTAATATTCCCACGCCTGTGACGCGACCGGCGCTCCCTCCCAAACGCATGGGACGTCGTCCGAAAGACGCAGTGCCGGAATCTGAGGAAGAAAAGAAATTACGCATGCAAGAGAGATTGTTTAGAAACCGCGAATCCGCTGCAAGAAGCCGTGAGAAGCGACTCAGTGCGATGAAGATTGTGGAGGATGAAAATGCGCGCCTTCGCAAGGAAAACGCCGCGCTCAAAGAAACAATCGCCAAGCTCCAAGGGAAATCCTCTCCGCCACCTACCAAAAAGCGCCGTTGAACGTAGAAACATGCAGTTGAACTTTTAATGAATGAACCGCTCTAATAACCAGTTTTAACATGCTAAATCTATCTTTGATGCTACGACGGGCGCCTCTACTCACGCGTGCCACACGCGAGCGTACTCCTCACTTCGATGCACGCGAGTTCCGACAACTTACCCGCGCCAAGTGACGGTGAATCTGACACTCTAGAACACTCCCCACTCACGCAGGCGCTGTTGCGTGGTTCAAGTCCGATGCGTTCTGGTGCGCAACACCCAGAGGAACAAGATGCCGATGGTTCTACCACTGTCGTTGATGACGCTCGCACCGCGCGCACATCGCCGTTAACAGCCGCAGACCGTCGCGCGAGACGAAAACGATACTTCACTGTCGCGTTAATCACGCTCACATCGATGTTTCTTTACGCTGACCAAAATCTCATTGGTCCAAACCTCACCGCGATTGCCGAAGAGTTCAACTTATCCGACGAGCAAAAAGACGTGCGCCTGGGCGGTTGGCTCCAGCTCGCATTTTTCGTCGTCGGCTCGCCAGCATCGTTGATAATAGGATATTACGCCGATAAGACTAAGCGAGTGCGATTGTTTTTCTGGACGACGCTGATTGGTGAAGGGCCTTGCTTGGCGACGTATTGGGTCACGACGTACTGGCAGTTGTTCGCGTTGCGGGCGATGACTGGTATCGCCGTCGGTGGATGTCTGCCACTGTTGTTCTCGCTGTGTGGAGACTTGTTTGCGAGCAACGAAAGGAGTTATGTGGCGAGCTTTTTGACGATTGCGACTGGAGCTGGGGTGGCGCTCGGACAGGTTGTGGCGGGAACGGTTGGACCGGCGTACGGGTGGCGGTTGCCATTCATCATTACGTCGGTGCCAGCGATAGCGCTCGCGGCGCTCATGTATGCTGTAGTCGACGAGCCTAAGCGTGGCGCACAAGAAGAGGAAGTGCATAGACGAACTATGAAGCGGAATGCGAGCAAAGTGGGAGGCGAAGCGTCAGTCGCTCCGGAGACTAGGCAAGAAGACGCGGCTCCTGTATCGTACGCAGCCAAAATGAGCTGGAGCAAAGTGAAAAAGCAATTATTTGTTCGTACGAATTTATTGGTGCTCTTACAAGGTTTGCCCGGCACGGTGCCTTGGGGAGTTTTCAATTCGTACTTTGTGGACTACTTACACGTCCAAAAAGGCATGGAGGTACAAACCGCCACGGCGGCGATTACTGTTTTTGGTTTGGGTTCCGCCGTAGGTACAATTATTGGTGGTGTCGTAGGTCAGCGCATGTATAACAAGAAAAAGTCACAGCTGCCATTATTACTAGGATTAACGACAGCGCTAGGCGCGCTCCCGGCGTATTACTATTTGAATGTCAACGATTATGGCCCGGGACGAGTTGGACTGTACCTGACGTGCCTTTTAGGCGGTGTACTATGCTCGATAACCCCTCCAAATGTTCGTGCGATTTTGTTGAACGTGAATCCCCCAGAGACTCGTGGAAGTATGTTTGCAGTTTACTCACAAATAGACGACGTCGGCAAAGGTGGCGGCCCGGCGCTCGTCGCTGGCCTAATCGTCGGCTTTGGTAGAACCGTCGCGTTCAACATAGCCTTTAGCTTTTGGTTTCTTTGCGGTATTTTATTAGCGTGCATCACGTTCACTATCGATCGTGATGTGCAGTCGCAAGAAAAGATGGTGTTCGACGCGCTCAATGAAGAGGGAGATGTAGTAGACGAGACTGTCAAGTAGGGTGTGCTGTATAATAATTAGTGCACTTTCATTCATCAACGCGTCATCATTATGACAAAAATGTGAGAGCATGTATTTACAAAAGTCAGTTGACCTATTCGACCGCAAGGCTAGCCGTCTTATTTGACGGTTCTTCGTCATCGTCGCTTTCCCAGTCTTCCAATTTACGCTTCTCGCCGCGGCTGCCTTGTGCACCATTCAATCCGCTCGCCTCAAGTACGGCGGGGTTGGCGATGGCGTCCCGCCGCTGCCCTGAACGTTCGTGGACAGAGGGATCCATCGTGGACAACTGTAAAGATCTCACTTTCGCCACACGAGGGAACACGATAACGTATAACACTCCTTCTTGGTAAATGCATCGGCACGTCTTGAGTTGCACGAGCGAAGGGAATTGGCACAACAGCTCAAACGCGCACCCGTGTTTTGGTTTTGTCTGCGCCGACTTGGCTCGATCCGCGCGAACGTACGCGCGCCCTTGATCATCGACAGCCATGTAGAAATCACCCGGTTCATGTCCTGGCGCCCGAATGGCCAACACATGATATTGCACGCTGTTCGCCACTTGCAACTGCACGTCAGCCTTGTCCAGCACTGGATAGATTTCTCTGTCGTCTGCCAAGTTTTCGCCAATGGCGCGCACCAGCAACGCTCGAAACGCGGCTTTGGATATGTTTGGACGAATCATAAACGGATCCACTCTCGTGCCAAACGTCTTTGCATCGACGAAAGGTAATCCATCGGCAACTTGTGAACGCAACGCCGCGGATGTCGTCGCGCCGTTACTGCGCACATTCGTCACCACCGCAGCGGGCGCCGCGCCATTCGCCCCGGGAAGCGCACCCGCCGACAAATTCCCCTTCAAATCATTCAATCGCACCACCATCAATCGCGCATCAGCATTCCCTCGCTGTGACACTCCAGCCACGTGCCACACCTGCGTCTCGATCGGTAACTCGTACGTCGCTCCGCGCGACTTGCGCAGCTCCACCAACGCCGCGCTCGGACGTCCCCGCCCTCTCCCGCTCCCATACCCCGCCCCCGACTTCTTCCCTCCTCGTCCACCTCCAACTGCGCCACCACCATCACCGTTCGAAAACCCACCCCCGAGGGCGACGCCGCCGTTCTGCAAGTACCCAACCGCGCCCTCGAGCGCGTCAAACGGCTCGCTCTCCACCGTCGCCTCCACGCGTCCAGACAAGGACACCCCGAGCGCGCGAATCACGACGTAGAGCTCATTCGCCGAAGACGGCGCGGCGGTGTAATGATGCGGCTTGCCACCGTTGCCGACCCCGGCTGTCGTCGCGCCTTGCACCATGACGCGGTCGGAAGCGTCGGAAAGACTATGATTTTCCGGGTCACGAAATTCGCGGACGAAATCGCGACGCCGCGCGCGATGGGGGCGTCGATGACGACCGCGACGCGGGTGCGCGGGTAGCGCTCGATGCGTTGCGTGCGATGCGCGCGCGCGTTCGGTCGATCGGCGCGGTGACGCGGGCGAGGCGCGTCGGAAACGCGCGTCGTGATCTGACGTCGGTTCGGCGGTGCAGTGTGCGACGTAGTGTAGGACCATTTGTGCGATGTATTGGTAAATGTGGGGCGTGTTCCGGGTCCATGGGTGATGGGTAAATGGGTAAAAGACGTACTGTAGGGTGTTTTGTGGTATGAGTGGTGTTCTGGGTGTTCCGGGTGCCATGTTTCGCGAAGCGCGCCTTGGTTCGAATGGCGAGCGATGGTGCGCCGTGGGCGATGGCGTGGTGCGTGTGTGTGGTTCTATTCGTAGTATTATGTACACGTGTGTTGTTGGCGGCGCTGCGGCTAGTGATGATGATGATGATGATGATGATGATGATGCGAGTCGTGGCTGGAGCCGCCGACGTGAAGGTGGCGTTCGAGGACGATTGAAGCGGTGAATCCGAGCAACACGCGTAACGTTGGACCGATGATGACGCGCGCTCGTGCTGTATTGCTCATGTTTGTTTGCTTTTGCCGCGCGATATCGGCGAGAGCGGCAAAGATGACGGCGAGGAAGCCGCCGGCGGCGAAGGCTTCGGCGAACGCCGCCGACGTGCCGGTCGAGGCGCTCACGCCGCGACTAACGACGCCAATGCCGACGTTGCTTTGCGATAGTGCGAGCAACATAAATGTCAGCGCGGTTCCGGCGATGGCGACCGTGGCGCTTAATAAATTGAATCCCAAGGCTTGGAAATCGGTAAAACCGGCGACGCGTAAAATGCTAAAGTCACCAATTTCTTGCGGCAGCTCGTGCGCAAGCACGGCGATTGCGGTGCGCCAGCCCGCGGGAACGCCGCGACGGGCGAACGCGGCGGCGATGGCAACACCATCAGTGAAATTGTGCACGGCATCAGCGATCAGGTTGAGCCATCCCGTGGGCGCGACGTGCGCGAAACTCGTACCCTTAACCGCCGTCCGCATTGACGTTGACCTTGACGACGATTTCGACGCGCGACGCCGCGGCGCTCGCCCCCGCCCAACCCCATTCGCACTCGCTGGTTTTGTCTCTTTCCCATCATCACCTCTCGTCGCGCGCACCACGCACTCTACAATGTGAAACATTAACACGCCCGTCACGACGCCGCTCGCGACAACCGTCGAGCTCGCGCTCCCGTACGCCGACGGAAGTTGATGCCCAAGCGCCTCCGCCGCCATGGCCCCGATCGCGACGTGCGATAACGCTTCCATGTCTACCATCACCGCGCGCAGAGGGAAAAGCGCGCACGCCGCGAGCGAGGCGAGCGACACGAGCGCGCTCGCAGCCATGGCGTGCAGCACTTCTCGCGCACTAAAACCCGCGATTTCTCCCCCATGCGCGCCGTGCGCGCCGTGCGCGTGCGCGTGCGCGGTGGCAAAACATGCGATGGCGACGAGCGCGACGAGCGCGGCGGTGGACGCGCGCGTTCGTGGGCGCAGCCGCGACAACATTGGCGTCATAGTGTGCCGCTTTCTCCTCGATGCTGCAGCTCATCTTGGTTTTATGCGCGCTCAACGCCGCGCTGGGCGCGATGCGGAACGTCATGCGACCGCTGCGATCGGTTTGGCGCGTCAAGCCGCGCGTGTCCACCCTGGTAGTCCTCGGAAGCGGTGGACACACGTCGGAGATGATGGCGATGATGTCCCAGCTGTCCCAGGACAAGTACGCGCCGCGGTCGTACGTCGTGGCGAGGACGGATTCGATGTCTGAGCGCAAGGTGCGCGCGCATGAGGACGCCGCGCGTGGGGTGGTCGGCGATGGGGATGCGTCGGCGCCGCCGCCGTACGTGGTGCTTCGCGTGGGACGCGCGCGGGAAGTTGGACAGTCGTGGCTTTCGAGCGCGTGGACGACGGCTCTGGCGTTCGTTGACGCGATGCGGATCGTCTTTAGCGTCAAACCGGACGTAATTATGTGTAATGGACCGGGTACGTGCGTGCCGGTGGTGTTCGCCGGGCTCGTCATGCGAGCGTTTGGGCGCGAGGCGCCGGCGTTGGTGTTCGTCGAGAGCGCGTGTCGAACGCGGCGGTTGAGCTTGACTGGAAAGATATTTTATCATCTTCGCGTCGTGGATACGATGTGCGTGATGTGGGAGTCGTTGATTGAGAAATATCCGCGATGCACATTTGTAGGGCGCGTGATGTGAGCGCTCACGCGCGCGAATGAATGCGTATTGTATTAGGCTCGCGAAACGACTCGAGTCGTTTCCAAATAGTAGCACTAGTAGTCGTAGTCGCGCTCTCGAGTAGCATAGTCACTAGCGAGAGCGCAATTGTAGTAGTATCCAGCCATCACGCGCGCGGACGTCCCAGGAGCGCTCGACGGAGTGAACATTGAAAACGTAGAAACCGCCGCGACGGCTCAGCCGCAGCCGGCTGCTCCGCACAGCGCGACGCGCCCCGTCGTCGTCGTCGTCGCCTCCATCCACGAGCGCTCCTCGCTCCGTGACGCATACCACCGCATAGGTGCCGATATCACCCTCGACCGACGCGCACTCGACCGCGCCCGAAGATACACAAATGACGAACGAAAGTTTAACACGGTTGCCATCAGAGCGCATCAGTCGCTCGTCGATGAAGCTCGTTTTGTTCTACTGCACCGAGGTTCGTCCGCGCAGTGAGCGCACACGGATGGTTTTGCGCGCGCTCGTGCGCTCGAACGCGCGCGATCGCGCGATGGCGCGCGACGCGTGCCTCGGAACGCTTGAGCTCGCGGTGGGTTTCAAACGCGCGCCCGGGACTAACCGCCAGGGCGGTTTCGTATTCGTATCGAATCACAGATGGAACAGATGGCGCGAGAGATTGCGGCGATAGATAATGATATTGAACTTGGGGAGATTGCATGGAAGACGTTCCCAGATGGGTTCCCGAACTTGTTCGTGAGCGACGCGGAGAGAATAAGAGGACGGCACGTGGCATTTTTGGCGTCGTTTCACAACGCGTCGGTTATTTTCCAACAGCTTTCGGTCATTTACTCCCTACCAAAGATGTTCGTAGCGTCGTTTAGATTGATTTTGCCGTTTTTCCCAACTGGTACGATGGAGAGAGTGGATAAAGAGGGCGAGATTCCCACCGCGGTGACGTTGGCGAGAATGTTAAGCAACATTCCGCCATCGCGCGGCGGTCCGACGGATACGATTATTTTCGACATCCATGCGTTACAAGAACGTTTCTACTTCGGCGATGCCATCACGCCGTTTTTTGGATCCGGAATCCCACTCTTACTCGAACAACTAGAACAATTAGAAGACGCCAAGGACGTCGTCATCGCCTATCCCGACGAAGGCGCGAGCAAACGCTTTCACAACTTTTTCACCAAATACGAAGAAGTCGTCTGCACCAAGGTTCGTGAAGGCGAAAAACGCATCGTCACCATCAAGGAAGGCAAACCAGCGGGTAAGCACATCGTCATCGTCGATGACCTCGTGCAATCCGGCGGTACCCTCATCGAATGCGCCAAGGTGCTCGCCCGCGAAGGCGCGACCAAAGTCAGCGCCTACGTCACCCACGGCGTCTTCCCCAATGAATCCTGGCGTCGGTTCACCGCCGCAGGCTCTGGTTTCGAGCACTTCTGGATCACTGATTCATGTCCGCAAACCGTCTCGGCGTGTTCCGGTACTAAACCTTTCGTCGTGCTTAAACTCGCCGCGTCCATCGCCCGAGCGTTGCAAGTGTAATCCATACACACCACATGTGCACGTGCCCCGATACCGAGCCACGCCCGCGACGATGGTCAGATGTGTGCATCGATAGCGCCTAGCTCCACAGCCGATACAGCGCGTCCAGGAGCCATTGTATATGAAACAACCACGCCATCGCACGGAGACGCGCACGAAACGCCTCCTCGTGTCCCCTTCACACGCCTGGCACGCGAACGCGCTATGGCCCCATACGTTGTCACAATATCCACCATGTAATGCTGTAATTAAAATCATTCATACCGTGTACCACAATACAGTACGAACTACTACGCAATGTACCAATATTTTGGTACAATATCTACTATATAATGATGAAATTACAGTCATTCATACCGTATATTACATTACAATATCAACGGAAACCAAAAGGACGTCGACCACAGCTTCGGCGCGCGCGCGCGTCAAATTTCGACGCATCGAATCACGCTCGTTATGTTCGCCACGGCTAAGACGACCTCCTTCGCGACCGGTACGGTCGTTCGCGCGAGCACCAAGCCGCGCACCGCCTGTCGGTACGTGCGCGATAGCGCGATAGAGCGACGCGAATGACGCGTTTGAACGACGATGCGATCGAGCGTATCTCGCGCGCGGCCATGGGTGGCGATCGCGCGCGTTCTGCGCGCGACGCATCGCG
>Ga0222715_10006234_pt1 | contig 10103 bp, 9 predicted proteins | sample C33_9DmetaG_FD_165056 | JGI IMG/M metagenome (GOLD analysis project Ga0222715, IMG submission 165056) | Estuarine water microbial communities from San Francisco Bay, California, United States - C33_9D | ecosystem: Environmental > Aquatic > Marine > Unclassified | place: USA: California... | reverse complement strand
CGCATCCGGCAAGCCCGACCCATGCGATCCATCTCGGCCATCGACGCTCGTGTGGGCCTAGTTGGAGAGCGGCTGCATTCGTAATCGCGTAGTACGTAAGTACTGCAACTCCAGAGAGTGAAATCGCAGATGTCAGTGACACGGTATTGACAATGGCAATAACGACGAAGACCACGGTGACTTCTGCACGCAAGGGAAGTGATCGGTGTGGCGACACAAAGGCAAGCCAAGAGGGAAGTTCGTGGCGCCTTCCCAGTGCGAGGATGGTTCTTGCGACTCCTGGAATGAGATTGAGGAGCACGCCGAGACATGCAATGCCGGCGCCGACGGCGACGATCGGTGACAATGTTGACAGCGAACTTGAGGAAACAATGTGGTCGAGTGGAGCAGTCGTCTGAGCGATCTGTTCAGGAGAGTCTGCGCTCAGCACGACAAACCCAACGATGAGATAGAGGGCGAGAACTGCACCGAGGGCACGCGGGATCGCCCAAGGAATCGTGCGTTCTGGGTTGATGACCTCTTCGCCAAATGTTGCGATCCTGGCGTAACCGGCGAATGCGAAAAACATGAGACCGCCGGCCTGCAGCACACCATAGGTATCGACATTGATGTTGGCTGAAAGAGTTGCCTGCTCGGCTGGGGTTCGAAGGAACGAGCTCAGAATAACGACGAGCAGCGCCATCCCTGCGAATGCAAGCAGTAAGCGGGTGACTGCCGCAGTTCGTGAGAGTCCTCCAAGGTTGACGATGGCGATCAGCACCACCGATCCTGTTGCGACAATCTGAGCACGATCTGGCCAGATGTAGTTTCCCGCTGTGAGTGCCATCGCCGCGCAGCTCGCAGTCTTGCCGACGACAAAACCCCAACCGGCAACATGTCCCCAAAATGGGGAGAGCCGCTCCCTTGCATAGACGTATGTACCGCCACTTTCTGGGTGCTGAGCCGCGAGTTGTGCCGATGAGGTGGCGTTGCAGAGAGCAATGATCCCTGCAATGACCAAGCTGATGATCATCCACGATCCGGCAACGGCAGCAGCGGGCGCCCAGACTGCGAAGACTCCAGCTCCAACCATCGAGCCAATGCCAACAATGAGGGCATCAGAGGGTGTGAGCTGACGACGAAGTGAAGAATCTGTCATTCAAACATTCGCGTGCAGTATTCACCGATGTGATCGTGGATGCTGACCGCTCGTGACATCGTGTGCCAACGGCCTATAAATCCGTGTACCACACCGGGCACAGCGAGATACTCAGCGGCTGTACCGTCCGCGACGAGGCGAGCTGCGTACTCGGCACCCTCGTCGCGTAGCGGGTCAAACTCGGCGGTGATGGTGAGGCTTGGCGCAACCCCGGCAAGCGATTCTGCTCGCGCTGGAACCGCATAGGGGTTTTCTTGTCCACCATTGGCTAGGTAGTGACCCCAGAACCAATGCATGTCTGCAGCTGTAAGAAAATAGCCAGTCGCGTTTTCGGTCATCGACGGATACCGGTCCTGCTCGGTATCGACACATGGATAGCAGAGCACTTGAGCCCGAAGCTGCAGACCCTCGTCGCGAGCCCGCAATGCAACCCCGGCAGCAAGGTTGGCGCCTGCCGAGTCGCCGAGAACGATGATTTTTGTGGCATCTCCACCGATAGTCGACCCATGTCGACTCATCCACTCAGTGACTGCCCAGCAGTCGTCATGAGGTTGTGGGAAGGGGTGCTCGGGTGCAAGCCGGTAGTCCACCGACACCACGAGCGCATTTGACACTGACGCAACACGTCGTGCGACATGGTCATGGCCGTCAACACTCGACAGCACCCAGCCCCCACCGTGAAACATGACAATGATCGGTTGGTCGGTAGGTTCGGGAGTCGACGAGTAGACGCGGATTGGAATCGGGCCATGAGGGCCTTCAACAACTGCGTCTTCGATATGCGCTACTTCGTCAAGAGCGGGAGTCGGGGCGCTGAAGTAATTTGCGCGAGCAACTTCGACTGTTCCGTCGGAAAGTGCTGGGGCTTGTGAGGCGGCGAGGGCCTGAACCAGCTCAGCGACATCGGCATCAAGGGGCATTTCAGGCGACCTGTGAGCCGTCGAGAACCCGTTGAACTTCCTTTACGATGTCTTCTGCGGTTGTCCCCGGCGTGAGCACTGCCGCAACACCTTTCGCGCGGAGTTCATCGAGGTCGTGGTCGGGAACTGTTCCGCCAAGAATGACTGGGATGTCTGCGCCGCGGGCCCGAACTGCGTCAACGACGAGCGGTGCGAGGGTCATGTGCGCCCCTGACAGCATCGAGAGCCCAATGGCATCAGCATCTTCGTCGACCGCAGCCGCAGCGACTGTCTCTGGAGTTTGGAAAAGCCCGGTGTAGATGACCTCGTAACCTGCGTCACGAAGGATGCGGGCGACGACTTTCACGCCGCGATCGTGGCCATCGAGCCCGACTTTGGCGACAAGAATTCGCTCTCCTGACATTGGTCTTCCTCTCAGATACTTGGAACTTCGACGTGTCGGCCAAAGACTCCGGCCATCGTGCTCATCATTTCTCCAACAGTCGCGTAGGCATGTGATGCCTCGATCAGTGTTGGCATGAGGTTCACTTCTGGGTCCTCTGCCTCGGTGCGAAGCTTGTCGAGAGCGGCAGCAACGGCGTCCTGGTTGCGATCAGAACGAACACTGTCAAGCCGCTTGCGCTGGCGCAGTTCATCCTCATTGGTGATGCGCAGCAACTGAATCTGGTCTTCTTCGTTTCCGTCCTTGAAGCCGTTAACCCCGACGGTAATGCGTTGACCGGCGTTGAGACGACGCTCCAAGTCGTATGCAGAATCAGAGATTCGACCTTGGAACCAGTTCTCTTCGATGCCGGTGATGACTCCTTCGAGGAGTGATCCGTTGCCGAGCGATTCGAGATGGGCGAAGATCTCCTCTGCTTGCCGTTCGACTTCGTCGGTCAACGACTCAACGTAATACGACCCTCCAAGCGGGTCTGCAACGTGAGCGACGTTTGTTTCGTGAGCGATGACCTGCTGAGTTCGCAGAGCGATACGCGCCGCTTTTTCAGTGGGCAATGCAAGTGCTTCATCCATTGAGTTGGTGTGGAGGCTCTGGGTGCCGCCGAGTACGCCTGCAAGCGCTTCGATTGCGGTTCGAGCGATATTCACCTCTGGTTGCTGAGCGGTGAGTGATACACCAGCAGTTTGGGTGTGGAATCGGCATTGCATTGAGCGTGGGTCTGTTGCTCCGTAACGATCCTTCATCCAGCGAGCCCAGATGCGACGAGCCGCTCGGTATTTTGCGATTTCTTCGAAAAAGTCGATGTGGGCGTTGAAAAAGAAGCTCAACCGAGGGGCGAAGGCATCAACGTCAAGACCGGCAGCAAGTGCTAGCTCAACGTAGGCAAACCCATTCGCAAGAGTGAATGCGAGTTCTTCAACTGCAGTCGACCCCGCTTCGCGGATGTGGTAGCCAGAGATCGATACCGAGTGCCAGCGCGGCATTTCGGCTGCGGTGAAATCGATGGTGTCACGAACGAGTCGCATCGATTGGCGTGGGGGGAAGACGAATTCTTTCTGCGCCTGGTACTCCTTCAAGATGTCGTTCTGGAGGGTTCCCCCGAGTCGGGCACGTTGCACACCGGCTTTTTCCGCTTGGGCGATGAACATCGAGAAGATGACGGCTGCCGGGGAGTTGATGGTCATTGAGGTAGTTACTTCGCCGAGGTCGATTCCGGCGTAGAGATCTTCCATGTCTGAAAGGCTGTCGACAGCAACACCGCAGCGGCCAACCTCGCCAAGTGACATCGGGTCGTCAGAATCGAGGCCAAGCAGTGTCGGCATATCAAACGCAGTTGAGAGACCGGTGCCTCCTGCTTTGATGATTTCTTTGAACCGCCAGTTCGTGTCCTCTGCGGTGCCAAACCCGGCAAACATGCGCATTGTCCAAAGTCGGGAGCGGTACATCGACGCGTAAGGGCCCCTGGTGTACGGGTATTGACCTGGGAAATCCCCATCCTCGGGCCCGTAGACCGGATCAAGCGGGATTCCTGAAAGGGTCGTAAATTCGGTGTCGCGGGTGGGGGAGGCGCTGAATGCGGCCTCCCATTCAGCACGAGGTGATGACGTGTCTCCTGACATAGTGACAAGGATACTTTGACGTCCAAATATTCGTCTAGCCCGGGCTACTCTGCTGATGTGGCAACCCGACGCGAACGCAATGACCCCATTGAGGTTGCGGTAACGAATTGGGAACGACATGGTTGGTTTGAGGCATCAGCCCCGATGGGAATGGTTACCTCAGTAATGCGAGTTCAGCAGATCCTCGCTGCGGACATTGACCGGGTGTTAAAACCATTTGAGTTGAGTTTCGCCCGATTCGAGTTCTTGCGTCTGCTTGCATTTAGCAGCAGAGGGACACTTCCAATGGGGGTAGTTGGAGAACGGCTTCAAGTTCATCCTGCAAGCGTGACGAACGCTGCTGATCGCTTGGAGCGCGACGGTCTTGTCAGTCGCTCAAGAGATACATCTGATCGGCGAAAAGTGATTGTCGGTATCACCGATGCCGGTCGGGATCGCGTTGAATCAGCCACGATTCGGCTGAATGACTATTTCATCTCGATTCCGTTGTCGCACGACCAGCACAGTGGGTTATTTGACGAGTTGCGCCAGTTGCGCTCAGCTCATGGCGACTTTGAGTCGGCGTCGGCAGCGTGTGTTGATGATGTCTGACCTTCGCTCCCATGCCGATGGTCGAGATCGGTGCGGTTGGTGCGGAGATGACCCTCTCTATGTTGACTATCACGACACCGAGTGGGGCGTAGGTGCAACCGACGACAACGAGTGGTTCGAGAAAGTATGTCTTGAGGGGTTTCAGTCAGGATTGAGCTGGATCACGATTCTGAAGCGGCGTGAGGGGTTTCGTCAGGCGTTTGCGAACTTCGATCCAGTCGTTGTCGCAGAATTCACCGCAGCAGATGTCGAACGTTTGGTTGCCGATGCGCGAATTATTCGTCACCGCGGAAAAATTACGTCAACGATCAACAATGCCGCTCGTGCGCTTGAACTTCGTGAGGAGTTTGGAAGCCTCCAGCAGTTCTTTTTGCAGTTCGTCGAACCGGAGGAACACCGCCCAACATCGCTTGCCGAGGTCCCTGCTCAAACCGATACGTCTCGGCTGATGGCAAAAGAGTTGCGCTCCCGTGGTTGGACCTTTGTCGGGCCAACCACGATGTATGCGATGGCTCAATCAATGGGGTTGGTGAATGACCACTTGGTTGGCTGTTGGCGTCGCGAGCATTGCTGAGGCGCGCGGCGCTCGAACCGATCGAACCACGCTGGTTAGGAGAGAGATTCGCGGATAAAGGCGTGAACCTCTGGCCACAGCCGATTAGCAAGTTCGTTGTCCTGGGTGCCAAGAGCGTTATGTGACGCCATGAACGCATGCCCGGTTCCAGGATGAACGGTGAGCGTCGCGTCGACGCCAGTGGCCTGAAGGCGCTGTTCAAGATCGGCCGCTGCGTCAGGCGGAAAGAAGCCATCTACCTCAGCCATGTGTCCACGAATCTTCGCTGTGATCGCCGAATAGTCAGGCTGATCATCACCAGAGGGGAATCCGTAGAACGGAACCGCCGCAGCAATGACGTCTGGTCGATGAGCGGCGAGTACAAAGGTCAGCATTCCGCCCATGCAGAATCCCATGACGGCAAGTTGTGTCCCGGTCGTTGCAGAGTGGGCTGAGAGGTAATCGACCGCTCCACTCATATCTCGAGCCGCACGATCCATCGGTAGTGATGACATCAGCTCGCCGGCTTTGTCCATCTCCGTGTGGCCAGCGAGTTCGCCGTGGTAGAGGTCAGGGGCCAGTGCGACAAATCCATTGCGGGCAAGATCATCGCACACGTCAATGATTCCAGAGTCGAGGCCCCACCATTCCTGAACAACAATCACGCCCGGTCCTGACCCGCTTTCTGGAGTTGCGAGGTAGCCGGATGCATCTCCGCTTGGTGTTGAAAAGGTGACGTTTGTGCCCATAGGGAAACAGTAGCCAAGTGCAGATCTCGTCAGAGAGGGGAGCGCGATGCCGTCGATAGTTGCGAATTCGGAAAGAATGTCCCCGTGACTTCATCTCGTCCACAAATTCTCTGGGAGCCCAAACTGGGCGCACCCACCAACCTGTCAGCGTTCATTGAGTACTGCGCTGCCACAACAGGGTTGACATTTGACCACTACGACAGGTTTTGGGAGTGGTCAATTGGCGAAGGGCTTGAGAAGTTCTGGGAGTTGTTGTGGGAGTGGTGTGAGATTGATTCGTCCGAGCCGTACTCCGAGGTTCTGAACACGCGAACCATGCCTGGTGCCAAATGGTTCGTTGGCTCGAAGTTGAATTATGCGAATCATGCACTGCGACGTCTCAGCGATGACCGAGAGGCGATTGTTGGCATCTCGCAGAGTCGTGGTCGGCAATCGCTGACCGGGGCCGAACTTCGTTCAGAAATTCGGCGCGTTCGCAACGGTTTGATGTCGCTCGGTGTCGAGAAGGGTGATCGTGTCGCTGGGTATTTGCCAAACATCGGTGAGGCGATTGTGGCGTTCCTCGCGACGGCAAGCCTCGGCGCGATCTGGACCTCGTGTGCTCCTGAATTTGGTGTGGGAGCGGTACTTGATCGCTTCGGTCAGGTCGAGCCGAAAGTGCTGTTTGTCGTTGATGGTTACCGATACGGACGTCACGACGTTGATCGTTCCGATGAGGTTCGGCGACTGATCGAGGGACTCCCGACCGTTTCTTCGACGATCATTGTGCGGCACCTCGGGGCACAACATTCTGTCGATGCTGATCTCATCGAATGGAACGACCTTGGTTCTGGGCTGAGCGCCGAACTTGCTTTTGATGATGTTGACTTCGACCACCCTCTGTACATCTTGTATTCGTCGGGAACCACGGGGCTCCCAAAGCCGATTGTTCACGGTCACGGCAACATCACACTTGAACATCTGAAGGTACTTACCCTTCACGCCGACATGGGCGAGCGTGATCGATTCATGTGGTTCACGACGACCGGATGGATGATGTGGAATTACCTCGTCTCAGGTCTTCTCACCGGTGCCTGCCTTGTGCTGTTCGACGGAGATCCTGCGAGCGAGGGCGCAGACACGCTGTGGCGACTTGTCGCAGACGAGGGTGTGACCTGGTTTGGAAGCGGCGCTCCATGGTTTTCTGCGTGCCGCCGAGCCGGGCTTCAGCCAGCACGCGACTTTGATCTCGCTCACCTTCGGGCGATCGGCTCCACTGGTGCACCGCTACCCCCTGATGCATTCCGGTGGATATATGAGGAAGTGTCCTCGACGGCACTTCTATCGCCGATTAGTGGAGGTACGGATATCTGTTCGGCATTTGTTGGAGGGAGTCCTCTCTCTGCGGTTCGAGAGGGTGAAATTCCTGCGAGGTATCTCGGATGTGCGGTTGCCGCATGGGATGAGCATGGTGTTGAAGTTGTTGGCGATCAGGGTGAACTTGTTGTTACGCAACCAATGCCATCAATGCCAGTTGGATTTTGGGGCGATAGCGATGGGTCTCGCTATCGGTCGAGTTACTTCGAGTTCTTCCCAGGAATCTGGCGTCACGGTGACTGGGTGACATTCAACGACGATGGTTCGTGTGTGATTTCGGGAAGAAGTGACGCAACGTTGAATCGGGGGGGCGTGCGTGTCGGTACCGCTGAGATCTATCGAGTGGTTGAGTCGGTGGATGGCATTTCAGATTCTCTCGTTGTGCACTTGGAATCCCCCAGTGCGGACGACCCAGGAGTCCTCGTTCTATTTGTTGCCTCAGATACCGCTTTGGTTGAACGCGATGGCCTCATCGCGGCCCTGAAGTCAACGGTTCGAAGGGAGCTGTCGCCGCGACATGTTCCTGATGAGGTGCATTTTGTTGAGGTGATCCCCACGACGTTAAGCGGCAAAAAGTTGGAACTTCCGGTCAAGAAGATCTTGAGAGGCGCATCAGCCGATGATGTGGCGAGCCGCGACTCCCTGAAGGATCCATCGGCACTTGATGCAATCGCGCTGATTGCATCGGCTCGATGATCGTTGGCCTCTAGCGGGGTTCGACGAGCAGGCTCTGCGCCGATATTGCGACAGGTCCGCGCTCATCATGAACGGTGGAAGCCGCGAGCCCTCCGCCGAGATTTCCATATTCGCTTCGAGCGTCGAGACAAATCCATTCACCTTCTGGTGGCCGGATGAAGTGGATGGTCAGATCTGGGTTGATGTATAGCCATGTGAGGTGCTCAACCCGGGCCGAGACTCCGTTCCCAAAATCGACTGCTGCTGCGACTCGTTGTGCACCGGACGGCTCTTCGCCTACCACGACGGGCAAACGCAGTTTGATCCACACAACCGATCGACCACGTTCATCCCATCCACCTGTCACGAAACGGTGTTCGCATGAGTCCGAGGCGAACGCGTGATCATCAGTCATTGACACGGGAACCGACTTTGCAGCGGTCCCTTCATCTGGTTGGAGGAAGCCCTCGCCTTCAGCCGGCGCGTTGGTTGGTTGGGTTCGAATTCGAAGAGCACGCGCTTTCGCAACTTCAACCTCGCCATCGCGCATCGAGACGCCGACCACAGAAATCTTCTTTCCAGGTCGCTCAATTTCAGTAACGAGTGTCAGTGGTCGGCCAACAGGAACAGGTCGCTGAAGTTCAATCGTGATTCGGCTGAGTTGCCATTCTGCTCCGCTGTGTTGCTCAACTTCTCGAACGAGCAGCGCAGCCGGAGGCGCACCATGGCAATGCTCGGGATTCCACGGTCCCTGCGACCATTTTGTTGCAATCCAGGTACCTTCCCCGCCAGATTCGAACAGGGCATCGGTTGGTGTCACCTCGTGTTGAGGGCGACGAAACCCATCTGTCATGAAAGCTCCCGTTCAAGTGGCAGAACGACGGAGGCGAGTTCCCCGAGATGCTCAACCCAGCCATCAACTGTTGTTGGCTCGGTCATCGGTAGAACAACAAATTTTGTCGTCCCGACAGAAATGAACTGTTCGATGAGAGTGCACAACTCTTTCCATGAGGAAGGGACAAGCTGGGACGGGTCATCAAGATTCGGCCGACGCTTCGCAAGGTTCGCGAGCAACGCTTCAGGCACTGGCCCAGTCGAGTACGGGATGAGAACTCCATAATGATCGTCCTCGATCTCCCGGTCGTATTCATTCAAGACACGTTCGATAACCGAGCGACCCTGCTCGGCATCTTGAGGTGTCACAAATGAGGGTAGCCACCCATCGCCAAATCTTCCGACCCGTTTCAATTCGCTTTCGGCGATTCCACCGAGCCACACATCAAGGCGACGCGGCACCGGACCAACACGAATGTTGTCAACCTCGTAGTGTTCACCCGAAAACGAGCACGATTCGCCAGACCAGCATGCTCGCATGATCTGCAACATTTCGTTGAACATCTTCGCTCGTTCACCCCGTTGAACGCCGAAAGCTCGCTGCTCGACCGGGTCAACTGCTCCGAGTCCGAACGCCGGTAGAAAGCGTCCTCCGGACATTGCTGCGAGTGATGCGATTTCCTTTGCTGCGATGACCGGATTGCGGCCGGGCAACACGAGAACGCTGGTTCCAAGTTTGAGGTTGGTCGTTCGGCCGATCGCTGCTGCTGATGCAATGAGCGGGTCGGGTGCAGAACCATTGATGCGTTCTGACAGCCACAGCGAGTCGAAGCTGAGGCGCTCTAGTTCATCAACGACTGTGAGAAATTCAGGGCCGTTCAGTTCGGTTCGAACGCCAAGACCAACGCCGATTCGAACTTTCATCCGTTCACGACCGCACTGATGATGTTTGCAATTGTCGCTGGGTCATCGATGAACGGTGAGTGGCCGCTGTCGAGCTCAACCATGGTCGAGCAACGACTTGCCATGATTCGCTGATGCTCAGGGTGCACTGCCCGATCTTGATTGCACAGGACATATGTCGATTCGATACGACCCTGAGGGGAACCATCCACTTCTTGCGTCATGGTGACAATTGGTTGAGGACTCAAACGTTGGGTATGAGCAGCGCGAATTTCGCTGCTACTCCCCGGGTAGAAAAGTTCTCCAGCGCGATCAGGGTCGAG
>Ga0222715_10006231_pt1 | contig 10105 bp, 12 predicted proteins | sample C33_9DmetaG_FD_165056 | JGI IMG/M metagenome (GOLD analysis project Ga0222715, IMG submission 165056) | Estuarine water microbial communities from San Francisco Bay, California, United States - C33_9D | ecosystem: Environmental > Aquatic > Marine > Unclassified | place: USA: California... | reverse complement strand
GTGATCTTGCCGGCTGAGTCGATGGCGACGAGCGCGAACTCAGTCACAGCAGATGCACAAACAAAGGTCTTGATGATCTGATTCATGATCACGCTCCTTAGTTAAAGACGCTGTTATATGCGTCTGGGTTATTGGTACGGAATAGATTGAGAGCCTCGCTGAAGTTAAGTCCCTTCTCTTCTGCGAGGAGCTTGACCTGCTCAGCTAAAGTCGCCTTGTTGAGCTCAGCACCTGATGCGCCATGCCCGATCTCATTCAAAGGCACTGCTGATGAGGCAGGGCGATCGCTAAACATCTGCCAGAACTCAGGCATGTTCTCGCGAACGTCCCAAGCGCGAGCGGCTGCTGTCTCCTCGCTTGGGCTGACCTTGCCCTCGCGTAAGAGAGACGCGACTGCCTCACGACGCTCGACGTCGCGCTTCTCTGCCTCGATCACCTCGAGGCGCTCTGAGAGCTTCTGATTCTGCGCGCGAAGTTGCATGACCTCTGCGAGCATGTTCGGCTCAGCAGACTCGCTCAGCTTTGCAGGCTCGGTCATCTTCTTCTCTTTGTCGTCGTAGCTGTCGCCCATCTTCTCGGGCTCAACCTCTTTCTTGATCTCGTCCTCGGCTGGCTTCTCAGCATCAACCTCAACCTCGATCTTTGCCTCGTTCTCAGAGGTCATGTCTTTTACCTTCTGCTCGAGCTCTTGCACCATCGCGTCTTTCGCAGCGAGGGCAGCACGAAGCTCGTCAATGTTCATAGACTCAAGATCCATGTTCACTTGCTCCTGTTCACTTAGTGTTACCCGATCAATGCGATCATGCGATTGAGCAGGTCTTGGGGTTAAGGTGACAGCAAGCAACTGAGCGTCGCCCACCTTATCGCCACCGTTACGAGTGTAAATCTCGCCATGCAGATACTCGGGCGAGCTCCACAGCACACCGCCTGCCTCTTGTACGACTTTAAGGCCGCGCTCGTTATATGCAGGCACTGCATAAAGCCCATCTTCGCGCAGGTCGAGATCGATAATCATGCCGAGCGCGTTGCCCGACTCAGGAGGCGCAGGTGTGCCACCATTAAAGGGCGACGTCGCATGCTGCCAGTCAATGATCACCGGGTCTGCGTCGCGTCGGTCATAGTATACGCGCACCATCTCCTCGAGGAGCTCCTGCGAGACAGGCGCACCGATCGCCTCACCATTCATGCGCGAGCTGACTTGACCGAGGGCAAGTGTCTTGAAAGGCTTGCCGACTGTGAGGCCCTCGGGCACATCATAGGTCTGCTCTGCCCTAACTTGAATCGCCTCGCCATATGCGCGAAGCGTTGCTTTCTTGTCTGCTGCATCCATCTGACTCACTACCTTTCGAGCCCAAGCGAAACCGGCATCACCACCCCATCCATCCCAAGCTTGTCTGCCTTTGCCGTAGCTCTCCCAGGTCGAGCCCTCTTTGTCGACCTCGTGTCGCTGAAAGTAAGAGAGCATTCTGCGCACAGTATCAGGCGATAGCGTCTTGCCTGCTATCAGGTCACGAGCTCGCGCGATGCCGACTGGTGTCATACCTCGTTCGCTCTGTGGCTTGTCAGCACGACGACGCAGTGCGCGCTCAGCTGCTTTCTGTGCGCCCTGTGGAGGCTTAAAATCGATATGATCGTATTTCTTTGGCGCGAGCAGAGCTGCCTCTGACTTTGCCTCAGTCTTTTGAGGATGCCCGGTGGGCAACAAGTCGAGGTCGCCTGTGTATGCCTCTTTACGCTCACCTGTGCCGACAAGCTTTAAGAAAGCCTTAACGCGACCGTATGCCCATTGATTGCGAGTCATGCCCGGGCGATGCGACACACTGAAAGCACCTGCGCCTCGCCTGAATACAGCTTTAAGCGAGCCGAGGTCGACTTTCTTGCTCTTTGCTTTGTATCGATCGTTATGCTTGTCGACCATACCTTGCAGAGCGCGCGCGATGCTCTCAGAGATCTCGATGCCACCTCGCTTGCCCGATGCTGAGCCCTCGGGATTCGTCTTAGATCCCTGAATCTGATCACTCTTTGGCGCAGGCGTTTGAGCTTTGGTCTTAGCCACGACGCCTCCTGATCGCTGCCTCTGCAAGTGATGCGACGTTACCTGCGCTTGCTGTTCTCTCGAGCGAAGATCGCTGTGCCTCCTCGGGTAGGTCGCCAGCTCCGAGACGCTCCCTTATGGCGCGCTCGAGCTCGTCGTCTGGTGTAAGCAGACCGGAGGTCACAAGCTGAGGCAGCATCGCGAGTGAATCTGCTAGATCGTCGGTATCGAGTCCGGTGTGCACGAGGCGAGGTAACTTGCTTGGGTCGATTGTGCCGTAATTCCATCGAATCAACCTGCCGATCGTGCCTGCGCCTCTTCGGTCGACCCCAGAGACAGCAGACGCGACGATGTCACAGAGGTTAATCGCAGCTCGTCGGAACACTGACAGATGCACCTCACCAACTGAGCGAGAGCCGGTGTCGGTAATGCCGAGGTTTGCAAACTGCGCGAGGAAAGCTTGCGAGATTTGGTTGTCGCACTCTTTGATGATGTCGAGCGGGCCTTGCGCGTATAGATTAGGCGCGCTCGCGTACTGATCAAAGCTCACGACCGGGTTATCGACCAGATAAGCCTGCTCAGCAGATAGGAAAGCTTGCGCCTGTGCCTCTGCCTCATCGATCATCGCGTTAATATCTGCGTCGGTTAGACCGTGCATTTCAGCAACAGAGCGATCGACCTTAACTCGAGGCGTCGGCACTGCCCAACGATCGACACCGACGCACATGAGATTTGAGACTTTCTGCTTAGTGCGCCACCACCACCAGACCGGCCTCAACATACCAGAGCCCTCGAAATTGGAGCCGGTGCGATTCAACGTGAGCAAGAGAAGCTTGTTAGCAGGGATCGGCTCAGGCGTCTTACCTACACCCACGACCTGCTGTTGTACTCCGTCAAGCTGTTGATTATCACGAGACAACCAGCGCAGATGAGCGCTCGGCTCTCGATCAGCATAGAGATCAAGCCAGACTCGAGTCTTGCCGTTGAAGTCAGGGCCGACTCGATAGACCTCCTCGGCATACCGATACCCTAAAGGCACAAACTCGAGCAGGTATGACAGCTGCTCTTCCCACGACTGCGACATCTGACCTGCGTAGCCATCAAACCCAAAGCACTCATTACTAAAGCGCGCGAGCTCGTTGCATACTGGGTCGAGATCGTCTGCCGACTCAAAGCGCCAGGTTGCAGAGAGCAGGGTCTGCCTGAGCATGTGCCAAGATCGACGCACGACCGGATCAGTGCGCAGCATGTCCTCTGCCTCGCGCACCCAATTAAGCCCGGTGAGCTGCGCGTTGCGCTCATAGCCTGAGATCATCCCGCCAGACAGCATCGTGCCTGAGATGCCTCGCACATTAAAGCGAGGGTGAAGCGCCCTCATGTGTCGGGGCGTCTCCTCTGAATCGGCTGTATAATCTAGCTTGCGCATGAGCCCTCGAGGGTATCAATAGATGATCGTTAGGCTATTACATGCGTCGGTTTTAGTGTTGAGTTAATCGGGCGCTTTGTCAAGCCCTGTGTGAGGCCACCTGCCTCGAGCCTTTAGCGCCTCAAAGTCAGTTGGGCGCTCGCCTGTGCAGATCACTCTTGATAATCGCCATCGATGAGGCTTGCCGAGCTCCTGCCAAGATGCACAGCGCTCGCACCATTGAAAGTCAATCGTCGTATTTTGCGAGCTCATGAGTGAGATACCAGAGCGCTTTCTGCAAGTCCTCTCGAGCGTTGCCCTTATGACTTGAGCGCGCGACGTACTTGACGACGTTACCAAGCGCGAAGCTCAAGCCCCAAGCCTCGATCGCGTCGATCACTTCAACGCCTGACTCAGCATGATAGTGCTGAGGATGATCAACGGCAGAGCTAGGCTCGTCTGCTGTGAGGTCGATGCGTTGCAGATCCTCTTCTGACAGGTAAGGGTAACTACTCATGATTGATCTGCTTTCTGAGAGCCTCAATCTGGCCCTCGAGTTTGAGCAACTCATCATGATAGTCGTCAAGCCTTTCGATGATCTCATCTTGCTCTTGTTTCTCTAGCTCAAAGCGCTTGTTGACCCAAGTATAAAGCATGTACATGATACCGACCGTTACGACTGCGACGAGATTCTCAGGATCGAGCACCTTATCGAGGAGCCCCGGTGTCAATGTTGGATCTGCCATTTAAAATCCCCTTCGGTCGGTGACAATGCCTGCGCGCTTGGTGCGATTCGGCTTGAGTCTTGGTGTGTATGAGCTCCTGCTTACCTCATCGGCCCAATAGTTAAAGATGCAGTCATAGCGCAGTGCGTCAAGAGGATCCTCGCGACCGTCTTTCTTTGGTTGCTCTTTCGTATCCCAAGCATAGGACATGAGCGCCTTTCGCAGACTGTTACCTGTAGCGCGCTCGCCCTTTGTCCATACCTCGCGCGTGATCAAGTAACGACTGCGAGCAAAGGCGCGCTTGAGCTTCTGCACACCGTTCAGCACATCGGTGCGCACTGGGTCGGTTGTATGTCGCAACGGCATACCGATGCCACCTGCATCGATCGGCTTGGCAACCTCACGAAACGCGCTGCGCCCTGTCTGGTCGTTGCGTGCCTTGCCTGCCTTGTCTGCGCATCCTGCATCGAGCCAGATACGAGGGCCGGGCGCTTGATCTTTGAGCGCACGAGGCCAAGCGATACGCAGGATCATCTCAGCAAGCTGCCTGATCGTGACCTCTTGCGGGTTGATCTCGTGCACTACCACCGACGCTTCGCGCGCCTCGTCATAAACCAAGATCAAGACGCTCGGCTTTCTGAATCCCCAGTCGATCGCGATGCGCCCTGTCATCTCAGGCGAGTATGCAAAGTCGTCGATCACATGAGACTCGATGCTGAACTCCTGATAGACGAGTCCGCTTGGTGGCTTTGGTCGATTCATGACCATCGCCTCGCGCTCGTCCTCTGGCAGGAGCTCAGTCGCCTCAAACCAAGCCTCTGATAGATTTGCCTCGTTTACATACGAGGTGAAGAGCAGAGGAGGGTTGCCGGCATCCTCTGCCATCTGACACCACCAGGCATCTGCGACAGGCAGACCAACAAGTATCAGCGTCGGGCTCGGCCCTGATCGCAGACGACCGAGCGCTTTATGCGCGACCTCAGCGCTGAGTGTTTGGCACTCATCGATAAGCGCAACGCCTGAAGTCACGTTGATACCCTCGAGAGGATTGTGCGAGGCATCGCGCGTGCCCGGTCGAAAGTAAGAACGGCAGAGCACTGCGCTACCGGTGTATGTGTCGACCCACTGCCTGAGTGTGTGGTTATACGTCCACCCTCGAGGCTGTAACCACTTCTCGATCTCTGGCATTAACACCGAGTTGTATCTGCTGTTCGTATCGGTGATGAGCAGGCTTGTCGTGCCTGGTCGAGTCTTAGCGATAAACCACAGCGCGAACACGAGGGAACTCGTCTTGCCTGATCCCCAACCACAGCGCGCAGCAATCACGCGATCAGAGCGCCTTATGCCTCCGATCACCTCAAGCTGAAGATCGTTTAAGATCAGATCACTCATGATCAGCCGTTAGCAGGTAATCGATCAAAGCTTTCTCATCGACCTTTAGGTGATGCTTACTCGTGCCGGGCTTGTACCCTTTGACAATGCCTCGCTCGACATAATCGAGGGTATAGTGCTTGAGGCTGTATTCTGAGCAGGTATCGGTCGCGAACTGTCGCAGATAGGTGCGCAGGGCCATCGGCTTGTTGGGCCATTTGTAGAGCGCGAGCAAGGTCTGCTTGCGCTTGCGTGGTATATGACTGCGCGCGATGAGCTGCTCGATGTCTGGTGGCTCATCGACTCGGGGCGATGGTTGCTTATGCGTCGCGAGCTCAAAGAACTGTGCGACCTCGGTTGCAGAGCACATCGCGCGATCGAGCTCTGCCAACGAGTGAAAGTATGCGCGACTCATCGGCCCATCTCTGCCGACTGATCGACCCCAGATCATCACGACACTAAAGGGTGTCTCATAGTGTATCGCAGCGCTTTGAAAGGGTGCGCGATATAGACCGAGCGCGACGCACCACAGCGCCTCGCTTTGACTCGCGAGCTTCTGCAAGTTGTGCAGTTGACTGCCCATATGATCGAGCACGCTGTCAAGCATCTCGCCCGGTGATCTAAAGTCGTCGATCTTTATGTGTCGGGTCTTGACCTCGAGCGCGACCTCAGCAGGGCCGTTGCGCCTCTGTAGCACGAGGTCGCAATACTCGCCCGGATCAGGCCAAGCAGGCCGACCCACCTCAAGAGGGCGCTTTGTCTGTCGGTAGTTTGCCCAGTCAGCCGATTCGATCACCGAGGTGAGGAGCGCAGCGAAACGGTTATGGATACGCACAGCACCTGCTCGCATCTGCTCAGGCGTCCAATTAGCAGAGAGTGAAGGCCGGTTGATTTTGAGTTTGTTCTGTGGCATATCTCTCTCGCTTGATCTTTGCAGGATCAGTCGGCTTTGTGGCTTTGGTCGGCTGATCCTGCTTGGTCTTTATTCACGAGATGCTGTGTCTGCTGTAGCATCGCGATCACCTCTGGCACACCGTCGTCTTTCTTGGTCGTGACCTCGAGCGCCTGTTTATCACCGTATAGATCGGGGCGCAGTTTAGACAAGAGCCACATGAGCGCGCGCGTGTCATCTTTGCGCGTAGCAGCTCCTCGGAGCTCTGCCATAATTGAGCCCTCTGCCATATGTCGCGCATCTTCAACCTCGGCTCTAAAGTCGTCGTGCTTATTCATCCAATCATAGACCGTCTGGCGCACGAGCTCTGCACCGACTGCGGCTGCCTCGATGCTGTGACCCTCACTGAGCAGGCGCAGAAAGTTGTCGACCTTGGTCGCGTACTTTGGCGCTCTAGGGCCGGTGGTCGCGCGCGCGCTTGTCGCCTTTGTCGCCTTAATAGAAGAGGCTTGCTCGCGAGCTGCGAGCCCTTTGAGATCGTCTTTATCGCTCATTTACAATATCCCTCAAGATCGCCTTTAGTGCTCGCCCTGCACCATGTAGAGAGTTTTCATTCAAGCCCCAGCGACGCGCGTGCTCGTTGATGCTGAGCCCATCAAAGTCGAGATATACCTCAGCGAGGGTGCGCTGTAGATCTGAGGTGCAACGCTTGATCATCTCAGCTTTAATCACTGCATGATCGATCTCCCACTCCACATTCATCAGATCATCAGGTGCAGCTAGATGTTCGCGCTCGAGCATTGTCGTTACATAGTCATAATTCATGCGTCGATGGTCGCGTATATGATTGCTCGCCCTGCGCATCATGGTTGAAGTAATAGCAGCGTCAAAGTCTTTACTCATGTTGATGAGCTTAACGCCTCGATCGAGCATATAAAGGCAGGTCTCTGAGTAAACATCTTGGGCATCGTCAAGCGTGAGCCCATATCGACGCATTACTACTGAGATTAAGAATCGCTGCAAATCTACCAAGCGCTCACTCATTAGGAGCGCGCGCTGTCTTTCGTCGGTCGTGTTCATTCGTTACTCGCTTATGCTAGGGCCATCTATCCCCGCCCCAAGATGCGTCGCCCTGGTTGCTGATCGGGCTCCTGCCCTCTGGCTTCGGCCCTATAAACTCCCAAGTGTCAACGATTATGTCAAGGTCTTGAACCTTGGTGCCGTTGCGCTCGTATTGATTCGTCTTGATCTTGCCTGTGATAGCGATGAGCGAGCCGACTTGCACATGCTCGAGGATACTCTGCCCTGTCTTGTTAAACGCGACGCAGGAAAACCACATCGTGCTTTTCTCGCCACCTTTGAGGCGTTGATTGACTGCGAGCGAAAACGAGGCGATGTCTTTGGTGTTGCCTCGTGCCTCTGGTGTCTTTCCTACGTTGCCAATGAGCCAGACTCGATTCATAGTGTCTCCATTCGTAAAAGCGAACGAGGCGAGCGCATAGCATCACTTATGCGCCCGCCTCCCTCATGACCGCCCTTATTAACACGAGGAGATCGTAAATGATATATGAAAGAATTGCAACGCAGTCAGGCTCGGTGCAGCTCGTCGACGTGATGGGCTCGCCCTTGTCGGTGGTGAACAGCGCTCGAGTCTCGATGGGAAAGCAGGCTGATGAGATGAGCGAGGCAGACTGGCGCTTGATCGATTATCTATGGTCGCACGAGCACACATCGCCCTTTCGTCATGTGCAGTTTCAGTTTCACATAAAGGCACCGGTGTTTGTGCTCAGACAATGGATGAAGCATCAGGTCGGGTGCGCTTGGAATGAGATCTCAGGCAGATATGTGCAATTTGAGCATGAGGCTTGGAGCCCTGATGCGTGGCGAGCGCAAGCCGATCAGATCAAGCAGGGCAGTGCCGGGCCGATGGCTGAGGATGATGCGCTGCGAGCCCAGATGATCTACGACCGAGCAATCGAGGCGAGCTTTAAGGCATACGAGGAGCTCTTAAGTGCAGGCGTCTGCAAAGAGCAGGCGCGCGCCTGTCTGCCTCTGTCGCTTATGAGCGAGTGTTTTTGGTCATGTAGTCTGCACGCGCTGATTCACTTTTTAAAGCTGAGGCTCGACCATCACGCGCAGCTCGAGATCAGGTGCTTCGCTGAGGCAGTACGCGAGTCGGTGTCAGCTGTAGATGGCATGCCTAGACTCTTGAGCATCGCGCTGTCTACTTAGTCGCCTTTCTTGATCAAACGCATGAGTCGCTCGTACTCGAGGCGATCTGCTCTCTCTTCTTGGCTCTCATTTGCGAGCTCGCCCTCGTGCTTGCCGACGAGTTTGATCGCCGAGCGCTTCGCCTCGATGCGGTACTTGCTCTTCAGGGCCGTCTCGACGGCTTCTCGAATCTCCTTCAGGGTCTCGCCTGCACCGTTGTCGTCGTTGTCGAAGTAGCAGATGGAGTCGAGGTCGAAGGACGCTCGCACCATCGTGCCTTTCACAAGAGAGCCCCCCAGTTCCACGCCGGGGCTGGCGTCGGGGAGCTCCCGAGCAAGCAGCGTCGCTATGCTGTCGTGCTCCTCGATGAGGTTGGCGTGCTCGTCGGAGTCGGTTTCGACGGCCTGCTCTGCAAGCACATTCTCGAGGAATTCCTCTGCAGTCATAGCGCCCCCTCTTCAGTGAGGACGCCGGCGAGGCGATAGCGCGGCTCCCTTTGGCGGGAGTACTCATAGACAGCGATCTCAGGGTCCATCCTGGGGTTCACGCATTGCCCGAGGAGGAAGGCTCCCGCAGCAGGCCCCGCGTAGAACACGTGAAGGCGGCCACAGCCGGGCACCTTCCTTCGAATCGACTTCAGGGCCTCCAGGTAGAGTTCCCGCAGGTGCGAGAGTTGCTCAGGCGACTGGAGCCACTGTTTGTCGGGATCGCCGATGCCGATGGCGAGCTCCACCAGTGGATTCGGGACCACCGCCTGTGTGTCGGCAGCGCGGACCAATTCACTCAGCGAGACGCGCAGAACCGCATCACCTTCACCCGCCACCTCGCTCTCCGGCTCTCCAACCAGCTCGGGCACCTGGCCGGCCGTCTCCGACTGCTCGTTGGGCCAACTCCAATCCCCACGGTCGCGGTCGAACTGGAACAGCTCTGTCTCAACCCGGTCGGAGAACAAGAAACCAAGGTGGATGATCAGAGGAATTGGCGCAATCGAGAAGATGGCGAAGCGAGGTACGAGGTCCGCCGCGCGGGCGAGCCCTCCCGCAACAACTTCGCGTTGGTGGAGGAAGACGGCCTCCCAGTCTTCGTCCTCGAGCAGCGGTGACAGGTGCAGTGGCGGGCCGAGCGCAGTGCGTGGGTGAAGGGCACCCGCGACGCTTGCCATGTTGAAGGGCACCATCGGGTCGTGGACGAGAACGAAACAACCGTTTTGGATGTGCGCGAGAGTTTCGGCACCGCCGTCTCCTCGAGCGCGCTCGATGATCTCTGGGCTTGTCTTTGTATTGTCAGGCATCATCGCCACCCATTCCCAGAGGAGCTCGCGCGACGATCAGGGCCGATCATGCGCACCGGCTTGCCGAACATCTGCGCGAGTCGGCTCTCTGCTGCTGTGTTGCGCTCGCATAGATCATCGAGGATCTGCTTAGGCACGAGGTTGCTCGTCATGACTATGCTCAATTTCTTAGCGG
>Ga0222715_10006225_pt1 | contig 10111 bp, 5 predicted proteins | sample C33_9DmetaG_FD_165056 | JGI IMG/M metagenome (GOLD analysis project Ga0222715, IMG submission 165056) | Estuarine water microbial communities from San Francisco Bay, California, United States - C33_9D | ecosystem: Environmental > Aquatic > Marine > Unclassified | place: USA: California... | reverse complement strand
TTCACCTTCTTCCATGCCTTCACCGACGTACCAGTGCACAAAGGCGCGCTTGGCGTACATCAAATCAAACTTGTGGTCGAGACGGGAGAAGACTTCGGCGATGGCGGTGCTGTTCGAAATCATGCACACCGCGCGCTGCACCTTGGCCAAATCCCCGCCCGGCACAACAGTCGGCGGTTGGTAGTTGATGCCGCACTTGAAACCAGTGGGCGACCAGTCGACAAACTGAATCGTGCGCTTCGTCTTGATGTTCGCCACGGCGGCGTTGACATCCTTCGGGACGACGTCACCGCGGTACATCAAACAGCACGCCATGTACTTGCCGTGACGCGGGTCGCACTTGGCCATCATCGACGCCGGTTCGAACGCACTGGCGGTGATTTCGGCGACGCTCAACTGCTCGTGGTACGCCTTTTCAGCGCTAATCACCGGCGCGTACGAGGACAACATAAAGTGAATGCGAGGATACGGCACCAAGTTGGTTTGGAATTCAGTGACATCGACGTTCAACGCACCATCGAAACGCAAAGACGCCGTCAAGGACGAAATCACTTGCGCAATCAAACGGTTCAAGTTGGTGTACGTCGGGCGCTCAATGTCCAAGCTGCGACGGCAGATGTCGTACACGGCTTCGTTGTCCAACATGACGGAGACATCCGTGTGCTCGAGCAACGCGTGCGTGGACAAGACAGAGTTGTACGGCTCAACCACCGCGGTGGACACCGCAGGCGAGGGGTAAATCGTAAAACCAAGCTTGGACTTTTTACCGTAATCAACGGATAAGCGTTCAAGGAGCAAAGAACCGAGACCAGATCCCGTACCACCGCCGACGGCGTTGAACACCAAAAAGCCTTGCAAACCCGTGCAGTTGTCCGCCACCTTACGAATGCGATCGAGCGCGACATCGACGATTTCCTTACCAATCGTGTAGTGACCACGAGCAAAGTTGTTCGCCGCATCTTCCTTGCCAGAAATCAATTGCTCCGGGTGGAACAATTGGCGGTAGGCGCCAGTGCGCACTTCGTCGATCACCGTCGGTTCGAGATCGAGAAAGATCGCGCGCGGCACGTGCTTACCCGCGCCCGTCTCAGAGAAGAACGTGTTGAACGAGTCGTCTTCAACGCCAACAGACGTATCAGACGGCATTTGCCCACTGTTGAATTGGGGGGTAATAACGAATTGCGTAACGTACGACGGTCAGTCGTCATTCGAGCCGCGAAACGACAGACGCGCGACGTCGTTTTCAAAAAACATCCACCGCGCGCGTCGGCGCGCCACGACCGCCCGGACATCAACCCAACCGCTGTGCCGCGACGCAACGCGCGCGCGCACAGACACAAAAAACTACCTCCACCGCCGAGCACGCGACGACGACGAACGAACGAGCACGAACGAGCACGCACTCTGGTTGAATCCCATGTTCGAGGCAGTACAGCTCCCAGCACGAGTTCCCGCACTGCACCCCGGCTTGCCCGATGTGAATCGAAATAACTTCACGCATATCGAATAAATCTCACACTATTCTTCGTCGTCTTTGGCGTCGGCGAGCGCGTCGAGGTCGCTGCGGCGTCGTCAGAGAGTGACGCGCGCGCGGCGTGCAGGGGAACAACGGACAGATTCGTCGTCGTCCTTCGGCGCGTGTACATTTTTCATCCATGTGGATCGATACATCTATGTAGTCGATCGATGGTACGCATCGATCGCGAGGGTTGTTGAAAGCGAATGCGTGTGGGTCATCTGGTGGCGTCACCCATCGCCCCATGGCTGCGCGGGCCGTTGGATGCCCGACGTCGGCGTGCATACCTCGGCGCGCGGTGCGGCGCGGTCGCGCGCGATGCGTCGATTGTTAGCGTCGACGTCGAGCAAGCACAAGAAGGGTCGGCGGCGTGATGACGATGGCGGCGTCGCGGCGTCGCGCGTGACCACGGTTGGGGCTCGAGATGAAGTCGTTGAAGACGTTGCAGTCGTTGAAGATGATGATGATGTCGTTACCGAGCGCACGACGACGATGACGACGATGACGACGACGACGGGTGTGATGGTGTCACAACAAAATCCGTCGTCGTCGTCGCTCCTCACCGAGGCGACGAACGAGCAGTTTCGCACGGAGTGGCGCGAGGCGAAGGATGCGCTCAAGGCGCTCGAACGCGAACGCGAGCGCGTACAAGATGAGCTTCATGATGCGCGACGCGCGAGGGATCTCGAGCGAGACATGCTCAAAGATGAATTAGTTACAAGTGCAGAACATCTTGCGCGATTGAGGAGCGCGAATGAGGAGTTACGAGGGGAAAATGACAAGTGGCGCGTCGCGGCGACGGATGCGGCGACGTACGCGGAATCGTTGGAGGTTACGTTGCATGGAATGTGTGACGTATTATCGCAGTTTTCGCGCAGGTGTGCGTCTTTAGGTATAGTAGAGGAGTCAATAGCGTCACGAGCCGATGATAACCCGGGATTTTGGATTGAATTGAACGATGGGGAGACGTGCGAGCGACCGCGGGCGTTGTTGCGAGCGGCGACGGATGCGTTCGCCGCGTCGCGCGCTGATTACGAGAAACGCATCGCCGAAGCGCAGACGGCTGCGATTGATGAGCGTTTTGGTGAGCAATTTCAGCTTGAGATGCGCGCACAGGTTGAGCGCGCAATCGGGCATTTGGAACTCGAACGTGCCAACAACGATTCGCCGGCGAGCACGAGCGCGGCGGCGCATTCGAGCGGCGCGCGCAAATTGTACCGCACGCCGGATGTCGTCGGATCTCGTCCCACATCACACTCGCACCACCGCGAGCTCGAAGCCGAACGACGCGAAGCGCACGAACGCATTGTCGCACTAGAGCAAGAGATGCATACGCTTAAAGAAACTACTGGCGCCATCGAGCGCGAGTTGCGAGAGGAGCTCGACAAGGCGTCGTCAGATGCGGATTCACGCAACATTGTCATACACAAGCTCGAGATTGAACTGCGTCGTCTTGAAGGCGCGTTACAATCGGCGGACGATGCCACGGTGCAATTGACGCGCGAACTCGAGGACGTTACGCGCCGGGCACAAGAGGATGCCGAACAAGAGCGCCGCCGAAGCGCGCTCGCCGCGCGGTCAAAGGATGCCGAAATCGCCGACTTATCTACGCGAGTCAACGACTCCAAGGCGCGCGTTGACGAGTTAAACGCAGAAAATAAGCGCCTAAATGATACCCTTACGCAGCAGCGTCAGTTGAAGCAAAAGCTTGAAGACCAAGTCGCCGGATGCGAGGCAAGAATTGAAGGATTGCTTCAGGAAATCGACGCAATGGACACGGCGTCAGCGCAAGCGTCGACGCACGTCAGCAACGCGATGGCGAGCGCGTCAGAGGCGCATCAACGAGCCATGTCAGACATGCGAGCGAGATTTGCCGAAGCCGAGGCTTACATTGAAGCCTTGGAGTCGCGCGAGTCTGTCGTCGAGGATGAGCGAAACGTGCTCAAGCGCGAATTGGACAAGGCGCGCGCGCGCGAAAAAGAGCTCAGAAATCATTTGAAGGATGCTGAGACGCGCGCACACGAGCTCACGACTGAGATAAACGCGTTACTAGAGCAAGAATCGAGACGGAGTGCGCTGTTGCGTGATACAGAGCAACGCATCATTATGTCACCGCGTCGCGCGCCACCGAATATTTCGTCGACGAAGAAACTCAATGTTCGTGAAATTTCCGATGGAGAATGCTCCGACGACGACGGCGACGAGTTCGTCGTCGTTCGAACCTCACGTGCGCGCACCGCACCGAACTCGCCATACATGATTGGTATGTCCGGATCGCCCCTGAGCGCTCGACAGCTTCGAGGCTTGCAATCCGCACAGAGTGGCGCAAATTCAGCGCTCGCGTTGGCGCGCGCGGAACTCGCTGAAGCCCGTGCCAAACGCGATCGAAACGTTCGAAAGCTCGAAATATAGCAGCACTGTAGATTTGTTTCTGTACCTCTAAAATTATAATACATACAGTATCTATTTGTAGACAACCGCTACGTGACCAGCGCGTTGCGCGCGCCGGTACGACTCCTAGTAATATTGTACAAAAAAATTGCTCACGTACCGCTGCGCGTCGACGTCGAGCCACTCTCGCCCATCGCCCGCGACAGCAGCTAAATTTTCTCTATAGTACTCTGCCGCGTCTCTCAGCTCCTCCAAACGCATCTGTCCATTCGCGCCCAACAACAAGCTCGGCTCTTCCTGCACGATGAACTCGACGACGTTTGGCCACCCAACGAACGCCGACAGCGTCTCCAGCGCGTCTCTCGCCGAATACTCCACCGCCTCGTCATCGGGCTCGAGCAACAGCATGGGCTCGATGCTCACCATGTGTGCGGTGTCCGCGCGAGGGACTAAACGACGCAGCAGCGTCATGCGAGTGAATAAAGCTTTGGCGTCGGGACAGTCTTCGCGGGACAAGAGCGAGGCGACGACAGGGGGCGGGAGGGCGGTGAGCGCGGCGATGCGCGCGTGCGCGTCAGCGGTGGATGACGCGCGCATGTGCGTGCGGCGCGTCGGTGTGCGTGCGACGCGAAGAAGCATGGCGTCTCGCACTGGGGGCGGCGGAGGTTGAGTCGCGTCGACGCGCGTCGTATATTATTATTACTTTACTAGCCTTGCTTCTCGCGCGCGATGGCGCGCCAACCAATGTCACGACGGTTGAAGCCACCGGGCCATTGGATGACGTCCACGGCGCCGTACGCGCGCTCGGCGGCTTCAGTGATGGATTTGCCGTAGGCGGTGACGCCCAAGACGCGACCGCCGGCGGAGACGACGTCGCCAGACGCCGAGGACGCGGTACCGGCGTGGAGAACCTTGACACCTTCGCACGCCGCAGCGGCGTCGAGACCGCTGATGACTTCACCCTTGGCGTAAGATCCTGGGTAGCCATTGGCAGCCATGACGATGACGACGGCGGAGTCGTCAGACCACGTCACCGAGGCGTCTTCGAGCGTGCCCGTCGCCGCCGCCAGAAGCAACGCCGTCAAGTCGCTCGTCAAGCGGGCCATCAACACTTGGCACTCGGGATCACCGAAACGGATGTTGTGTTCTAATAATTTCACCCGCCCATCCTTGGCTATCATGAGACCGGCGAAGATGACGCCGGTGAACGGGCAACCTTCAGCTGCCATGCCGTCGACAGTGGGCTTGATGATATCGCGCATGACAATGTCGGTGATTTCTTGCGTGACCACAGGAGCTGGAGAATACGCACCCATACCTCCTGTGTTCAAACCGGTATCGCCATCGCCGACGCGCTTGTGGTCTTGCGCACTGGCGAGTGCCACGGCTTTCCCGCCGCCGACGACGGCGAAAAACGACGCCTCTTCGCCATCCAAAAACTCCTCCACGACAATCTCGTTCCCTGCCGAACCAAACTTAGCGCCTACTAACATATCATCTACCGCATCAAGCGCATCTTGGACATCCATGGCGACGATCACACCCTTACCAGCCGCTAAACCATCCGTCTTGACGACGATTGGCGCGCCTTTGGATTTGATGTACGCCTTTGCCTCTTCGACATTTGTAAATTTAGCATACTCCGCCGTAGGAATGTTATACTTGGCGCACAAATCCTTCATAAATGACTTCGAACCTTCCAAACGCGCCGCACTCTTACTCGGGCCAAACACCGGCACATTCGCCTTGACCAGCGTATCCGCCAAACCGTCCACGAGCGGCGCTTCGGGACCGACGACCACCAACCCAATCGCTTTTTCTTGACAAAACTTCACCACTGCCGCGTGGTCGCGCTCATCAAGCGCCACCATCTCTACCCCACGTTCATTCGCAATCCCAGCGTTGCCAGGCGCGCAGTACAGCGCCCCCGTACTCGCGCTCGACGCCAATTTCCAGCACAACGCGTGCTCGCGCCCGCCGCCGCCCACGACGAGCACATTCGTCTTCACCGCCCCATCGCTCGCCTGCGCCGCGCGCACCACGCACGGAAACACCGCTCGCATCATCACCCGCTCGCGCCCTGGGGCACTCCCGCGCCGTGCGCGCCGCACCGCCGCCGCCGCCGCACCACCGCAGCGTTTTTTAAACGCACATCGCACCGCATCGTCACCGCCCTCGCGCGCACATCCACCCCGCATCGCCGCACCCGCGCGCGATGCGTGCATCGTTGACATCGCCATCATCGTCGCCATCCCTCTTGCGTCGTCGTCGTCGTCGTCGTCGTCTGACGCGCGACAGTCTGCCGGCGCACTTTCATTCGCTCGGTCGCACGAGGGGGTCGCCCCCCAGTCATAATTGGTCAAATCTCAATCGACCAATCACAACCCCTTCCCCCACCCCCACGCACTGGATCTCCAGGTTTTCGGATAAGAACCTCGATCGGGGTCCGCGTCTCATACTCGACACACCTCAAGCCCCATGTACGCATCGCATCCATACAACTCGCGGGCACACACACACACCCATACCGGGCGCTCGATAGAGAAAAAACCTCTCGAATACGTAGATGCGCCCTCCCGCGATCGCCCGCCGACGATGCCCGTGGATGACTCGACCGGCGCATCGCGCGCGCGCGCGACACTCGACGACGTCGACGTCTCGCCGTGCGCGCGTCGCGTTGCACACACACACACACAGGTGTTTTTTTCTCGCACACGCACGCGTATTTTTCGCGTCGTCACGCACGGTCGCGTCGCGCACACACCGCGCGCATCGTACGTAAGGTCGCGTAAAAGGTCACGCACGACGCGATAAGATGATGGCGTCGTCGCCCGCGGTGACGCGGTGTCGCGCGACGTGTGCGCCGGTGCACCGATCGCGGGGATCGATGCGCGCAAAAACGACTGCGCGACGCGCGATTCAAGCGGCGTCGACGGAGGCGGCGCAGGCGACGGCGGAGAAGGAATTCAACGCGTACATTGCGCGCGTGAACGCCGCGATCGAGCAGGCGTTGGATAAATCGGTGCCGATGATGTATCCGGAACGTTTGCATGAATCGATGCGGTATTCGTTGCTCGCGGGTGGGAAGCGGATTCGACCGGCGTTGTGCTTGGCGGCGTGTGAGCTCGTTGGAGGTGAGATGGCGACGGCGATGCCGACGGCGTGCGCGTTGGAGATGATTCACACGATGTCGTTGATTCACGACGACTTGCCGTCGATGGATAACGACGACTTCAGACGAGGGAAGCCGACGAACCACAAGGTGTATGGGGAGGAGATGGCGATTTTGGCTGGTGATGCGTTGTTGAGCCACGCGTTTGAGTACATTGGACGCGAGACAAAGGGTGTGAGCGCGGACAAGGTGGTGCGGGTGATTGTCGACGTAGCAAAGTGCGTCGGGAGCGAAGGCTTGGTCGGCGGTCAAGTTGTGGATATCGATTCTGAAGGCGCTGGGCCGGAAAATGTGACGATTGAGACGTTGCAATACATCCATGCGCACAAGACTGGGGCATTGCTTGAGGTGAGCGTCACCGCTGGCGCAATTTTGGGGGGGGCGAGCGAAGAGCAAATTGGCAAGTTGGAGCGTTACGCGCAAAGCATCGGTTTGGCGTTCCAAGTTGTTGATGACATTTTGGATTGCACACAAAGCTCCGAACAGCTCGGTAAGACTGCGGGTAAGGACGAGGCGGTTGGTAAGGCCACTTACCCATCGCTCGTTGGTTTGGAAGAATCTCGTCGAATCGCGGCGGATCTCATAGCGAAAGCCAAGGGTGAATTAGCTGGCTTTGACGCCGAAAAGGTCAAGCCCTTGATTGGGTTGGCAGATTACATCGCAAACCGTGAAAACTAGTTTGAGTGTTTGTGCATTCGAGCGAACATGAGGTACGCGATGCGCTGATAGGTCCAATGCGCTCGTAAAGGTGTGCGGCATTTTGTCGGTCGCGCGCACGTGTCCTCTTTTTGTTTTCCATCTCGTAGCGAGAAATAAACGAACGTCGCGCGCGGCTATACAATATAATGAAAACAAATTTCTTTCTGCAAACTAACGAATAATCACTAGCGCGTTTACTAAAGTTCTCCTCGCCGGGTATTTGACGAAGAATATACACGTTGTCTTTGACTAGACATGCACTTTCGTACTGTTACAACTTTTGACACAGTTTCCATCAAGGTGCTGGCGCGGATCCCGTGGCTTGCGCGGTAATTCTGTTCATTCGCGCACGAATGCGCTCTAAATCACTTGCGTCATTCGTGATAGTGGCAATATCTACGGATACAGGTGCCACGTCGCCGACATTCTGTTGTATTCTCGCGAGACGTTCGCGATACACAGCGGCGCTCGTCTTCGCCGCCGCCGCGGGCGAAGGAGGTTGCTCGGCGTCGGGTTCGTGTCTTTTCGATCTAGACTTTTCAACTTTTTGTAGCCCACGCTTAATGTACATTTGGAATGCATCGCTCGTGCGCTCGAGTTGAGGCTGTAAGTCTTCCTCAGGGTGATCAAGGGTGAAATCATAGAGCTCCTCCAAGCCCGCAGATGTCGTCGCCTTGTCGCCAATCTTTTTAAAGATGGCTGACAGTTTACTCTTCGCGCTCATTCCTTGGCTTGTCGTCGCCATCGTCGAGAATTGTGCGGATGCAGTCAACGTAGACGACGTTTGCATCGGACGTTGTTTCATTTCCGGCGATGCCATTGATCGGGGTGCCTTCAAATTGACATCCATGAAAGCGTAAATCATCGGCGTCGGCGACGCGGTGCGTGGAGGAATATTCTCACAGTATTTGTATATACTCGGACCAACACGCGTCGTAAGTTCGTGCAGCAGAGTTCGCACGACTCGAAGCGCTTGATCATCCACCAATGCACGTTTGTTGACTTCATCGACGCCGAGAGCGGCGAAAAACGTATGAATGGCTGCGAGCACCGTTGGGAGGTGCACGTTGTCGAGCGTAATTTGTAAATTACGCGTAAGCTTGATCAAGCATTTCACCACGAGATCGTCAAACTGCGCGGGTACGGTGTATGATCTCTGATGCAACAACGTCAAGAACGCCACGAACGTATACGACCTGGTGCAGTTCTCCAACATGGTAATCATCAACAAATTTGCAGCTTTTATGAGGGCGTCGCCTTCATCCAACGTCAGCACGCCTTCATTGAGTAAAACGACAATAAGTTCAGTAATGAATGCGCGCTGCGTCGATTCAGCGATAGCTGTCGCGAACACGCGTTCTTGATGGATCTGCATCAGTGCGTTGAGGACGTATTTGCATCCGCGTGAGCCAGTGGATGGGTTCGCAATCGCACTTGTGAAAATTGGTCCAACACGTTTGACCAATGAAATCACCAACGAATTAATATCACCCACCATACTAGCCCGCACGCTGTCTTGGCCTTGAGTACTCATGATTTCATGACACACACTCTTCATGGCTTCGACGGCGACGCGGTCATCGACGTCACTGACAGCTACGATCGCCCTATTCCAAGCATTTGACGTTGGTTTCAGCTTTGGTGACAGCGCCGCACTGGACGTCGGCGCTACGGTTGGCGTGGCGGCGCCGTAAAACACATCTTCATCGACGATGGTGCGCTGGACGTTATTATTTGTCACCTCGACCGGCGCGACGCTTACATCCACATCCATCGGCTCGGGACGTGGTGGTGATGAAACTGGGACTTGAGGCGTCGCGCGCGTAGGAAGCGCCGTCAAGGATTGCGACACAAGACGTTTACCGTCGCTCATCAAACCTCGAGAGATGGTCGCCGAAGCCATCATATTTGTCAGAGACGAGGTGGCGAGCACAGAAGAATCTAAACTCGCACTCACGCTCACGCCGTCCAAAGCACTCGCGATGGGAATTGGATTAAATTTACTCCAGTTGCCAGGCTCGCCTTCACCACTGAGATACATTTCCTTGGCGACGCGCGCGAATTTGTCGCTGACAATTTCTTTCACTTGGTCGTTTGGAAGTTTACCAATGCGTTTCCATACGTCTTCTCCAGCAACTTTATACGCCGAAGCTAGACAGTTCAACGTGCAATTACGTTGACTCATGTCTCGAGTGTCTACCAATTTCACCACTTCGTTGAGCGTCTTATCTTCTCGTAAGCACACGAGTAAACCGTGACGCTCGATGAGGCGAGCGATTTCGTCCAAGCACTCAGCACGCGTCCGCGAGCTTTTTGTTTGCGTCAATCCAGTC
>Ga0222715_10006220_pt1 | contig 10116 bp, 12 predicted proteins | sample C33_9DmetaG_FD_165056 | JGI IMG/M metagenome (GOLD analysis project Ga0222715, IMG submission 165056) | Estuarine water microbial communities from San Francisco Bay, California, United States - C33_9D | ecosystem: Environmental > Aquatic > Marine > Unclassified | place: USA: California... | reverse complement strand
TGATCGGTTAGGCGCATCGGCGGGAAAGGTATTATATGTGGTGAACTGGTAGTCGGCTAGGTCGGGCATAGCGATTGCCTGGGCGATGGTCATGGGTACTGATCGCTCGGCTACTACCCGCTGGACAAAGATTGATTCGTCAAGATGGAAGAGTCCTTGTAGCGCATCCTCAGCATTCATCGGAATGGGATCGGATCGGAGTGTATATTTCTCAAATATACCGGCATACCCTAAGTTATTTTCTTTTAAAGCGGGGTCGGGAAGCGCTACTTTTATGGGGTTTTTCGGCAGGTCGGGGTTCTTATGTCGATGATATGCCCCGTTTATAGCATTTCGTAATTCATTTGGTTGATGTGGCCGATGGTGGATATTTCGGAGGATATATTCGATTGCTCGTTCTGCCTCACTAGCATCATTAATGTAACTGGTAACAACGAGTGCGACTCTTAGAATTATATCGTGATGGGACAATAAACCTTTTGGCAAATTCTCTACACATCTGCGTATATCGCCTTGCAGAGTGGCCATATTATTCCTCCTTGAGCAGTCGGGTAATCTGCTCGGTTATTTTCATCATAGCTGACTGTTCGATCTTGGAGATCGTCTGCTTGGCAACGCCTACCTTTTGGGCGATTTGCTCCTGGGTATATCCTCTATGGTCCTCGGGAACTGCTCTGAGCATCTGCCGTAGTTTGGCATCGGTTACCATCTTGCGGATGGAGTTTGAAGGTCTACTCGGCATCTACCTTTACCCAGTCAGTTATAAAGTGTTCAGGCAGTCCATGCTCTGACTTGTGGACCTCGTTCTTATCCAGCTCATAGCCTTCCCGAGAGATGTGTATGATCTTGTAAGGCAGTCCGCGCGATTCCGCCCATCGCTTAATCGCCCAGCCTTCGTTCGGGAATCGCAGGTCATCAAATACAACAGTATCTTTCCCGAAGAATGGTTCGGCTGTACGCATGGCCGCATCGATCCATATGTTTGGATACATTGTTTCCCTACCCCACTCTGTACCGAGTGATTGAAGCATCTTACGAACAGTAATATTCTCAGGGAAGCCTGGTATTGGTTCTTCCTTTCGATTGAGCCAACCGGGATGAGGTAGGATGACCTTTAACATCTTTTTGATTGGCGATGAGAATGAAAAGATTACCGCATCCTCAATTGTTTTTGAGTAAGTAGTTTTGCCCACACCCTTTGGTCCGCAAAGTCCTATTATTGGTTTCTTCATAGCCCCCCCTCGTTACAAAATAAAGCTAACCCAAAGCTAAATAGTATATACATCCACATGATTATGGCGGCTATGAACACTATCGAATAAATGATTAGTTCTTTCATGCGTGTTCCCTTTCGTGACAGTCTCGGCATACCGAAATCAGTTCCCATCCTTTTTCGCTACCAGGTTGTTCTTCGTAAGACTGGTAAGTTAAATGATGAACCTCAGTTGCTTGTTTAGTTAAGCATGACTGGCAGACATAATTATCTCTTTTTAATATTAGTTCTCGTTTAGCCCTCCAAGTATCAGTCTGTAAATACCTGTGATATTCTTCTTTGTATTCTAATCTCTGCTGTTCCCTGAGTTCATACTCATCATTCAATTGCTGAAGGCGTTTTTGCTGAATATACAATTTTCGATCATCTGCATATGCCTCAGATTCCTGTTCACTTAATATCTTAGAACCTTCAGCGGGTCTTTCTCTTTCCATAACCCCGCAAGCCCCACAATGCTTGCATTGCTTCTTATACGCTGATCTATAGCCATTAGCTAAAGCGTAAGGGTTGTTAAGTATTTTGACCCAATGAAAAGGCTCATCACATCGCTTAAAAGATCCCGCTCCTTTTTCGCATCCCATAATCAGTAGTGTGTTTTGATTTCCCCCTCAGCGGCCAATGGTAGACCTGGGTAGCTAAGAGGTTCATCGGTTAGTATTTGAATAAGTAAATCTAGTGCCGCCTGCCCTTCGTTCTCTCCAACTTCTAGAGTCACAGAGTCATGGACATGGAGGCAGATCGGTAATCCAGCGGCCTCGATGCGGATAAGCGCATCTGCAAAGATAGATCGGGCAGTTGCTTGTACGATGTTTTGAAATAGCCTGGCACCATATATTTTTACCGGTGCATATCCTCGGGTAGTCGAGGCGAAGAGTTCTCCATTCTGCTCATAGGCATTGAAGTATCGGACGGGTAAACCACAGCGTGTGGTGAATGTGATACATTCGGGAGTCTCCTTCATCCACTCACGAAATTGAACCTCCATTTCGGACCATGCCAGCATAACATCGGGGTTTTGCGCTCGGTAGAGAAGTACCTGTTTTTTTGCTTCTGCTTCGGTCATATTCACACCGAATGATTTTGCTACATCGAGAAATGTATTAGCCCCACATCCATAGCCTAAGCCGAGGAGTCTAGCCTTGCATAGTTTCCTCATCTCGGGGGCAAGCTCGGCCATTGGTTCATCCTCGTTATACAGCTTGGATGCTCGCCCATGTGCCTCATAAATATCTATCCCCCCACGGACAAGGCCGAGGAAGTCTACATCGCCTACCAGGTACGCAATTACGCGCGGTTCAATCTGTGAGAGGTCAGCCGATACAATCACCCTACCCTGTGGTGCTTCCAAACATTTACGGGCAGAAGTATCTGCCACAGCATCGTTTGGAATAGCTTGAAAATTTATTACCCCTCCACCGCTCCATCTCTTAGTATGTGGAGCGCCACAATATTTTAAACGAGTGGGTACTCGGCGGTCGGCACGTTGACCCATGATTAATTTCTGATAGGTTTGCAGGGCGAGGTTTGCCTGTCTCCACTCAGTCGTTTTCCTGTCCGTATCTTCCAGTATCTTTTCTGCCTTATCTATAAACTGCTGGCAGAGCGGACCATTAATCGCCAAACCTCTGTTTGCGATTCTACGGGTAAGGGATGAGAGCAATCTCTCCTTCTCAGGAAATCCGACATCTAATTCCTTGTAGACTCGTAAACAATTCCGACTATCTAGTAAGGCATAATTTATAAAGGCAGGATTTGCCTGTATTTCCTGTGCCGATAATCCAGCCATCTGTTCACGGGCATCCTTGGATAATTCCTCGTTAAAGAGTTCCTTAACTGCACCTGCAAGTGATCGGGGTAACTGATGGTACGATGCCATGTCTGCTGTACATATCCAATCGCTTGGCATGAACTCGGGCATCTGTCCTCGGTAGATTGCCGCCCTTGCGCAGACCGAATCAAACTCTGCATTATGAGAGATTAAGGTATGGCCGTTTAGGCGCTCAACCGGTAACTTCTGTGGCTCCCCTGCCCATTCAAATCCATCCTCTGCCACGATGGAAACGAGGGTTACTCGGAAGTCAGGGTGCTTGACATATCGATCAATTCCAATCTTTGCGACTGAGTAGTTTTTTGACCACACAGTCTCCAGGTCGAAGGCTACAATCATATCACTTCCCGAAATAAAGTTTCAGCCGAGAGGATCGCATTTTCGAGAGTTGGATATTCCGTCTCGGGGAGATCCCTATCGATCCGCAAACGCCAATTATGTTTTCCATCCTCAAGCTCGATCAATCTGATATCAGCTTGTCTATTTCCCGCCTTTACAATTACCTTTGATCCACGGGGTAATCCTCTTCCCATTTTATATTCAGTCTTCATTTTGTTCCTCCTGTTCTTCTTCGCAATCTTGATGCTCGTGCTGATATTCGCGGTCGTACCAGCACTTACAACCATCGCACCACATCTCTAAATCGTAACTCGCCCATCCTAAAAACTCACTCATCTCCAACCTCCATATATCGATCGATTGATTCTTCGTGGAATCCTAAGCCCACCAGCAGTACACGGATCGCTCTTAGCGTCTGTTCGATGTCGCTCCCTTCGGGGATCTCTGCGGATAATGTTACATGGTAATGTTTAATCGTTATTTTCATACTTCTTCCCCCAATTTTTGTTTTTTATTTTTCCCGAAAGCTGAATCATCGGGCATAACTCTCGGCCTATTAGTCCGATACTTTTTCCCATCCAATCCATAGGCTAATTGACACTTATTAAATGCCCTATGAAACCCATCGGTTGCCTCCTTTTGTGTAAGAAAACCACCTTCAAACTTTACAGGCTTTTCTCCCCACTCCTTAGTCCTCCAGCAACGAGGACCATCGGTGTGGTTTAAGCCCGTGGGTCGTAATTCTTCAGGCTCCGCCATATCTCACACACTCCCTTAAATACCTTCCACGCATCCCGAAGTTCATCGGGTGAATATTTAATCACCTCAAAGCGACCAGGCTCAGTCGAGGACAGGTAGCAGTTAGCACCGTATATACCTTCACTCATCATCCGATCCTCGCCAAAGTAAGCCGCCCCATAGGCCGCAATCTGATGAACTTGGAAATCGTAACTTGTTACCTTTACACCTTTTTTAGTCTTCCTTGTTTTCCAATCGACTATGAAGTTCTGATTGTCGGGCCCCTTTCCTACAATGTCCACCGTACCCGCATACCCATGATCGTGTGAAACGAGTAGTTTCTCCCTCTCGATAAACCTAAGCTGATTCTCCTGCTTCCAATCAAAGGCAGGCTGAACATATTCAAGAAGGTCATCATCCACAGGGAATCCCTCGAAGTACTTCTCAATCGCATCATGGATTCTCGTTCCAAAGTCGGCCGCCTCTTCAACAGGCTTTTCATGCTCTAGTAAGCATCTGTCTGCAAATCGTTCATAACTCTCCCCGTCTTGTACAGGATTGTCATAAGCTATCCGCAAAAGCTGATCCTGTTTCCAACGATCTAGCCCAGGCTTGGCAAACAATCCAAGTATGCCAGTAACACTCGGAAAGAGCTTATGCTTCCTAGCATCCCTTAAAGTAGTATTCCTTTCCCCATCGCCCTTAGCGGTAGGAACTGTGTGCATGGCTTTACCCTCAGAGGTGTACCAATGTCCACCACTACCACGCTTTGGTTTAGCGGTTAAAATAGCCATGTAGTGCCTCCTTAATCCTTAGAGTTATTACGATGAGTGTATGAATTAATCGCTTCATGCCTCGACCTCCTTGCCCTTCAACCAAGGGTACTCATCCTCGATGCCTTCGAGCATAGCCTTAGTTTCCCAATCGTAAATTCGCCTATCTCGAATCTGATGGCAGGCATATATTAAATTACTATGATCTCGGTCAAACTTCTCTTCCATATCATCGTATTTCATGCCAAGAAGTTTACGGGTATAGTAGTAAACGCATTGGCGAGCTAGGGCGATTGGCTGTTTTCTGCCTCGGCCTTCAATATCATCAATAGATACCTGAAAGCCTTCAGCCACAGCCCTTTTAATTCCAGGAATCGTTGGCATATTCATAATACCATGTCGGCAATAACGACTGCCCATCCAACAAGGATCAATACTGCGGGTGTTTTAAAATGATTTGTGTTCATAATACTTTTTTTTGAGGGGTAAGAAGCGGGTGGCTGGATAAAACCAATAAACCCAACCACCCGCCATGTGTGATGTGGCTATTTTGCTCAGAACGGCGCAGGAGCCGGAGCAGAAAACATTTGTGCCTGTGCCGGTTGGGCGACAGGAGCGGGTTGAGGTTGAGCAACAGGTTGGGCGGGTTGAGGTTGATCGACTGTTACTTGTGTGGTCGCCTGTGGCGCAGGCGCGGAAGCACCGCCTGGTATGGTAAACTGCGTAGGCTGTGGAACCTGTGCTTCCATGCCTGCCATCACAGGAGTGATCGAAGTGATATCACTATAGACTGTACCCTTTTGGGATGTCTTTTGAATGATATTAATCATGCACCCTTTGCCTCTTAAAGATTCAGTATCGAATCCAGCACCAGGGTTACTTCCAAGCCATGAGGTAAGAACTCCAACGAGCTTGCTTTTCTCGTGAGCAGAGATTTTCATCTCACCGGTTTGCACCATTTGTCCATCCTGAGTACCGAAAAGAAATCGGCAGACATCGAGAGTCTCTATCCGAGTTGGATCTTCGTAGGCGGGGCGTTGGATGCCGAATGAATCTTTAACATCCAAGCATACTGCGAGGTATTGCCCAGCGTTAATTGCTTCAATCGGCCAACCGCTTATTGGTCCGTTTCCGTTAGAGGATTGTTGTAATATAGCCATGTGTTTAGGTTGCCTGTTTTAACGAGTCGGCCTCTCGGTTATTTATTTATAAGAAAGTCCCGAAGGATCAGAATCGCATCGGCAGTTTTAAGGGTAATTCCTTTAGTCGATGGAAAGAATCGTTTGGCATGGTTAGCTAAAACCTTTTTGCGCTTGTTTGAGGTTAAGCCCTTTAATCCACTTAATCCCTTTTGCCATTCCTGTGGACGAACTAAGGTGAAAGGAATTTCAGCCATGCGTAGAACTCCTTGGATAAATCCATAGTTCTCACCAAGTTTGAACGAGGATGACGAAGGAATCATTTTACCAGCAAACGGCGGGACCAACTCCACTACTGCCTCAATCGATGTGACATCGGGGTGGTCTTTAAGGTCTTGTATATGCTCTACAAATTCAAAGTCTTCCCCGAGGGTATGCAGATGAATCTTAGCTAAACTTTCCCAAGCGATTGCGTAACCACCCGATTTGCCGGGATCGATTCCAATGGTCAGCTTCATACCACTTCCTCCTGGAGAAATTCAGCAAGGGTCGCTTCGATGTCTGCCCGAAGGAACTTATGACCTGCCTTGCGCCACTTGTACTTTCTGCGCCAAGCGATTAGCTGGTGTTCAGAAAGATCGAATATTTCCTTTACCTCAGAGCGGGTAAGGAATATGGGGTGGTATTGTTTTAGTAGTGTTTTTGAGGTCATGTGCCGATGTGAATAATTTCACTCGGCGGAAACAAAAACTAAACTTACTCAGATATTATGTAGTAAAATCTGACAGAGTGTATATTGTGCGAACCACTTTTTGGTTCCCGCCGAGAGTTAATGTCTAATTTTGAAAAGAACAGTTGAACCCATCCAAGGTTCATGATTGTGATAATTAGCATAAAAACAATTTTGTCAATAGCTTTGGACGAAAAACCTAAAAAAACCTTCATATAGCTCATTATTATTATTTTTTTGCGTGTTTTTTCCTTCGCTTTTCAAGTCCTTTTAATCTTAATAACTGGTAATAATTTGAGTCGCCTCGGACTTTTTTCTTACCTCGACCAGCCTGTCCGCCAATCTGCCCAAGAAGTCTAGCGGCCTCTTGTATTCTATCCTTTCGATCGATGATGCGGTATTGGATGCGCTTGCCGCACATAGTATTAAGTACTCCATACCATTCATTATTACTGATCTGCGTTAGATCGTCCATAATCATTGTCGTCTGTAAATAGAATGCTCTGTAAACCGCATCAGGCAATCGGAGCTTCATTCTCGTCATATCCTTAGCGAAACATCGCTTGGTTTTGCCGTTATAGCTAAAAGTACAAGCTAGATCATTTACCCATTTTTTTCTATTTTTCATACGCACAACTGATTGCGTAAAATATACCTCAAAAATCTATGCATAGACAAGGGAAAACTAGCCTTATCTAGGTTTTACTAGGGTTTTTAACGCAAGGGTTTGTGCGTTAAGATGGGTATGCGAATAAGCCTAATTAGCGAAAACGCTCGGCCGATTTAGCACCTGCACTTACGGCGGGAGCCATAAACCGATTACCAGGCATAGCTGGTGCTTGGCGGGTAATGCGATTGGCGGGTTGGCGGGTTGGCGCTTTGGGGTCTGAGGGCATGAAATTAACATCCCCTCGTCCTAGTTTATCTAGCATTACACCAGCACCCATAGCTACTCCGATATTAGCCTCTCCATCCGATCCTCGTAAGTCTTGCCTTGAGGATAAATCTTGTATGTCGGCAAATTCCTTCAAGAATGCTTTCTCCTTTAGTGGTATTGACCAAGGATAGGCCGTATTTAGATCAGGACGATAAACAGCATCTGTTCCATCATATTCAGCAATCGCTAAAAGAGATCCTTTCTGAATATCATTGTATTCGGGTTGGCGGGTCTCTCTTAAAATTGTATCAGTATCTAATCCTAACTTTTTCAAGCGAGCTTGAGTAATTGGTAATTCCTTTTTGATATTAAGTTTATCGTAAATTATTGGAGTTGCTTTCCAAGGTATAAGCTCCTTATCAGGAAATACTCTTAAAAAGTCTTGAATCGTTTTAACAGTTTTAAGTGCGGCTTTCTGATTATCAGTAAGACCTTTACCTTTGATTGCCCTCTTCAAAGCCGCCCTTATGTGTCGATTTACTATATTCTCGGAAATCTTACCTTCATTGATGGCTTGCATAAACTTCCGAACATAATACTCACGGGTTAAAGACGATGCCTTGTGGTTGTCTTGCTTCATCGAAGTAATACCGATTAAGGGTTTTCCGTCCCTTTCCCATCTAGTTTTAAAACTTTTGGCAGAACCTTCATTAGTGAACCCCCAAGCATCATTGACAGATAAATAACCTGGTCCACCAGTAAATGCTACATCGACTCCATCCGCTTTTTTATTTCCAACTACAGACAAATCCGATGTGAGGACTTGTACATTCTTGCCTTTAAACTCACTTAGCGATGCATTTGGATTACTTGGTGAAGGTAGGAAAAGTTTAAGCGATTTATCATCAAGGGTGAGCATATCGCCCGACTTGGGGTTCTTAGCCTCACTAGCCGGCATAAAAAGAATATTCCCTTCCCCCGCATCGAAGGTTCCCCGATTGCCGGTGGCCGATTTGATTTGTTCGGGGGAGAAGGCGACATACTGAGTGCCGAAGCCTCCTTGATCATATACATTCTTGATGATCATCCCATCATAACCTTTTTTCTGAGCTAATTCACCAAGGTCATCAATCTGTATATTACCTTCATCAAAAGGGTCAGGAATATCAGCCCAACTATTTTCTTTAGCATCTACCTCAAGAGGCTTCTTTAGCCTTAGATATGTTCCGTAAAGGCCACTGGCTTCATTCATTTGTTCAGGACTGATTAAATAATTAGTTCTTTGATCGGTGTAGAATTTAGCGACCCCAGCATTATCTGAGAAAAACACATTACCTTGTATTAAGTTGTATGAGTTTTCTCTGCCTGTAAATACTTCCTTACCTGGACGATCACCTCGATAAACCACCAACGGCTCGCCGTTCTCATCGACTACCTTGGACTTGCCGAACCACTTCTTAAAGTATGGCGAATCCGTACCCTTCTCATTCCATAGCTTTGCGGCCTCGGCCACCTTCCCCTTAGTCGCACCCGCTTCGCTTGCTGGCATGAAGAGTTTGTCGGGACCGCCTACTTCTTTTGTGTAAACGATACCTTTTCTTTTAGGCATTGGATATGGTGTATTATACCTCTCAGGATTAAGCATCGGATATCCAAATTTACCTCCATCCTGAAAAGCAAAATCAGAGTCTTCATCGACTAAGTGCTTATCATAGTCTTTAGCAAATTCTGCTCTTGTCCTGTATTGAATAGGTTCTCCGATTGTGACTTCTCCTATTACTCTAGCTTCATCGCCTTTACCAGTTGTGCGTACAATCTTTACACGATTACCAATCAAATTATCAAGTGAACGAGATCTTCTAGTTTCGATAGATTTTTGACCTGATACAATCAAGTCGGCAAATTTGTTATTTAGTTCATTTCTTACATTTACCGCAGTCATCACATCCTCTGCTGGCATGAAGAGTTTCTCTGTCACCGTGACATCGGCTTCATCGAAGATTACATAATTGAAATCGCCCTCGCCCTTGGATCGGGATGAACCATCTAAATATTTGATGCCTGGTATGCCGGCTTCTTTTAATCGCTTGGAGATTTCAGCCTCGGGCATATTATCGAGTACATTATTAGTTATGTCCCGATAATCCAGGTCTTTACGATATTCCCACAGGTCTTCACCTTCTAATTCGGTTAGTACCTTTCTGAGCTTATCTTGTATGTCATTTGTCTGTTCGCCTAATGTCTTATCATAAAGCAGATACTCGTTCTCCTTCGGGGCGAGTTCGACTTTGTAGAGGGAGCCTTCATTTACTTTTGCTTCTTGGTTATTCTCGAGAACTTTAGATACATCACTAAGTCTTTCTTTAACCGATCTGTCTAAATCTCTTCTTTGGAGTTGACCTTTGATTTGATCAATAAC
>Ga0222715_10006209_pt1 | contig 10127 bp, 5 predicted proteins | sample C33_9DmetaG_FD_165056 | JGI IMG/M metagenome (GOLD analysis project Ga0222715, IMG submission 165056) | Estuarine water microbial communities from San Francisco Bay, California, United States - C33_9D | ecosystem: Environmental > Aquatic > Marine > Unclassified | place: USA: California... | reverse complement strand
AGACTATTTCAACCGCGTTCGCACGATGGACGAGACGCCCGCCGTCGTCAACTGGCGGTTCGGGTCGTGCGAGCACCAATGTCCGCCGCCTCCGTCCCCGCCGCCGCCGCCGTCGCCGCAACCGTCGCCGCCGCCGCCGTCGCCGCCACCGTCGCCGCCGCCGCCGTCGCCGCCGCCGCCATCGCCGCCGCCGTCGCCGCCGCCCCCGCCGCCGCCCCCGCCGCCGTGGGTGACTGCGTACCACAAACGAGCAGGGTACGGCGTCGTCGCGAATCTCGCGAGCGGCGCGTGCGCGAGCGAGCGCACGTTTGCGTCCGCGGATCTTCTGGTGGAGCTCGCCGCGTGCGAAAATCAATGCGGGAAATGCGATGACTGTCAAGGTTATGTGCACCACACGACCACAAACTCGTGTAGCTTTCACTCGGAGGCCAGCATCGAGGTGCTGACTGGTGCCAACTGGTACTCGCGTCATGGCGAGACGCCGGTGCCGGCGCCCACGCCATCGGACGGTCAAACGGACCAGGACCTCGGCATGAGCGGTCCCACGACCCCCGACGTCAGTCCCTGCACCTCGTGCACGGCGACCTTCTACGCCGGATGCGCCCCAGGGTACTCAACGCCTCATCCCTGCGAAATCTACGGCACGCACGGAGCACCGCTCGCGACAATCACCACGATAAGCTCACACGACGAACCGCAGTGGGAGAACGTCGGGTTCGGCACGTCTGCGCTCGTGATCTCGGGAAGTGACAACTGCCGCGTCGTCACAGACGCGGATAAGTGTTACGATTTCATGAAGAAAGGAGGTCGTAGCGGGGGCGGCACAGAAGATGGCGTGTACAACTTTCCCATGCCCACTGGCAACGACAACATCAACAAGGCGTACATCCACTGCGCGTCTGACGCCGCGACGATGAATGCGACGAACACCGCGTGCCAGGCGCAACCAAACACGTGCCAAGAATGCCAAGTGACGTTTTATGAGCACTACGCTCCCGGGGACTCGCGCGGGCCCACTGGCGCGGTTCTCGCGACTATCACGATGGATCAGATCACGACGGATACTTCAAATCCGGTGTGGGTTTCCATGCAGCCGGGGACGATGTCCTCCGCGGTGATCACCGGAGAAGCCGAATGTCGCTTCAAAACGAATGTTGACACGACGTACGAATACGCGCGTAGCGGAACCAGCGGTGGGGCCGGAAGCAGCGGTATACCAGGCGTTTATAGCTACAGAATGCCTTCCGGCAATGATGTTGTCAGCAAGGCATTCATGTGGTGCGCGAGCGTCGCGAGATCCTCGGACTCGGAACCCAACAAGTGATCTTTTTGAATACAAGAATACAAGAATACAAGAATACAAGAATACAAGAATACAAAGAATTTTGATATATAAAGTACAACTCTTCACGCGTCGTCTGTCTCGTATTCGCTCTCTTCGTCCTCACCGTCGTCTGTCTCATATTCGTCGTCGTCGTCGTCGTCGTCGTCGTCGTCGTCGTCGTACAGCGTAACCGCGGGTCTACGACCGTGTAGAGCGCGGCGGAGTAGTGCTCGGCCGAAATTAAGATCATCTTCCGACTCGCTGCTGTCGCTATCGATGAAGTCAGAGTCGTATTCGCTAGAATCGTCGTCTCCTGAGTGCACGCCTTCGCCGTCATCGTCGTAACGCACCCAATCAACCTCAGCCTCGCGTACCATCTCACGAAGACTGTTAATTTGATGCCGAATGCGCGCTTCGTTGATGTTTACCCGACCGTCTGCATCCTCGATGCGTTCTTCCGAGTCTTCGTCCGAATAATCTTCTTCCCATCCATCGTCGTCCATGTTCAAAACCATGGGCTCGGTCTCTTCGTGCTCGTCTTCGACGTCTGATTCGTCATCGGCTGGTCGTAGTCTCCCAACTTCGTGCAGACGCACGGTTGACTCGTGTGTGTTCAAGATGTCATATTCCACCGTAGCGCAAAGAGTGTCGGAATTCACGTCCCACGCGGCGTCAATCATGCCCGAAGGAACGTCGACAGTGCAAATATCTGAATAATCGAGCATGTCGATGGTACAAAAAGAATGCTTGTACGGATGATGACACTTGCGCAAGGATGAAAGCGGTGGCTCGTTTCTAGGGTGTAAAATGTGCGCCATACCCACGGTGCCGGTGAGATTGAACTTTAGCGCTGCACGGTCGAGTGAAGGTACCACGCGGAGCAAGCGCGACGACCGAATGTCCCACACTTCCCGCCCGATAATGATTTCGTTTCCTCCCGGATGGAAACACGCGCCCGCAGCCTCTGAATAACGGTCAAATCGTCGAATTGGCTTATCATTCGCCAATCGTACATCCCAGAGTACTTCATCCCACAAAATCAAGTCATCGCTTGGAGAAAATGAAACCTCGTCGTTGTTCTTCGTCAATAACGGAGGGCCGCCAGTGTTCGAGGTGAGTCTGCGTGTGACGCGATGTGTTTCCATGTCGGCGAGCTCGACGACTGATTCGAGGCTACCGCTGACAAATTGAGAGCCCGTGGAGTTTATGGCGCACCCGGAGTGACCGGAGCACCAAAGCATGTAGGGCGCATCGTCTGAATTCGGGAGGCTCCAAATTGAGCAGCTTTCCACTGACGTAACGGCGAATAACGGTGTCGGGCACAGCGGACCAGCTGCCGCAATCTTACGTATGGCGCCCCTGGCCCTCCCTGGCGTGGCAGTTATTTCCAAGAGCTCTCCAGTTATGTGGTCGTACAGATGAAGCTCGCCATCATTGTCACCGATGATGATTTGTTCGGGCACGCCGTACAAGAAAGACGCGGCGGTGAATAAGCAATCATTGCCCCGAATCGCGCGCAGCGGTCTGAATCTGCTGTACACAAAGTGTCGATCAGCTCGACGCATGCCGGCATCCCAGCCAGTCACGTTAGCCCACTCACGCTGGCGAAGACGAGCCGTCAAGTTTCTCGGTGCTTCAAGAATACGTTTTGGCTGAGGACACTGATGCGGCGCAAGCAAAGAGAAGGGAGCGCACGCCGTAATCGGCGCGGCGCATTGACGATGCTGAGCTCGGAGGTATTGCGTCAGAATAGAATCTAATCGCGAACGCACGCCACAACCCGTTTCACCGCGTGGCGCATCGGAAACCAACACACCGGGTGTAGGAAATTCTTTGTGAACGCGCTCCTTCACGCTTGGAGATGGTGTTTGGTGTTCATTCGTACAGCAGGCGCGTTCTGTTGCACCCACTGCAATCGGTGGTGTGATAAGAGATTTCCGTATTTCTTCTCCGTTCGTTTTGCGCTTTTTGCCTCGTCGTGCGCTGCAAGGAGTAACAACAGTACCATCTGCTCCTGGTTCGCTCGTTTTGACCGAATTGACCGAAGTTGTGACCACTGCGGGTGAAAGTTTGCTCGCTCGATTTGGTTCTCCACGCCGTTGCCCTTTGCGCGGCGGCGCTTGAATGGAGCCTTGCTCGAGCCCAAGAGTGAACGGTTCGTCCGCAATCCCGAGCATGCCGCGTGCCGCACCAGTCATTCTCGACCGCGGTGCACGCCGATACATCTTCGTGCGAGCTGTCTTGCTCTTGAAATTTAGCTTGAGGCGCGGCGCAGGCGAAGGACACAAACGACCTACACTCGCGCTGCGACCCGGGCGTTCCATCCCCGCCTCGTCCACAAGCGAGGCCGCAGTACTCGTCAAGCCAGCCGCGACGAGATGCTCGTGCATTATTTGTAAAAGCTCGTTGTGCGGATATCGAACTTTAGTCGCAGCTGCAATCAAGTGTCGTTCGAGTTTCGCCAGAGGCGGTGCCGCAGCGTCGGACGCCACCGCGGGCGTCGTCGCTTTGACGTTTGCAAACCCTGCGGTTGCCGCGATGAGCTCTACGGCGCATCGATGAAACTCGATGGCAGCAGCCTGAACCGTAGCAGCCGTACCGTTTTCGCGCTTCGAGTCCACGATCGCTAGTTCATCAAACGCGGAGTGTTGCGTCGTCCCCGTCTCGCGCAAAAGCTCTGAAAGATGCCGCGCTATTTGCAGCGTCTGTAGAGTGTTCGCGATTGACGCATCGCGAGATAATCCGAGCAAGGCACGACAACAAAGTGCTCTAGATATGTTCATAGACGGCTGAGGTAACGTCTTGGACGTTTTAAACAACAGATTGAGCAAAGACTTGACGCCAAAAGCCTCTCGAATATGTTTCCGCCCCGCCTCGAACGTTTCCTCCATTCGTGCGTAGTCAAAAACTGAGAACGACTTTCCATCGATGCTGTGAGAGCGCTGTAACTTCCCACTCTGTGATTTAGCATCGATATTATGCAAGGCATAAGGGGGAGAAACAAGATTGCAAACGACTTTCAAAGCCTCGACCACGGCTTCAGTGTCGACCGCCTCAGCCGCATTCTCGACGACATCTATGAGAACGTATCCTGAAGAGTAATATTCATCGAATTGCGCCTTTGCCGTGTGCACTCTTCCAGTGGGATGTGACGTCACAATCTTCAAAACGCTCAAAGATCCCAAAACGCACTCGCGAAGAGTTTTTTCACCCGGCGCCAAAGTGAGCAAGTCGAGCATCACCTTGGGCCCTTTTTGCGCTACGAAAGCTTCTATGACGAGCCACGACTTGGTTTGCATGACGGCAGCGATGCGCTTTTGGCGACTCACTAGGCTAAACAATCGCTCTGTTGCATCGTATCCGATATCCATCGCTTGTAGCATCGCACGATTATTGGTGCTCGTACTCTTCTTGGATTTGCCCATCACCTTTTCTTCGATTGCTTTGACGTGTTGCGCAAAATGCGCGCGCATGTACTGTCTAAGCAACAAGCTCACGTGATCTCCAGTCTCTTTCGCCTGCGAAATATCGTGCGGAGACATCGACGGGCGCACCTTATCTATGTCCACAACCATCACCGCCAACGTCCGAAGGACGTCAAGGACGAGCTTGAGGCCAGCCTCCGCGTCAAACGCCACGACGACGACGGGGATTTGCATGGCAAACGTCAGGAACAATGCAGCTTGACGACGCGCGTACTCGTTGCTGCAATCTAAAAGCTCGAGCGATACTTTCACATATCGTCGTGCCAGGTCCACCTGCGGCGACACGAGACGTTCGAGCGCCGTGGTGATGCTCGCGATACCGAACAGGCAGCGCGTCAAATTGTAGTACGTCATAGGCCCTCTGGGAATGTTTAGCAACAACTTTGCGCCACCGGCGTCAATAAAAGAAATCGCAAACTTCCGATGCGCCAGAAACGCACTGACGACTGAGAGCGCTTCGGATAGTTGAGGATCTCCAGGCCAAGCCGAACGTTCTCCGTGGTGCCGCTTGAAGCCGTACTTCTCAAGCCACCCGTTTTCGCGGGGTCCCGCGACGAGACGCAGAGAGAGTTCGAGGACACCGTGCTTGAGTGCCTCTGCAAAACACTCAACATAATCGCCTATCCCCCCCACACACGTCAAGCGCGCTTGCATTAACGAGCGATGAAGGTCGTCGTGATCGCCCGCATCGAGTCCGCTCGGGCAACCCTCGCCGGCGTTCTCGGCCAACCGCAACGTGTCCTCGCAAGAAATTTCCCATGCGGGCATGTCTTCGCCACCGCGACAGATCAACTGCACGAGCGGTCTTAACAAAGTCTCCATCACCCCGTTTCGTATGTTATCACTCGCCGCGGTATCCGTGACGAGTAACGTGCAAAGCGCGCCCATCGCGTACGTCTTCAGTCGCCGCATGTCCAATTCCGCCGTCGGCCCGAGCAAGCGTTCGTTATCTCGCCTCGCCTCCGTCGCTTGCACGAACGACCGACCCTCGAACGCGATCTCGCTCAGCACGTTACAATACAATTCTTTCGTCGCATCATCGAACGGAAGGATTGAACATTTTTGCGCGTTTCGCATTCGGCACCCCAACCCGCACGCTCGCATCACCCGCATCGCTCCCGCTTGTTCGCACAGTGCGCTGACGTACATCTGCTCCCCCACGGCGATGTCAACGATCGACCGACGCCACTCGGGCTTGAACGGCATATCATCGATCGCCTTCAGCCCGGCGTACTCGCGTCGGAGCGCGCTCGAGCACGACCCGCTGAAATCCTCAAAGCCTCGTTCCTCGCGTTCGATCGCGCGTGCCAACGCGTGGTACGACCGCGTCGCGTCGTCAATCACGCCTCGCCCGCGCGCCGCGACGACGCTTTTCCACGCCTCCTCCATCTCGCGCGCGTTTCGTTTCGATTCCGCCGCGAACGCCGACGCCGCCAACTTCTCCACGCTCGGCGGCACCGCGTGCTCGCGCGTTCGACGCCCCCGCGCGCGACGCGTCGCCTCGCCGCTCGCGTCGCCGCTCGTCGTCGCGCGCGGCATCGCGTCGCCGCGCGGCATCGCGAGCGCGTCGCTCTGCCGACGCCGCCGACGCGTCGGCATTCGTCGACGCGCGTTCGAGTCGGCACGGACGCGCTCGCGAACGCATCGCGCGCCGAACGAGCGCGACGCATCGGCGACGCTCGTTCGCGCGCGTCGTCGAGCCTCGCGCCGCGCCCGTCGCTCGCGTCGCTCGCGCGCGCGCGCGTTCGGACGATGTTTCGATTGACGACGACGTCCCCGGCGTTGGCGACGCGATGCGCGCTCGGACGGCGCATCGCGGGCGCGCATCGCGCGCGAATGACGACGTGTAACGCGCGGCGGCACGACGTCGTCGGAACGCGCGTCGTGGGCGCGCGACGAGACGCGAGGACGCGATGGACGGGGGCGAGCGCGAGCGCGGCGGCGAGCGATAAGGCGAACGCGACGGCGAGCGACGCGGAGCCGGTGAAACTGCTGACGAGCGATGAGAGCGAGAATTTGTTGAAAATACGACACACGGTGCGTCGGAAGCGCGAGGCGTGGGAAGACTCGCGGTGGCGGTGGATCGGACGACGACGCGCGAGGGGCGAGCGGAGGGGGTTTGTGCGCGACCTGAACCGCGCGGGGACGAATGGAGACTGACGATGGGTTCGCTGATTTTACGCTTCGCAGAGCGCGCACGTGATGGCGATGGCGGTGCAAAAGGTGTTTCCGAGCGCGCAGTGCACGATCGGGCCTTGGATCGACCGGGGATTTTATTACGACTTTTATTACCCAGAGGGTTTCACCGATCAAGACATGAAGAAGATTCAAAAGGAAATGTACAAGATTATTCGCAAGGATTACCCGCTTCGCAGGGAGGAGGTGTCGCGAGAAGAAGCCGAACGCCGAATCCGGGAGATTAACGAGCCGTACAAGCTCGAAATCTTAGAAGCCATCAAGACGGAGCCGATTACGATTTATCACATCGGCGACGAGTGGTGGGATTTGTGCGCGGGACCTCACGTGGAGTCCACGGGCAAGCTTGATCAGAAAGCGTTCGAGCTCGAAAGCGTGGCTGGGGCGTACTGGCGCGGTGACGAAACGAAGCCGATGTTGCAGCGCATTTACGGCACGGCGTGGGAGAACGAGGCACAGCTTCAGGCGTACAACGATTTCAAGGCGGAGGCGAAGCGTCGCGATCACCGAACGATCGGTAAGGATTTGGGTTTGTTCTCCCTTCAACAAGACAACGCTGGCGGCGGCTTGGTGTTCTGGCATCCGAAAGGCGCACACATGCGACACATGATCGAGACGTACTGGAAGGATCTCCATCTCGCACGCGGGTACGAGCTCTTGTACTCACCGCACGTCGCCAAGCAAGAGTTGTGGCAAACCTCTGGTCACAGCGACTTTTACTCCGAGAACATGTACCAGCCCATCAAGGTCGAAGACGAAATGTATCAGCTCAAACCGATGAACTGCCCGTTCCACATCGTCGTTTACCAAGACGGATACTACTCGTACAAGGATTTGCCCATTCGTTGGGCTGAGCTTGGCACGGTGTATAGATATGAACGTAGCGGCACCATGCACGGCTTGTTCCGAGTGAGAGGTTTCACGCAGGATGACGCGCACATCTTCTGCCTCCCGGATCAAATCACGGACGAGATCAAGAGCGTTCTCGATTTGACTGAAGAAATTCTGAGCACGTTTGGTTTCAAGGAGTTTGAAGTCAACCTCTCCACCAGGCCGGAGAAGTCTGTCGGAGACGACAAGATTTGGAACACCGCGGAAGGTGCGCTTAAGGACGCACTGCAAATGAAGGGATGGGATTACATCGTCGACGACGGCGGTGGAGCGTTCTACGGGCCGAAGATTGACATTAAGATTTTGGACGCGATCGGGCGTAAGTGGCAATGCTCCACGGTGCAGCTCGACTTCAACCTGCCGGAGCGATTCGAGTTATCCTACGTCGATCGCGAGAACGCAAAGCAGCGACCGATCATGATTCACCGCGCCATTTTCGGTTCCCTTGAGCGATTCTTCGGTATTCTCACCGAGAACTACGCCGGGGAGTTCCCGTTGTGGCTTGCCCCGATTCAAGTGCGCTTGCTTCCGGTGACGGACGAAGTCAGCGATTATACCGAAGGCGTCGCGAAAAAGCTCCGTGATGCGGGCGTACGCGTCGAAATTTGCACCGGCCAACGTCTCGCTAAGCTCGTACGCACGGCTGAGAAGGCGAAGATCCCGGTCATGGCGGTCGTCGGTAGAGAAGAAGCGGAGAACAATACGTTGGCTGTGCGTACGTTCAAGGATGGCGACGTCGGTACGTTGTCTGTCGACGAAGTGTTGTCGCGCGTCACCACTGCGAACGCGACAAAGGGTCAACACTTCTAGGAAGAGTCATTATGGACGGTAACGCATCTTTTGTAATCGCTAATCACAACTGAAATATTCTTTACTCGCACGCCGCGTGCCGTCATCAATCAAAGTCGCTGTCTTCGTCGTCGCTATTCAAAGCCATCTTCGCCCCTCGACGAATATTCGTCGCCTTATCTATCACATTCATCGCCTTCTTCGCCGTCCGCGGGTTTGCATCGCAGTCGTTGTCGCCACCTTCGTAATTAATCACCCCCTTCGAAGCGAGCACCAGACGCAAGTGCTCTGTGGGAAAGTCATCCGTCCCGCCGACGTCGTCGAAACCGACAATGTAATCCACAACCTTGGTGTTACGAACCAAACAAAGCGTCGGCAACATCCAAATTTTAAGCTTTTCCGTCAAAAACGGGGACTTCTCGGCGTTGATTCTACAGACTAACGTCTCCGTGTGCTTCCTCGCCACCGCCGCGACGTGTTTATCCATCACCTCGCACGGCCACGACGAAGTTCTATAAAAATGCACAATCATCTTATCCTCTCCCTTCATCTTTTCGAAAAACGCTTTCTCGTCATCTAAATCATTCACCACCCCGTGTCCACGCTCCAGCGCGCTCTTCCGCGCTTCGTGCGTCGATTTCATCGCCTCCAAGCGTTTCCTTCGAATATCCTCCAACTCGTCGCCGTCCATCTTTTCCAATCGATGCAGCTCGTCGTCCACGGAATCCTCCACCGCGCGCGCCATCTCGTACACTTTTTGCTCCACCATGGCCTATCGCGTTCGAGCCGCGTCAGTCGTCGTCCGTTCGCGTTCGGTCGCGGTCAACGCGCGCGCGACAGCTCAAAAGTCAAGAAATCAAATCGACGCGCGCGCGGTGCGTCGCCGTCGCCCTCGCGCGCGGCGCTTCTCCAACGCACCCGCATCGCGTCGTTGGCGTTCATCGCGCGCGCGTCCTCCGTCGTCGCGCGCGGTGTGCCGTCGTCGCGATCGCGTCGTCGCGTTCTGATGCTCCGAGTGTGCGGAAGTGTGTAAAGTAAGTTTCTACAGATTAATAAAACTTCTCGAACGAGCGTCGCGCGCGCGAAGCATCGGACGGGCGAGGACGCCGAGGGTGCTCAGACGTCTTTTCTCGCGCGTCGTCACCGATTCGCGCGTCGCGGCGCCGTCGATTTGATTTTAAAGGTATGGATTCCGCGGTTTCGCCGTCAAAGCGACGCCGTCCAAGGCGCGCTTCAAATCTTCCTCGAATCCTTGCTCCAGAGGATCTCCCGGGCCGTACCTGCGAAGGACTCGACCGTCGCGACCGACTAAAAATTTGGTGTAATTCCAAGGAATCTCTCCGTCGAACGGCGGTCTCTTCAAAAACTCGTACACGGGCGACTGCTTCGCCGAACTCGTGACGTCGTCCACCAACGGCGCCGTCAAAACCGCATCCGGATCA
>Ga0222715_10006198_pt1 | contig 10134 bp, 10 predicted proteins | sample C33_9DmetaG_FD_165056 | JGI IMG/M metagenome (GOLD analysis project Ga0222715, IMG submission 165056) | Estuarine water microbial communities from San Francisco Bay, California, United States - C33_9D | ecosystem: Environmental > Aquatic > Marine > Unclassified | place: USA: California... | reverse complement strand
TAAAACTTCCCATGGAGTTTCTTTACCTTCTCCAGTACCTCCAACTAATCCCCACTGGTTTTTAGTCTTACCTTGAGTACGATGTAATAAAAGAAAACGCTTTGTATCGAGACTGTAGAACAGAGTTCCACTGCAAATTATCTTGTTCATAAAAATAATTAGCCGTTGAGAGCGATTCGCCAGGTACCTTTTGGATATAATCCCTCAACACTTAATAGCCATTCTTCGCCGTCCCAGCGATATTGAATGCCTGTTTTCAGATTAGTTGTATATGTAACTTCTTTAGTTGTAGATGCTGTAAACACAACTTCCCATTTTATACCATTCCATTCAACAATATCGTTGCGTTTAGCAACTAGATCTTCGTTTGCTGTGCCTTTCCATGCATCAGCACCGTCATAGTTATCTTCGTCACCAATATCATTTAACAATAATATTCTACCACCTAAACCTTTCATTACTGACGTTGGTACAGTTTTTTGTGGATCAATAATGTAATCAATAGTTGTCCATTGATTATTGTTTCTAGTAGGACCTTGTATAATAGTATTACTTGGAAATGTATCGGCATCCCAATCAATAACCAATTGTGATTCATCCATAGGATTCATACTAATTGTACCAGTAATTTCGTGTGTTTCTTCATTAAGTTTTGTAAAGTAAATTCTACTAATACCGTCTTGATATTGTCCAGGATGTGAGTCTAATATTTGTCTCCAATTAGTAGCACCTACTATGCCACGACTTTCTATTTGTGCTAATGTGCCCTGTACATATATACCGTAATCTTGATAATTAGTTCCAACTACATGTTTAGCCGCAGTGGTTTCAACTGAACGATTTCCGTCTTTGTCTACTACTCCAGGCACAACACTATCATCATATGAATTCAGTGTTGGCATACTTAATCCTAAGTCTAATGTTCCTGTATTTTCATCAAAAATACTTGTTATAATGTTTGTAATTACACCAAGTCTTTTAACTTTAACTGGAGGACTAATGTAAATTGGTGTACTAAATGTTAGTGTCGAAACATCAATTTCACTATCAACACCTACAGGTACACTTCTTGAACTCCAAGTAACACTATCTAACATAACCGCAGTTAGACTAGTCCAGTCAATATAGTTATCTGTAGTTTGTAATTCTAAACTAGGATTAAACAATACTAATATTTGTTCTAATATTTGTAATTTCATATCCGTATTAGTTGACCAAATATCACAATTAAATGTTAACTTATATGGTGTAGGCATTAAACGTTCAACAGTATAGTTTTTACCTTCGTAATTTAAATACTCTTCGCCGTCAGTGTCATATGCACGTTCTCTAATATTAACTTTACTAACATAACTAGCATCACTTGTGCGTTCTCTGTCAATTTCCATGCCAGTTACATGCACAGCAATACGTGGTGCACTAGGTATTTTGTTTTCACTATTATCGCGTATAATATTTGCAACCTGACGTGTAAGATCACCGTATGTTACAGGTATTTGTGTTAAATTTCCCTTACCGTCTTTGACCGAAAAGTTACTCATTAGTCTTACCATTTGAGTAACATACCGTCTTACTTGACCATCATAAAAATGTTCCATTAGTTATCCGCCTTTGGACGTAGTGCCTTTGAAAGACTTTGTTTCTCTTTAACTGTTTCGCCACCAATTTGTGATTGCGCTGGGTTATTAATAAATGTAGTTTTTTGTGTATTACGTGTATCAGTATTTGTCAGGTCAACACGTATACCGTCTTGCATTTTAATCCAACGGTTGTTATTGTACTTAAATAATCTTTTAGGTGAATAATCTGTTCTCATAAAGTAATCTCCATCAACTGGCGTAGTTGGAAAACTAATACCCATTCCGTATGGAGCACCGTTATTGCCTTCAACTCCTAGTAAGTATCCTTGATAACCTGATCTATCAGGTCGATCACTTATATCGCCTGCTTGAACACCTATGTTACTTGCATCTATATCAGTTTCGTCAGCAGTTTTTAATGCAACAGTTCCATCATCATTAGTTGCTAGTGTATAATAGTGTCCTGTATCATAACCTGACTTAGGAGCATCTGCTTCTGCTTGTGCAATTACTGCGTCATTAATTTGCATTTCTTTTTCGTAGGTTGATAATACATCACGTAATGTATCACTTGAACCTTCTTGTGCTGGTAAATCTAATATTTCTTTAAACTCTTGACTGTCAACAATTTGTTTCAATTTTATTCTATATAAATGTGGATACCATGTAGGAGAAAATCCTTCTGCGGCTCTGTTTACATCCTCAACAACGTAAAATCTTTTTAATGCTACACTGTGATCGTTAAGAGCGTATTCATCTTTTAAATGAGGAAGTTCAATTACGTCCCCTGATATAATTTTTCTGCCCAACGTTTTAACACTTCCGTTAATTGGAATAGTCATAAACAAAGTATCATTTTGTAAAAATAAACCAAATTGACTCATATCAAAATCGATATCTTGTACATTATAGATACCACGCATTGTATAAATGTCTGGATCGTATTTTCTATCCCTGTTTTCAAGGAATAGCATGTCTTGTATGTTAGTTGTTGCAACAGCATCATAGCGAGGCTGGTCAGCAGTTGCATCAATCTCTTCAGGATTATTTGGGCCTAAATACTTGTGTACGAATATATCTGTTCCGCCCACAGTAAACATTTCATGGATCTGTTTGTCCATAAAATGATAGTCATTGCCCTTTTCTGGTTTATATAAGGATAGTCTCGGCATACACATATTTATCGTAAGAGACAACTATCGATAAATACTAATGGAGACTATACATATGGCTACACTAGCAACTAAAAAACAAGAAGTTTATGACTACGTTTACGCACTATTAGGTGGCGGAATGATAGACGTTGAACTTGACCCAATTCATTATGAGACTGCTCTAGGCAAAGCATTGTCAAGATTTAGACAGCGCAGTGATAATTCAGTAGAAGAGTCATACATGTTTATGCCAACAGTGACTGATCAAAATACTTATGTACTACCTGATAATGTAATTGAAGTAAGAAAAATATTTAGACGTTCAATAGGATCACGCTCAGGAGGCGGTGACGGCGGTACTTTGTTTGAACCATTTAACATGGCATATACAAATACATATTTGTTATCAAGTTCAAACATGGGTGGATTAGCAACATATGATATGTTCAGTCAACACCAAGAATTAGTAGGACGTATGTTTGGATCATATATTGAATTTAAATGGAACACGACTACAAAAGAACTTACGATGCTACAAAGACCACGCACACAAGAAACGCTATTATTATTTTGTTATAATTATAGAGCAGATGAAAACTTATTATCAGATTATCTTGCAAGTCAGTGGATTAAAGATTATACACTAGCAACATGTAAATTTATGTTAGGCGAAGCACGTAGTAAATTTGCACAAATTGCAGGCCCACAAGGTGGTAGTTCACTTAACGGTGATGCACTTAAAGCAGAAGCACAAGCAGAATTAGAAAAACTTGAAATGGAAGTATCACAACAAGTATCCGGCGGAGCAGGATACGGATTCTTGATTGGTTAATGGATCAAGATGAACTTAAAGAAGCCTATAGGCTTTTTTGGTTAGTCAAAGGACATCTCAATACAACCGAACAAACAGTACTAAGTTCAGCAAATAGTTATTTTAAAAGACTTTGGGTTGCAGGTAGCAATGGTGCGCCATTGTACGAGTACGAAGAAGGCTTTGAAAAAGAATATCAAAAAGTACTTGACAAACAACATAATAGATAGTATTATTATACTATGCATTATGAAACAACACCTTTATTCTCTACACCTCTTCTAAAGTCACACTTAGGACCATTAGATCCTATTACACTTGCATGGCTCAAGCGTTTAGATTATCCAAATAGTGCAGTTGCTCAGTATGGTAACGAAGATCATTTGCCTGAGTCAGAAAGAGGATTTGATGTATTAAGCCAACCAAAGTTATTGAATTTACAAATTTTAATTAAACGTGCAGTAGATTATTTTGCTTATACAGTACTAGATGTTATTGACGATGTTGAATTTCAACTTACTACTAGTTGGATTAATAAAATGAACACTGGTAGTGATATAGAATTACACAATCATGCTAATGCTGTAATTAGTGGAGTATATTATCCTGATGTAGGACCAACTAGTAATCCTCTTACGTTTAAAAAGAATAGGCAACACTTGAACAGTTTTCCTGAACATATACGTCCAGATACAAAACAAAACTGGAGTCAATATACTTCAGGTGAATGGACAGTAAAACCAATGACAGGTGACGTATTAATCTTCCCTAGCCATTTAGAACATACAGTTGCTAAGAGTTTGGATAAACAAGATAGATATAGTTTGGCTTTTAATTATTTTCCAAAAGGAAGAATAGGACAAAATTCAGTTAGGACTTTTATATGAAATATCAAACCACACCGTTATTTTCAATTCCGTTATTTTATGCAAATATAGGATCAGTTAATGCTGAAACAATGACATGGATTGAAAACTTAGATTATCCAGACGAAGCGGCTGGACATGATCATACTTCAGACAAATATATTTTAAATAGTCCTCAACTATCGTCACTTAAAGAACAAATTCAAAATGCTTGTAATGTGTTTACAAAAGAAGAATTAAAAATAAATGATGATGTAGAATTTGAAATGCAAAATAGTTGGATTAATAGACATGTAAAGGATGAACAAAATACTCTACACTGGCACAGCAATGCTATGTTAAGTGGAGTATATTATATACAAAATGAACCAGATGCTGGAGATATTGTATTTCAAAAGTCACATTTATATTATAACTTATTTCATGACACAGTAAGAGTATCTTTTAAAGAACCTACACAATACAATACAAACGAATTTTATGTATCACCTAGGTCAGGCGATCTAGTGTTATTTCCAAGTCATTTGGAACATATGGTTACCCCAAATCTAACAACAACTCCACGATACAGTTTAGCATTTAATTTCTTTGCTAGGGGGACTGTCGGCGGCGGAACATCGGAACTTAAATTATGATTATAGGAATATGCGGCCTTATAGGCTGTGGCAAAGGAACAGTCGGCGACATACTAGTTGAAGAATATGGATTTACAAAACTTAGTTTTGCTGATAAATTAAAAGATGGTGTAGCAACAGTATTCAATTGGGATCGTGCTATGCTTGAAGGAGATACTGTAGAAAGCAGAGAATGGCGCGAAACACAAGACGACTTTTGGACTAAAGAAACTGGACGTACAATTACACCTAGACTAGTGTTACAAGAGTTTGGTACTGATTGTATGCGTCATGGATTTAATGATGGTATTTGGGTAAGTTTAGTTAAACAAGAACTTGTAAAATATCCTAAAAAGAACTTTGTTATTCCTGACGTAAGATTTCCTAATGAAGCAAATATGATTAAGAGCATACACGGCGAAGTATGGCGTGTAAGACGTGGACAAGATCCTGTATGGATGCGTATGTATCAAGACATTGGTGTTGAACCTAAAGATGTACATGAGTCTGAATGGCGCTGGGCAAACGTTGATTTTAATAATATTATATACAACGACTTAGGTATTGACGAACTTAAAAGTCAGGTAAAAGGTCTCCTTGTTTCCAACGAACACCTTGTTTCTGCATAATACGTTGACAGTTAGCACATATAGTTTTTAAATTTAATACTGAACAATTATCTAAGTTGCCGTCAATATGGTAAACATTGAACTGTTCAGGATGATTACTTTTAAACCCACACTTCTCACAACTGTCTTTTTTTGTATACCCACGTTGTTTCCATTTAGGAATACCATGTCTAGGACCATTACGTAAACATGTTTCGCACTTTTTTCGATAGTACGTTTTTCCGGCTTTTTTATAGTTTATAGCCGCAGGTCGTAGTTTACAATCACATAAAGGTCTCATACTGTATTTACCACACCTTTTTGGTGCCTTTTTCTGGTACTATTATAGGCAATTTAATTTCAATTCATATAAATACTACGAACACTTTTATTAAGGAGAAACACAATGGCATTATCATCACCAGGTGTTGAGGTTAAAGTAATAGACGAAAGTTTTTACACGCCCAGCGAACCAGGCACCGTACCAATGATATTTGTTGCTACCGCACAAGATAAACAAAATGGCGGCGGGACTGGAACAGCACCAGGAACAACAGCGGCAAATGCAGGTAAACCTTTCTTGGTTACCTCACAAAGAGATTTAGTAGAAACATTCGGCGAACCAAAATTTTATACGGATACCAACAACAATCCGATACATGCAGGTGAACTTAATGAATATGGACTACAAGCGGCTTACTCACTATTAGGTGTAAGTAACAGAGCATATGTAGTTAGAGCAGGCATTGACCTAAGTGGGTTAACAGCAAGTGCAGAGGCTCCAACAAGTAACCCAACGAATGGCACATATTGGGTAGATACAGCAAGTAATGTATATGGTATCTTTGAATGGAATTCAGCAGGAGCAGAAACGCTCGGCGGACAATCGTTTGGATATAAAAAGCCATTAGTAATTACAGATGCAACTAGACTATTTGGCGAAGTTGCAACAGGCGCACCAAAAACGTCAGTAGGCGGAGTAGGCGAATATGCTATTACAGCGGCAAGTACACTACACAAACTATACTACAAAAATGAAAGTGGTACATGGGTTGAAGTAGGAACTGGCGCATGGAAAGCAAGTTGGGCTACAACATCAGGTACTGCTGGTGCAACAACAACTTCAGGTTTGACTCTTACTATTAACAGTACAACAGTAACAGCAAACGCAACAGACGCAACAGCATTGGCGGCAGTAATTAATGGTTTAGGCATTAGTGGTGTTACAGCAACAGTTGAAGCGGCTAACGATATATTAAGATTACACTCAACAGGTGTTAACATTGTACTAGCAGAAGGCACAGGCGCACTAGGCGACATGGGTCTTGTAGCAGGAACATATGCGGCACCAGCGTTGAATATTGCTCCTCATACAAGTGTTCCCGAGTTTGGTGCAAGCGATACAACTCCACGTCCAACAGGAAGTATTTGGGCAAAGACTACTACACCAAATAAAGGTGCTAAATGGGCAATCAAAGTTTGGAATGATGCAACTAAATTATGGGACTTAAAAGATGTTCCAATTTTTAGTTCAAACCAAGCGGCTCTAGCAACACTTGATAAAGCAGGCGGCGGTTTAAATCTTGCAACATCAAGTCTTTATATTAAATCAAACGATGCTGAAGCATCTGATTTAGTAGCAAACTTTAAAGTGTACAAACGCAATTCAACAGGTGCAACAAGTATTACTTCAAGTGCAGTAACTACACAAGCATCTAGTGGTACAGCATCATTTACTCTTCAAGAGTCAATTGTAGGCAGTGCAACACTAGGAAGTGCAGTAACAATTTCACAGGCAGTTGATGGTGATGCAGGTGATGCTGATCATATTGCAGGTGCAATTAACTCAGCAGGACTTACAAATGTAAGTGCAAGTGTTGACTCACAAAACAGAGTTGTAATTTCACACTCAAAAGGTGGTGATTTTAGAATTGCTGACACAAGTGGTCACTTAGCAGAAATTGGTTTTAGTACAACAGATACTGCAAACTTATATACTGCACCAGCAGGTGATACAAGTGCAGACTTTATTGCAACTAACTGGAAAGTTTTATCAGCAACTAATAGTTCAAGTGCTCCAACTGCGTTAGCAGTAGACGGAACATTATGGTACAATAGTATTGTTGACGAAGCAGACATTATGGTACACAATGGTACAACTTGGGTAGGTTATCAAGATACGTCTAGTCCGTACTATGCGGTGGCGGCAGGTGATAAAACTGATCCAAACGGACCAATTGTAAGTGCAACAGAACCAGTAGCGGCAACAGGACAATCAGATGGAACAGCATTGAAAGATGGTGACCTTTGGATTAACACTACAAATATTGACAAGTATCCAGAAATTTATCGCTGGTCACATGCTAAACAAATTTGGGTGTTATTAGATTCAAGTGATCAAACAACATCAGATGGTGTATTGTTTGGTGATGCACGTTGGTCAACAGCAGGTTCACTTAGTAAAGAAGCAACTATTGTAGATTTACTAGCAAGTAACTTCTTAGATCCAGATGCTCCAGATCCAGCATTGTATCCAAAAGGTATGATTTTATTTAACACACGCAGAAGCGGATTTAATGTTAAGAAATTTGTACGTAACTATATTGATACAACAGGTGAAAACGGACGTCAAGCAGATGCATTAATGAATTCTTACTATCCACACAGATGGGTAACTGAGTCAGCAAATAATGCAGACGGTTCAGGTAAGTTTGGTCAATCAGCACAGAGAGCAGTTGTTGTACAAGCAATGCAATCAATGATTAACAGCAACCAAGACATTCGAGATGATGAATCAAGAGTGTTTAACTTAATGGCGGCACCAGGGTATCCAGAACTAATTGGCGAAATGATTTCACTAAACTATGACAGAGGCTTAACAGCATTTGTTGTAGGTGATTCACCAGCAACACTAGATTCAAGTGCTACATCAATTAACGAATGGGGCACAAACGTTGCTCTTGCAGTTGAAGATAACAGCGACGGTCTAGTAAGTAGAGATGAATACTTAGGTGTTTACTACCCATGGGGCTTCACAAGTGATAACGCAGGTAACAACATTGTTGTTCCGCCAAGTCACATGATGCTAAGAACTATTGCACTAAGCGATCAAGTATCGTTTCCATGGTTTGCTCCAGCAGGAACAAGACGTGGTGGAATTACTAACGCAACAGCAACAGGGTATATTGATAACGAAGGCGAATTTGTTTCAATTGCACTAAACGAAGGACAGCGTGATACGTTGTTTGGTATTAGCGTAAACCCAATTACATTTATTACAGGCGCAGGACTTGTTTGTTTCGGTCAGAAAACAAGAGCAAGAAATGCAAGTGCATTAGATAGAGTAAACGTTGCTAGACTAGTAATTTACATGCGTAGCCAACTTAATAAACTTGCTAAGCCTTATATCTTTGAGCCAAATGATAAAATCACACGTGATGAAATCAAACAAGCGGCAGAAAGTCTAATGCTTGAGTTAGTTGGTAGTAGAGCACTATATGACTACATTGTAGTATGTGACGAATCTAACAATACTCCTAGTAGAATTGATAGAAACGAACTATACTTAGACATTGCAATTGAACCAGTTAAGGCTGTGGAATTCATTTACATTCCACTTAGACTTAAGAATACAGGAGAGATTGCAGGATTATAATTCATAAAATGAGCCCCTGAAATATGGGGCTCGTTAATGATAAATACTTGTAACAGGAGCAAAAAGATATGGCAATTTCAACACTCTCAAAAATTACAGTACCACTAGCGAGCGATAGTAGTTCATCAACACAAGGTTTGTTGATGCCGAAACTACAGTATCGCTTTAGAGTGACACTTGAGAACTTCGGTGTATCAACACCAACTACAGAATTAACAAAACAAGTTATTGATGTAACACGCCCAACAGTAAACTTTGAGGAATTAGAAATCCCAATTTACAACAGTAGAGCATACCTAGCAGGTCGTCCTACTTGGGAACCAATTACATTAAACTTAAGAGAAGATGTAAACAACAGTGTACAAAAACTAGTTGGCGAACAACTTCAGAAACAGTTTGACTTTTTCGAACAGTCAAGTGCGGCATCAGGTATTGATTACAAATACACAACACGTATTGAAATCTTAGATGGTGGTAACGGAGCAAATACTCCAAACGTACTAGAAACATTCGAGTTATACGGTTGCTTTATCCAAAACGCAAACTATAACACACTAGCATACAGTTCAAACGAACCAGTAACTATTCAATTAGCAATGCGTTACGACAATGCTATCCAAACACCACAAGGTGAAGGAATTGGTACAGCAGTTGGTAGAACTATTAATAGTCTAGTAACAGGCGGCGGCGGACTATAATAAGTCTATAACATTGCCATAGTATTCAGAAGAGGGTGGCTTAGGTCACCCTTTTTTATTTTATACGCACTTTTCTTTAGAGGATAAATATTTGTATGGCGAATATACTCAACGGATTTTTAAATAATGTTTTGCAGGGTGCTACTAA
>Ga0222715_10006196_pt1 | contig 10134 bp, 13 predicted proteins | sample C33_9DmetaG_FD_165056 | JGI IMG/M metagenome (GOLD analysis project Ga0222715, IMG submission 165056) | Estuarine water microbial communities from San Francisco Bay, California, United States - C33_9D | ecosystem: Environmental > Aquatic > Marine > Unclassified | place: USA: California... | reverse complement strand
TTGTTGAGAAGTTGGAGCACCAATCGATGCTAAGTATTCTCTTAGTTTAGTGTAAGGTTTTTGTTGTTCAAATTGGAATCTTTGCATTGCGTCAGCTAATTGTGCCTCACCCATTGCTTCTCTTTGTTGACCAACTTGTGCTAGTCTAGAGATATCTGAGTAATCTTGTTGAGCTAGTTGAGGAGCTAATTGAGCAGCTTGTAATTGTCTTGCACGTTCTTGTTGATAAGCACCACCATAGATTTGAGATGCTAAATCGCCTAATCTTCTACCAGCAGTTTCTGCCATTGCACCAGAACCATAACGACCACCTTGAGCAAACATAGAACCTAGTTGACTTTGTACATCTCCAGCGGCTCTTTGGAATGTTTGTTGTAAATAAGGATTGGTTGTTGGATCTAAATATTGTCCAGATAAAATTTTGTTAATTTCAGATTGAGATGCACCTAATAATGGACTACCAGCCAATGCTCTTTGTGTTTGTAATTGTAGAGCAGCTTCTGTTTCACCAGAAAAAGGCACATAGGTAGCAGCAGGAAAGTATTGCGGTACATCAGATTGATATAATTGTTGTGCTTGTTGTAGAGCCTCTTGATAATAAGGTCTAGTAAACTCAGAAGGTTCTGCTGTTACTGTAGTTGCTTGTGTTGTTGGTTGTGATCCTTTACTCATTTTATTTCCTTTACAAAATATACTGCTTGAGGTTTATAATCTCTCAAAACTTTTGTCCATCCTTTCCTTCCAACAATCTCTAATCGTTGGCATTTATTTTTTTTAGCCCAGTTCTCTACTTTTTCTGTTAAAGGACTAAGCCATTCTTCTAAATTATTTCCCCCAGCAAGAACCCATCTCATGGTTCTCATTTGAGGATAGTCGCAAACTTCAGTCACAAAAGCGGCCTCAACCAGTTTCTCGGTATTATTCCAACTAATCCATAGTTGCATCCGATTATCTTGTATATTGTTAAGTATATCATAAGTTGAGTATGATCCATCTAAAGCTCTCTCTAAATGGGGTACAACTTGTGACCAAATAAACTCTAAATCTTCTACTGGAACTTGGGTAATAACTCTATCCAAAGACTGCATATTTAAATGTTCTTGTAGTAGTATCTGAAGAATGGTTAATGGTTGCTGTTTGTTTATCTATACCAGTAATATACCAACTTTCATTAGCGGCATCACTACTTGTAGGCATTAAGAATATCACACTATTCCCACCAATTCTAGCATCAGACAAAGTTGTTGTGGTACTACTATTGGTTAATGTAATAGATCCTGTGGCATTAATTTTACCATCTAATAATCCATTAACAGCATTAGCTGAAACTCTATTATACTCATCTTGATTATCTGTAAAAGTAGGTACTTTAAGAAAGTTTTGTGTCATCGTTTACCTTCAGGTACTAATTCAGCATCAAATCCTAAACAATCTTCAAAGTCTCCTGTAATATTTAATTGCACTTTATGATAACGACCAGTACATCTCATGGGAGCATCACCACTATCTGTTAGGGTTAATGCAGGTTTAAGTGTTTCTGTATTGCCTTGTTTATCAATAGAAGAAGTTTGAACAGTAGTTGTTCCACCACTAACAATAGGGCGAACATTTCTTAAACTAGATCTTCTTCCTTCTAATTCTAATTGGCTGGATAGAAGTGTAGCAGTTCCTGGTGTACCCGAAAAGGTAGCTAATTTTTTATCTGTATTAAAAGCAGATAAGAAGAATCGTGAACCAGCCCAAAAAGGTGAATCTAAAGATAAATTTAAAGCATCAATACTAGCACTAATATTATCTAACTGTTCTAAAGTATAACCAGGAGTTTGTGCTTGACCTAAAATGTAAGTGCTAACACTACCTGTTGACCATCGTTGCGTTACATAGTTATAAATAATAACTTTATCTAACTCTCCAGTTGAACTAGTAGAAGGATAAGCCCAAACAATTAATTGATTACGAGGATCTACAGCACCTGATATTCTATCAGAATAAGCAGTAGATAAATCATTAAAGAAAAACTTGTTTATTTTATTAGCACCAATAGGAACAGAACTTCTACCATTAAACATATAGAATCCATCTTCTGCTAAGAAGTAATACACATTACCTTGTTGAACAACACTACCTGATTTCATTACTCCGATATTGGAATCTACTTTCGTGAACTGAAAGATCAATGGAGTTCCCACGTAATCACCACGATAAATAGCTCGTTCCATAAAAGCAACTAAGTATTCACCACCTTTAATCATTTGGAGTTGACCATGATCTCCGACTAAATCTTGGTAATCAGATTGAGTGGTTTGAGATATAGTAAAATCAGTAGGATCATTAATAGCAGACCAACGTACTCGTTGTGATTGATCGGCATTATATCCTGTTACTAAGAAATCTTTAACAGTAGTAACAAATTTTGTTTGTAAAGAAACTAAATCAGCAAATTCTGTAGATGTACCAATAACATAAGATTGGATATTTTGACCTATAGCAGCAGCTATAATTCTATTACCAAAGATAGTAAAAGACCATTGCCCTAAAGTAGATACAGTATATCCACCTGATTTAGATACATCTGTAAAACTAGAATTATCTAAAAGATATAATTTAGAACTATCCCCTGCTACGACTTTAATAGTACCATCACTAGATGTTAAAGTAGATAATCCTTGTGGTCTTGTATTTAAAGCATCAGAAACAACCTCTAAAGAATTAAGAGGTTTATATCCATCACCAAAAGGAATAACATTATTAGCTGTTAGACAACCAGGATTTCTATAATCTGGTAAATCTTTTAACAGTTCTCCAAACTTAATAAACGGCATTACTTATAACCTCATAATTTTCTGTTGTTGTTTTAGGAATTGTTCCCCATGTATAACTATTTGCATTAACTATATCAGACCATGTCTCGGTAACATCAGAAGTAACATTATTCCATATTTCAGAAGGACTAGTTAAATCATTTATCGTTTCTGAATCAGAAGTTAAATCTGACCAATTAAACCCAACAGGTGATGCTATTGCTTGAATACTCGCTAATACACTGGCTGTTAAAACAGGTGAGAAGATAGCACTTGGATCTGCTAACGCACTAACAACTGTACTAGGATCAATCGGTTGTGCTTGAACTTCAAAAGCTCCATTAGCCGTACTAGTAGCAGCAACACTAATAGAAGCATCATTTAATCGAGTAACAAGTAGATTAACACTAGCTATTGTGACAGATGTTGATACAGAATCAGGAACACCAGGTCTAATACGAATATTATCAACAGTACCAATCGTAGATGATGTATTAACAGAACTATCACCAAACTTTGTAACTTGAGCAACAAAACTAGCTATAGTCGCAATAGTTGATACCGAAGAATCAGTTATTCTAATTCTTGTAGAATCTACATTAGCTACTGTCGAAACAGTAATAACAGCAGAAGGATTACCTGTCTCAATAACTGTAGGAGCTACATCAGCAATCGTAACACTAGTAGAAATACTAGCATCATTAAGTCTTGTAACAAGAACATCTACTGTATTAAGAGAAGCACTTGTATTAATAGAAGCACTATTAGTTATTAATAATCCACCAATCGCTGTAACAACAGCATTAGTAGAAATACTACCACCATTTTCTCTTAAGGTAGTTGTTGCATAATTAGCAGAGTCTAATGAATAGGGTAGGCTATCTAAATTTCCTAGTATGATTAAGTTATCAATACTAGTTCCTACATTACCATAATCAAAAAAACCACTGCCATCATAGGCAGTTTTTGTACTAGTCCATACACTAGAATCTAAACTTACTGGTAAGCTATCAAGCGTACCGAAGTTATCTAGTTGTTCTAATGTTAATGGGCCAGAAGGCATTAAGCAGCAGTAATTGTAAGATCACCAGATGATACTTTAAATACGTCTCCTGCCTCAATAGTTTTTGATGAAGTAAATGCTCCGTAAAATAGTAAATTACCAGCTGTAGAAGCATCAAAGATACCAAAGTGTGATACAGTTCCGAATCCACCACCTGTAGCTTGATCGAAAGTGACATCGGCATTACTAGAAATAGAACCGCTAGAAGCAGAAGCAAAAGTAATTGCTTTTCTTACATAGGCAGTTCCAGAGGTAGAAACTTCTGTACCACTAGCATCGTCTGCTGGATTGCTAGTAAACAAAGCTAAGTACACAGCCGCAGGAGCAGATGTACTAGCAGTTCCTGTAAAGTGATCGAGAAATTTATTCTCTAAGTAGTCTGACATTGCTGACATTTTTTATTCTCCTTTATGGGTTTGCTGAGTCTGTTCTCATAGCAAAAGCAGTACGACCAGAATATCTGCCTTGCTCATCGTCTCTATTAATTAGTTGTACGGCTTCATTATACAATGTTAACCAAGTTGGTAATCGTTCATCGTTAATGATATAAGGTTGAGCTTCTACTAAAGCACCATACAAATAAACTTGTGGGTAATTAGAAAGTATATAATTAGTTGTATTAGAATCTGATAAAGCAGGTATCTTACCAAAGTAAGTAAGTTTTAATGTGTAAGTTGTATCAGGAATTGGATTTAGTTTTATTTCACTACCCATAATCGTATAGGTAGCTGGTTTTCCAGAAGTATCATTAACATTATTAATTTCAATATCTGTTGGACTAACATAATCTAATACCTTATTAGGATTACTATCAACAAAAAATTGAACCATCTCTAAAAAGTCACTAGGTAAATCTACAAAAGCATCACTGGCTGTTGTTGTTGTAGAAACTCTTTTTTGCATCACCCGTAAACGTAATACACGATTTAATTTAGCCTCTGTTAATGTAATAAAATCTGGTATTACAGAAGTTAAATCTGAACGATTTAAATAATTAGCAATACTAGTTTTTAATTCACTGAATGATGTTAATGCCATTATTAATCTCCTAATAATCCTTTTGTAAATTTAAATAATTTATCTTTTAAAGAATCAAAAACATTTTTACCTGTAACATAATCTTTATTTTTTTCATCAATCATTCTTTTTGCTTGAGATTCTAATGATTCTAATTTTTCTCCAAGTAAACCAAATTGGTCTGATTTTAAACCTTCTGTATTTTCTATATATTTTTTCATTAAAGGTTTAATTTCTTTTGGTGCTTCATTATACCTTAATACACTAAGTATATTGTCTTGATATTGGTTATCATAAGCTTTATTTAATTTATCCATAACCCCCCTATGAAAAAACTCTTCAAACATAGTTCCATAAAGATAATCATTGGATTCAAAATAATCTCTTAATTTAATATAATCCTCTTTTGACATATCATTCATTTTAGCAGCATTACCAACTGGATCTTTACTTCCTTGTTCTCTATAAAGTCTTTCTGGTCTTAAAAAAAGAGTTTTATCAAGAGGGTTAACATAAGCATATCCACCTTTTTCAAAACCTCTTCTTTCTCCTTCTGCTTTAACTATATCTCTAGCTCCAATTTTTCTTTCTTCATAATTTTCTGGTAAAAAAGAACCTGCAAAATTACTCTCGGTAATATTAAATCCTCTACCTGTATCTTCGTTTAACAAATTTTGTATTAACCTATTTGGATCATAACCAAGTGCAAATACATTAGATTTTTTTAATGCCTCTTCTATAAATGGATTTTCCATACCTAATTTTTCCATAGCTCTAAAACTCATAGCTGGTTGGGTGGGTATTAAATCTGCCATTAGATTCTCTTATCTGTTACCTTTAAATATTTATTGTCTGGATCATTTAAAAATCTAGCAAAAGCCACTCGGTCTTGAACTTTACCAGTCTTAGAGATAATCCCTTGTCTTTGCATATTATAAAATACTGTTAAAGGAATACTCGCAACATACTTAAAATCTTTATTTTTGTTGATGTCGTGTTTTTGTAATTCCTTATTACGTTCTATAATAGGTTGTGCATCAATTTTATCCTCGATGTAATATTTATCGGCAGCTTCATCAATATAGAAGTTGGTTTCAATTACATCACCAGGATTCGATAGTTTTAATTTTTTAGCCATTGATCGCTTTGTTAATCATATCTTGGATAGCATCTTTTTGATTGCCTTTAGTTTTCATCATCTTGTTAGCTTTAGGCATATCTCTTTTGCTAATCTTAGCTTTACCGCCAGAATGAGGGCCATCTTGCATTACCATAGATTTCTTAGAACCTTTTTTGTAAGATGCTCCTTTATCAAATACTTTCATAATTACTCCTTTGTTGTTTAGTAGGGTGGGGGAAAATCCCCCTACCCTTGATTATACTATATCACTTATGAAGTTGTACAGTCAGCTACAACACCAGAAGAGTCACCATTTCTAGCAACTAGAGTGTACTCAGCTAAGAGTAATCTCTTATCGTTGTCACCAGCAGATGCTAGTTCTTTAGTTTGGAATGGGCGTAAGAACGCACACTCAAACATATCGCTTTGTAGAACAAAAGCATCTCTTTCTCTTTGGAATCTGTTAGGTACAACAGATAGTTCACCAAAGTCTGATACATAGATATCAGCAGTAGCAACAATAGTTCTATCTTCTACATTCTTGTACTTAGTAGCACTTCCTGTGAAGCCAGAGAACTTCTGCTTGTTGAATGGGCCAACCATAATCATATCTGGATCGCCACCATCTTGGTAACATTCTAGGATAACTGCTTTTAAGTTATCTTCTGAGAAAGCAACAAGTGTATCAGCATCAGTAGCAGTATCAGAACCATCACCAGTTGGATCAGCACCCGCTGTTGATGAACCTGCAGAACGTACTGCGTTAGTTAACCATGTAGGTAAACCAGCAAGAGTTCTTGCAGTAGAAGCATTACCAGCAGATGCAGCTTGGTTGTTAGTTAAGACTTTTTCCATGTCTCTCTTTAACTCTTTACCCATCTTTGCTAATTGGTAAGCTAGTTCGTCATTTCTACCTGCTGAGTTAACAGCACTGTTTGTTCCAGATACAACAACTGTCTTTCTTGAGATCTGACAGTAGTTTTGTACTCTAGTTGTAGCAGCTCTTGAATCAAAAGAGCCAACATCATCACCCTCAACTTGAGAGTTTAATGCAGCAGCAGCTAATGAATCTTTCTGCCATTCGTGTTTTACTTGATCCGCAGTTCCTTTAGCAATGTTAGTCATAAAAGGAGTTTCTGTTGGAGAAATTGAATAAATTACATCCTCGAGATCTTCTCTTATACCAACTCTGTTGTGTGCGGACACTGTATTTGTAGGTACAGCCATCGTTTTTTCCTTTCGTTAGTTGTTTATAAGAATTGCTTTAAAACATTTGCAGCGTCTCTCATGGAGCCTGTTTGTTTTAAGCGAGATTTTAACGACTTGGCTTGTTGACTGTCTTTGTTGATTGTTTTCTGTGTACCACTTCGAACCATCTTAGGAACAGGTTTAGATTGTTTTGCAGAGACTCTTGAGTTCATCATCTTATCATAAAGCATCGCTTTCTTGGCAATCACGAATGATCGATGATCTACCATCATGTTCAACTCTTGATCTGAGTAGCCTTCTTTTTTAAGATAACTTGTCATATCTTTACGCAAACCTTCACCTTTAACAGGATCAACGTAATCTGGTTCTTTAGAAGCAAGAAGTTGTTTTTGTTCTTCTAAGTATTTATTAAATATCTTAGTTTGTTGTTCTTGTTGCTCTTGAACAGCTCGTTGACGTTCTGCCTTAATGGTCTCTAGTGCTTTAGATTTATTCTCAACTTCAATCTTCTTACGATGATATTCATCAGGATCGTTTTCATATAACTTTGCCCAATCAATATTCGTATCAGGTTGCATTGAGTTTTCAATCTCACTTAGACGAGTCGCATAGTCTTGTCGTAGTTTTGCCACCATATCAGACTCGGATTTAGCTTTGTTGACTTCCTCTTGTAAGAGTCGTCTTTCATCTGCTAATTCCATTGTCTTTCTACGATAGTCTGAATCTCGTTGATAACCAGACATGAGTTCATCGAGGGTAACGTTAACAGGTTTGCCGTTTACTTTGATTTCGTAAGTAGCTTCCTCTTCTTGTGCCTCTTCACTATAGTCCTCAGTTTGATCTTCGGATTGACTTTGTTCTTCAACTTCCGCAGTTTCTACTTCACTCTCGTTAGCCTCGTAAGGCTCGTCTTGTGTTGCTTCGACTGGTTCTGTTGTCTGCTGTTGGCTCTCATCAGTGGCGTTTAATAAGTTAGCAAATGCAGATTGTGCTTGATCTACAGTATTGTAGATAGGCTTAGATTCCCTATTGGGATTATCTATCATGGTATATTACCTTTCTTTTATGATTATTATTTGAGTTGTTGGGAAGCTAGTTTTCCAGTTTCAATTTCTGAAATTAACATTGCTTCTAACTCAGTATGTGCCTTCAACATGAGGAAAAGTTTTTCACGACCTTCAACGTCTCTCAGGGGTGAATTTTCCCATTCATGTAGAAGTTTATTCCTAATTGCTTTTAAGGAATCTTGTAATAGAGGATCTTCTAAAAGTTCTTTAGCTCGTTGTCCTCTAGAAACTTGTTTTTGTAAATCCAATTAGATGCCACCTCTAATTCGACTACCTGTGGAAATATCTTTTTTAACAGATTGTGCTCTTGCTTGTGACTCTCTTGCTTTTTCAGCAGCAGATTGACCTCTGTCTTGTTGTTGAGCTTCTTTAAATCTTTGTTGAGCAGCAGCTTGAACTGCTTGATTAGTCATTGCTCTTGTCACACTTTCAACAGCAGGTTGACTTGCACCTGATCTAATTAATGGATTGGTAACATCTAAGGCAGCTAAAGTTTCTGGTGTAGCTGCTTCTTGATAAGCACCTGGAACAGGGGTTGGTGCTGTTGCTAATGGATCAAATCCACCACCAGTAAATCTAGGAGTTACAGTTTCTGTATAACTAGGGCCTAATCCAAAAGCATTTAATAAACTCATCATAGGAGAAAACTGCATAAATTTTTTACCTAGTTGTCCTAAAGAATCCATAAATGTTGGTTGGTAATCTTCTTGTGCAGCAAATCTTCTTAATTCTGTATTAACTGGATCATTAGCCATTGGTAAATATATATCACCTAAATATGGACTAGTAAATTCTGTAGGTTGACCACTATCACCACCTTGTTGAAACATCGTATCAGGTTGACAGACACCATCAATTAATTGATATCCAGGTGGGCAAGGATCAAAAGTTTCTTTAGGTGCTTCAGTAGTAGGGGTTGTTACTAATTGAGGAATAGGAAATTGAGAACCAGCAGGTAATTCACCAGCAGCAATTTGTTGTGATCTAATATCGTATATTGGATTATATTGGGGTGCAGTTGTTGCTAATTGACCAGCTTTGTAAGCATCTATAATTGCTTGGTATCTAGGATCGCTTCCTATCATCTCATTCCTCTCTTAATTAAGGCTTCTTGTATGTCGCCTTCGTTTTTTATTTTCTGTTTCTCTATGTCTGCTAGAATCTTTTGTTTTTGAATAGCGATGTCTGCTTCTAACTTTTGTTGTTGAAGTTGAATATCCGCCATTGCTTTTTGTCTATTCAATTCTAGTTCTTGTAGGGCAACACCCACTAATGGATTTTGCTCTGGTTGTTTAGGGGGTGGGGGTGGTACGTTAGCAGGATTGATGAAGAACTGTTCAGGTGATTTATAACCCGCTACTTCCACAATCTTAGAAATGGTATTGTAGATTTTATTTTGATCTACTAATGTTCCCATTCCACCCGCTTGAATTAGTTTTTCTTGGATGGCTAATATCTGAGCAAGAGCAGCATAACGTTGTTCTGGATCAGCATTACCTAATCCCACAGTAATTGTTAAGTCCATGTTAGATACCCATGAACGAGGATCAACAGGAACATACTTTCCTCTTAATCGAATAATACGTTCTGCTTCTTGATACTTGACTACGTTTGCATAGATAAGTTTAAACATATCTCTTACACCAGTTTCAGCAAAGACTCTAGCAATCATTTCAATACGTTGTGTTGCTGCGTTCATTAAGGCTCTAGTAGAGGCAGCAGTAGTATGAGACTTTTGAATAAGATCGGGATCTGCACCCATTTGTGTTCTAGAAACACCAGTACGTTGTTCTTTAATCTGATCGATTTTCTCCATCATACTTAAACCTTGATTTAAGAAGTTAGGAGTAGGGAATG
>Ga0222715_10006195_pt1 | contig 10136 bp, 7 predicted proteins | sample C33_9DmetaG_FD_165056 | JGI IMG/M metagenome (GOLD analysis project Ga0222715, IMG submission 165056) | Estuarine water microbial communities from San Francisco Bay, California, United States - C33_9D | ecosystem: Environmental > Aquatic > Marine > Unclassified | place: USA: California... | reverse complement strand
AACCATGCATATCTTCAATATAAGCTTCACCCCTCAATGATATTTGTGGAACATCTTGAATTTGCGAATGTGTAAAGGGATGTATAATTTTATCATTAGCCTTGTCATCAAAAGATTTACAAAATTCATAGAGTGTTTTTGGCTTAACATTTTGATTTTTTAACATTATCATTGGAACAGATGTGAATAACAATTTTAGTTCATTTTTTTCATTTTCAGTCAATTTATTAATATTAATATTTTTGACAATAGCGTAATTTTTTTTAAATGTAGGAAATGATACTTTATATGTATTAATATTATAAATTAATTGCAATATTAATAGCAGTTTGATTTTAAACATATTTAATAAATATAAAATAGTTACTATCAATTTTTTATATATAGCAATATCCATTATATGTATTTAAACCTTTTCCGGCACCTAACTCAGGATAATCATCGATATTATTATTACAAATTGCTAAAACATATTTTATAATAGAATTTGACAATAATTGTGATGCTTGCTCTGGCATACAACTCGGAATATTAGGAACACAAGATATTTTAATTCCATTATAATTGATAATAGGGTTATCGACACTCATTGGTTTCGATTTATCAGTTATACCACCTTGGTCAATAGCAATATCCATTATAATTGCTCCAGGTTTCATATTATTTAGCATTTCATTTGTTATTAATTTAGCAGCTTCTTTACCATTATTATAAATGCTACCTATGATTACCTTCGACTCTTTAACAAGATTGTTTAAGTTATCATTTGTCATGTTATAGATTTTAAGTAATTTATTATTATTTTTCAAATTGATAAGTTTATCATAATTTTTATCTAATAAACAAATATTAGTAAAATTACATTCCAAAGCAATGTTCATAGCAGCTATACCTGCATTACCAACTCCAAGAATTAATATACGTGAATCATAATCAATTATGTCGTAATTGGATAAAAGTTTTATTGCATCTAACATGGATTTTTCTCCTGCTATTTTAGACATAGCTGATAATATCGGGTAATAACTATGATTATCTTCGAAAATTTCAATAGTTTCATATGCATAACAAGTAACTTTATCATATATCATTTTGTTCAATAAAACTCTATCACTTGCAAAGTGAAAAAATGTAAATATTGTATGTTTACTATTAATTAATTTATATTCCAGATTCTGCGGCTCTTTTACTTTAATTATGAAATTTGCTTTATCATAAATTTCTTCTATTGAATTACAAATAATTGCTCCGGCATTTAAATAATCAGCATCCATATAAGATGCTTTTATACCAGCTTCAGACTGCACAAAAACTTTAATATTTTCTTTAGTTAGTTTTAAAACATCTTCCGGTATTAATGAAATTCGCGTTTCATTATTTTTCAACTCCTTAGGCACTCCTATAATAAACATGTAATCAAATACAACTAAATTATAAAAATAAATAATTATGGCATTAATTTCGCACTAATTATTACTGGAAAAAATCCTAAAAATGGTATTCTTTTACCATATCCTTCTATTTTATAAGTTTTACCAATATCTATTTTATTAAATACTTCAGCACTCGTCCAATGGAATAATATTAGAGAATCATCCACTGTATATACAACATCTTTAGTATCACTTACTGTTTGTGCTCGTGTACTTTTATTTTTAGCATATGTATATTTATTTTCAATAGTAATTATTTTACTAAATTTAGTGGAAAAATAATATATGTAATTTATAAATATAAATATAAATATAAATATAAATATAAATACTGAAGAATAAATATAATCCATATAAGTATTAAAAAATTTACTATTTATCATTTATATAATATAATATAATATAATATTATATTATTTAATTTTTAATTAAATTATCAATTGAATCTGTAATAGTTTGCTTATTAGCTCCGGTAAATGATATTATTTCCTCACTATTTTTAAAGAATTTAAAGTGTGGTATAGATTGTATTCCATATTTTTCAGATATCTCTTGACCTTCTTCTACATCAACCTTAATAAATATAATGTTAGTAAATATTTTTGATTGATCTTCCATAAAAGGATATATATCTTTGCATGGTTTACAGAAAGAAGCAGAAAAAATTACAATTACTTTATCATTTATTTTAAGCTGTTTATTGAATTCATTGGTATTATCAATTAGCAATATGGACATATTATTCTATATAATTAATAATTAATTATTTATTCGAAATAGTCGCATAACTTATATATAAAAAATTGATATATTAAATATAGAATTGCGTAAACAAATACAAAATGTCTAAACAAGCAGTCGTGAAAACCGTTGAAGAAAAGTACAAAAAGTATGAATTATTAGAACATATTCTTGCACTTCCCGATACCTATATTGGATCTATTGAACCTCAAAAGATTACAAGCTATATTTACGATGAATCAATGCAAAAAATGAAGCAAGATGAGTTAACATATATTCCAGGTCTTCTTAAAATTTTTGATGAGGTTATTGTAAATGCTATTGATCACGCAATGCGTCTTAAATCTGAGGAATCAAAAGGTAAAGAAGATATTCGACATGTTAAAAATATCAAAGTTACAATTGATAAATCGAGTGGTACTATAACTATCTATAATGATGGTAATGGAATTGATATTAAAAAGCATGCTGGATATAATAATCTCTGGGTACCAGAAATGATTTTTGGAGAGTTGCTCACATCAACAAATTATGATAAAGGTGAAGAGAAAATCTGGGGAGGTAAAAATGGGTATGGTAGTAAACTTGCCAATATATTTTCTACTGAATTTATCATCGAAACAGTTGATCATTATAGCAAAAAGATTTACACTCAGAAATTCACAAATAATATGACATCGAAAGAAACACCAACAGTTAAATCATGTAATAAAGCTCCTTATACACAAATAACATTTACACCAGATTATAAGAAATTTGGTATTAAAAATATCACTGATGATATTTATAAGTTATTTCATCGTAGAGTTATTGATGCATGCGCTACAACAGCTAAAGATGTTTTTGTAACTTTCAATGGTACAAAATTGACAATTAAAGACTTCGAAAAATACTGTGATTTATTTCTTGATAAAAAGGAACAGCCAAGTGTATTCGAAGCATGTGGTGAAAGATGGGAAGTTGTAGCATCAATTTCTAAATCTGGATCTTTTGAATATCTTTCATTTGTCAATGGTATCAATACTATTAAGGGGGGTAAACACATTGAGTATATTACAAATATGATAACAAAAAATCTCGTTGATATGACTCTTGCAAAGAAAAAGAAGGCTGTAAAATCACAACATATCAAAGATAACTTGTTTGTATTTGTAAAAGCACTTATTGTAAATCCCAGCTTTGATTCTCAAAGTAAGGAAACACTTACAACACCTGTAGCCAAATTTGGCTCTAAGTGTGATTTAAGTGACAAATTCTATGATAAACTTTACAAATCAGGTATTGTTGATAAAGCTTTGAGTATTACAGAGTTTTACGATAAAAAGAAGCTTGTTAAAACTGATGGTAAAAAAATATCACGAATTATTGTTCCAAAATTAGATGATGCTAATCTTGCTGGCACTAAGCAAAGTTCGGAATGCACATTAATTTTAACAGAAGGAGATTCTGCTAAAACAATGGCTATCTCTGGATTAAGCGTTATTGGTAGAGATAAGTATGGTGTTTTCCCTCTTCGTGGCAAAATTCTCAATGTTAAAGATGCCACCTTGCAAAAAATTTCAGATAATAATGAAATTACAGCAATTAAGAAAATTCTTGGACTTGAGCAAAATAAGAAATATACTGATGTCAGTCAATTACGCTATGGTTCTATTATGATTATGACAGACCAAGATCACGATGGTAGTCATATTAAGGGATTGATTTTCAACATATTTCAGAGCATGTGGCACGAATTGTATGAAATAACCGGATTTCTTACATCAATGCTAACACCTATCATTAAGGCGACTAATATTAAAAAAGATGTAATTGAATTTTACAATATGACTGACTATGAACGTTGGCTTGAAACAAGTGATGCGAAAATTGGCAATTGGAAGATTAAATATTACAAAGGATTAGGTACTTCAAATGATCAAGAGGCAAAAGAATATTTTAAACAAATGAACAAAGTAACTTATGTTTATGATGAAAATGCTGACGAAGTTATAGATTTGGCTTTTAATAAAAAACGCGCAGATGATAGAAAACTTTGGCTTCAGGAATATGATAAAGATCGTGTTCTCGATTATTCAAAAAAGAATGTTGATTATAAATCGTTTGTTGATAAAGATTTAATTCACTTTTCAAATAGAGATTTGCAGCGTTCTATTAATCATATTTGCGATGGTCTAAAAGAAAGTACGCGCAAAATTCTCTATGCTTGTTTTAAAAGAAAGCTTTATACTAATGAAATTAAAGTAGCTCAACTTTCGGGATATGTTAGCGAAGTATCTGCTTATCATCATGGAGAAAATTCTCTACAACAAGCTATCGTAGGAATGGCTCAAATATTCGTCGGTACAAATAATATCAATTTACTAAGCCCAAACGGTCAATTTGGCAGCCGTTGCCAAGGTGGCCAAGATGCTTCATCTCCCAGATACATATTTACAGTACTATCTAAACTTACAAGAATGATCTTTAAAGAAGAGGATAATGTAATTTTAAATTATTTAGATGATGATGGTCAGCAAATAGAACCAGAATATTATATTCCAATTATTCCGATGATTTTGGTTAATGGAGGTATTGGAATTGGCACTGGATATTCAACAAATATACCACAATATAATCCAACTGAAATCATCGACATTTGCAAACTAATATGTAATGTTATTAAGAGTTCTAAAATCTTTGTTCAAAAAGAAGAAGATTTAGATATGATCTATGATACTTTAGGTGTATTAGATATTGATAATATTGTCCCTTATTATCTCGGGTTCAAAGGAACTATCGAAAAAGCGGAAAAGAATTCATATATAAGTAAAGGGGTATATAAATGGATTGATGATCAGACAGTAGAAATTACTGAATTGCCTGTTGGAACATGGACAGAAGACTATAAGGATTACTTGGAAAATATGATTACAAATGGATTGAATAATTTAAAATATATTGAAAATCATTACACCTCTAAAAATGTTAGATTTGTACTTCATTTCAATAGTAGTGTTAAATCTAAATTGGAATCCAAATTTGAAACATTGTTTAAATTAGCTTCAAGTAAAAACTTGAGTATTAATAATATTCACTTGTTTAGTGAAGAAGGATCAATTCAACGTTATGAATCGAGTAGTGAAATTATTAAAGAATGGGCTGAAACCCGTATTCTCAAATATTATCAACGCAAAACATATCAAATTAAAATAATGGAGAAAGATGCTAATGTATTAAGTAATAAGATGAAGTTTATTCTGGATGTAATAGCTGGTAAAATTCAAATCATGAATAAAAAACTCGTTGATGTTGCTACAAGACTTGTAGAACTTAAGTATACGCCAATTGACAGTGATATTGCCGAAGAAGATAAAGATGATGAGAATATTTCAGATAATAAAAAGATAAAACAATATAATTATCTTCTCAAAATGCCTATTTCTCAACTTACATATGATAGAAAGATAATTTTGGAAAAAGAATTCAATGAACTTGATACTAAGCTTAAATCTCTTAAAAATACAAATATTGAAGATTTATGGTTAAATGATCTTACTGAATTAGAAGATGCATGGAACTCTCATCGCGATAATATTATTACCGAATATGAAAATGATCTTAAGGGTATTGTTGAATCAAAAGCCATAAAGAAAAAGAAAAAATGAGTACATAATTTAATAATTTAAATAAATTTTATAAACTTCTCTTTTTTTATATTTTACATAAATTATGTACTCATTTTTAAATTGGAGGTAATTCAATATCATTTTCTACACATATATTATATATAGTTAAATAATCACAGTGATTATCATTTTCAATAAGATATGCAAGACATTTTTTAACATCTATATTAATATCTATTGTATTAATATATTCAATAAGTTCTCTTGATTCATTGCTTGCGAGTGATGTTGAATCCAGTGCGTCTATTAGTTCATCCATTTTTATAAGAGACTTATTTATATTATATCATCATTTTTTATAAAAAGATATAAGGATAATTTGCTATATATAGATAACAAGGAACTATCACCTTGCATAGCTTATTTTTACACTAAATATAGCCTTAATGGCGTTATGTCATCGTGCCCGAGCGGTCTAAGGAGACAGACTTAAGATCTGTTGTGCATAAGCACGCGTGGGTTCGAACCCCACCGATGACATTATGTTTTATATTGCTATATTTAAACAAAATCTAATAAATATGTAATGTAATCATGTATACCATATGTTTCTACGTTGGTTGATGATATATGATAATACCATTTAAAAGGTATTATTAATGTTTTATTATTTAATTTTATTGTTGAAATATCGTTTGAAGTATTTGGTATACCATTTGTTGTAGATATTTTAGGATTACATAATGTAACATCAACAGAATCTTTTGAACTAACTAATAAATATTTATATCTATTTCTATCCCATTCATTATATACCATTAAATTATTTTTAATAATATTATATGAAAACCAATTATATAATACATTTTTGATATCTAAATTTAGATTATTTATTACGATTGGTTGTTTTGTATAAAGTAAATCAAAATTAAAATGATCTATATCAGTTTGATATATTGAAAATTCATTAGTAAATATAAAATATAATGATGTATATATCAATAGTATTATCAATATATATATGAATTCTTGCATATTTAACTAAATATAACAATTATTTTCATTCATTATAAATGTATTAAATAATATTATTTTTGATAATTAAAGAATATATTAAAAAAATGGAAAGAATTGGATCTGTAGCTAAAGATGCTATAGAAAAATTTAAAAAAACAATTAATCCTTTGGCAAATATATTTAAAGAACCAGATGAGAATGTTGAATTTGCGGCATGGCATCGAGTAGCACAGATCAAGTGCGGGAATTTAAAAAACATTAAAAATTATGATGATTTAGTAAATAATATCAATCTCGAAGATATACACCCTTCTACTTATGAGAAAAATGAGTCTAAAAAAAAATTTTTTGAAAAAAATAAATTCATACATACTAATAATGATGATAATAAGAATTTTTGTAAAATTGCAGATTATTTAAAAAATGGAAATGCAATTAAAATAAAAAATAAAAAAAATAAATTATCGCGCTATAATTTTTTAACTAAATTTAAATATATAATTGATTATGATAGTATAAAGTATGAAAAGATTAATGATAATGATGACCAGATAAATATTGACATAATAAACGACTCAACAATTGAAAATATTGATAAAAAAAAAATAAAATGGTTTTATTTTTTTAAAAGATACGAAAATGATTTTAATAGGTTTAATACAGATTATGGTTGTAATATAGATAAAAGTGCAACTGGTGAAAATCAAGTTGTGACTGAAGATCAAAATGTTCAATCACAAAAACAAACTGAAGGATATAAAACAGAAGGAATTGATAAACATACAGACGTAATATTAATTATTAAAAATGATAAAAAAAAAAGAATTGAATTTTACAAACCAATAAATATTACGAAAGTAAAAAGATTAACCTATATAGTAGACAGCAAATCTGATAGAGATCGCAAGAAAGAAAAAGAAGAGTCAAAAAAAAGATTAGAAAATGATTTTTCTAAATTAACTCAAAGGGAAAGGGGATATCTTGCACAATTTGGAGGTAATGTTGAATTAAATGATATTATAGAAGCAATAAAATATACACCAATTCCCATATTTTCTGTTAGAACAGTAGAAGTTAAATATGGTTTATGGAGTTTGGATAATTATGATAGTATTGATGATGTAGAATGTTATACTCTAATTGAATATTCAATTAATAACGCAAATTATCAAGATTTAATTAACTATCTACAAAATATAATTAGTCAAGCAAAAGATGACCCAGAAAAATTAGCAAATCAATTGGATTTAACAACATTTGAAGGAATTAAACATTTAGAAGAATTAAATAAAAAAAGTGCTATCAAAGAAAAAATTAAATACAAATTTACTATTTCTGATAAAAATTATTGTTATAAATCAAGTAATGTAAGGGTATATTTGGTAAAAACATCTTCAGAATTTATACAAGAAGAAAATAACACTGCATTAAAAGATTTTAGATCTTTTAAAAATAAAATTGACAATAAAATTAAAGATTTAAAACAACGTGAAGAAATAATTTTACAAGAAGCAAATACTAATGTAAGTAGTAATATAAATAAAAGTGATGCAATTGAAGAAAAAGATAATGAAAGAGTTGATAAAATATTAATGAATTTAGCAACATTTTTAGCATATGCGATGAAAGAGATGGGAAAATATTTAATTCAAGCAATAACACTTATATTTATGTTAATAAGGGAGGTATTTATAGCACTTAGAGATTTTTTTGCAAATTTCGTAAATGGCGTCTCTGGAAGGTGGAGTGATGTAGCTGCAGGTGCTGTTATATTTGTAATATTTGCTATAATTGTTTTAGGAATAAGCCTTGGGGTTTATTATGGGAAAAAAGATAAACCTGTTCGCAATGAAAGAATAGACGAAAGTAATAATGTAAATGAAAAAACATTATATTCGATAATAACAGCTATACCAGCTGATATATCAAATGCATATAATAGTTTTGTTAAATTTGCAGGAACAGTTAACACAATGTTATTTGATGCAAGAAAAACAATTAGTGAAATTACAACAGAAATGGGATATTTAGAAGATAGTGAATCATTAGAAAATAGGGATGTTCTTTATAATAGCTCTGATAAGTTGAATAAACGCGTCGATTATATTATGCATTTTACAAAACATGATAATCCAGAAAAAGTAAAACACAATTATTCTCCACGCACCCCAATAACTTTATCTTTAGGTGATAATACTCCAGTTGGACTTGTTACTATTAATAGTGATGATGCTACAAAAAAATATATACCAAAATGTAAACCCGATAGTACAAATAGTGGATACATTGGTGGAGATGATTGTAAAAGAAAAGAAAAAGTATGTGCAGATGTAAGTGATATACCACAAGAATCAGTGCAGCAAATACAAATAGAAGAAACTGATTTTGAAAATGATTATAACAGTATAATAGTAAGTACATGAAAATTAAAATAACTTAATTATCTATTATAAATTTAAATAAGAACTATTAAATAACATGGATTGTAAAAAAATAGATGATAATAAAAATTATTTTACAAATGTTGAAGGCAAATATAAAATAAATAATGAGGTATTTGGAGAACATAAAAAATTATTAAAATTTGATGAAGATGAAATAAAATTGGCAGCTGAATATTTTACCGAAAAACCTATAGATGAACATTGTTATCAATTTGGATTAGAAAAATGGCACGATTGGTTTACTATACCATATTATTATTTGACAAATAAAATAGAAAGTCAAGAATTAAAAGATATTTATGAATCTACATGGAGTCAAGGTAAGTGTTATAATAAATGTGATGATGATAAAGTTGTAGCTATAAGTGGTGATAAAACTAAGTGCATAAGTATTAATAATTTCAAAGGGGGGAAATATAAGGATTTATTACCATATGATCCCATAGCTTTAATAAGTTTATTAGCAAGCTTTAATGAATATAAAGATAAAGATCTAAAAAGAATAATCACTATGCCTGATAATCCGTATTCATATACTGGTATAATATACAAATATGAAAATGACATAACATTACATGATAAAAATAAAAATGATATAAAAAAATTAATAAAAATTAATAATATTGATGATAGTAGTTTACAGTATTATAAAGATAATATTTTAATAGATGATATTGAAGATGCAATTAAAATAGTTCTGGAATATATTAAAGATTTGATTGATGATAGTCTGAGTACAGGTATCGAGGATGGTAGTACAGAGCAGACTAATATTATTAATGAAATAATTGAAAATGACTTAAATAAATTTTATTATTTATTTGATGAAAAAGATGAATATTATTTAGATTATTTAACTAAAAAAATTAATCATGAACCTACATTAATATTAG
>Ga0222715_10006194_pt1 | contig 10137 bp, 9 predicted proteins | sample C33_9DmetaG_FD_165056 | JGI IMG/M metagenome (GOLD analysis project Ga0222715, IMG submission 165056) | Estuarine water microbial communities from San Francisco Bay, California, United States - C33_9D | ecosystem: Environmental > Aquatic > Marine > Unclassified | place: USA: California... | reverse complement strand
CCAATACTCCATTGTTAAACCTACTGATGAATTGTTTTCTACTTCCGTCTGATTTATTTAGTGCTGCGAAGTTCATACCACCGAAACGATTACTTGGACGACCTGTTGAAGTGTATGGATTATATTCTGAATATACGATTTTTTCATAAGTTTTCAATCCGTTTCGTTCTATTTGGTATAGTGTTTCCAATATAGTTTGGTCGTGTTGTTCGTATTGTTTATACAACTCTTTTGATATTGGTTCAAAGTATTCTGCGTGTTTCACTAAAGGAACAACATCATTTATGTTTTGTTTATCGTAATGTAATCTGTATTGATGATGATGTGCAGAAGTTAAATGTTGGTCCACATCATATGGTTGATTAGTTTGTTGATAGTGTGCCCAATTCATATCACGAATATCGTTACCGAATACTAATGTGTTGTGTCGGTATTGTTTTAAATCATCTACATAAATGGTTTGGTCCGTTTCTATCATTGGTAAATTATCACAAAACTTTTCTGTGTGATGAATTGGAACAATATATTGTTCGTCTTGAAAATCAACCCAATAACAACTAACACGATTTTCCTGTGGATGCTGTTGAACATCTGAATACATTTGTAATAATACAAATGGTTTTGTTTGTATGTGTTGTTTTAATTGGTTGAATAGAATATCTGTATTTACTATAACCATTTACAATAAGTATTGATTTATACAATCAAAATGTAATTTATTTATCGTGTATTGTATGATGAAGGTTGAGTTGGGTCTACTTGCTTTTGTCGTGTTTCATTATCTCTATTTATATCTTGTAATGCCTTGTCATATCCCTCATCTCCAGGATAAAGAACTTTTCCGTCTTGTATGGATATACCATTTTCTTTTTTCTTTGTTTCTTCAACTTCTGCTTCGGTTGAATCTACTGGCTCTACACCGACTTCATCTTTTGGTTCAATAGTATCGTCTGTTGGATTTTCAAGAATAACATTTTTACCCTCGTTATTTACAAATGTTGATGTTCCTTTTTCCTCTGCTTCTGCTTGAAGTTGTTCGTTTGATTTTTTAGTTTTTTCTCCACCACCTCTTTTTGCAATAAGTCCATCATCTATCATTTTAACTCTATCCAACTTCATCATAGCAGTAATATCAGTAGTCCAACCACCTATTCCAACTGCGTGTGAAACTTCTGTAATGATAAAATAAGAATACTTTCTGTAAAGTTCTGGCAAATAATCTGTTTTAAACATATTACCCACTCGTAAACCACCTATTCCGTCTAATGTCATAGATAATTCAATCGGTATAATGGTTTTATTTAAATTATAATGTCCTTCTTGTTTAGGATTTGTACCTTTACTTTTATTCAATAATGATGATAAATGCTCTTTATATTTTTTTCTCATTCTTCCGTATCTATCATAGATTGCATAGGTTGATGATGAAGCACCTTTGTCATCTCCGTCTTCTTTACCAGTATCGTTTTCATTATCAATTTTATCTGTGATTTCATCTATGGTTGTTGGTACACCTTCAGCATCACTAAACTTAATTCCTAAATCATCTGCAATTTTTCTTGTCTTTCCTTTTTCAGTAAAGAACTCTCCCTCAACACCTGCTCCTTTATCTCCTTTTCCACTATAAAGAGTTCGTAATTCAGTAACGATTAAATCTTTTAATTTTTGTTCTCGTTCTTCTTGTTCTTTTGTTACATAAAAATCACTTTCTTTTGCTGTTTCAGGGTCTTTTTTTCCACTTTGTATTAGAGTTGCTTGTGAAAATGATTTAATTCCTACATCATAATGATATGTAGAACCCTCATCACCCGTAGCGGTACTTGAACCAAGAGCTGCCATAGAAGCTGCTTTGTCTGTTAATTTTAACCCAACTGAAAAACTTCTAACGATTGAATTTTTTGTATAAACTGGCAAGAAAAACATTTTGTTTTGAAGTTTTCTTTCATCTGCAAAGTCCTCAGGTTTTGATTGTTGTTTTTGTGATAATAAATCTTTTGCTGTTTCTAATGGATTTTGATATTTAGAATCTGATATACCGATTCTCCCATCGTGATTTAAATCTTGTGTGATTTGAAATCCGTTGTAATCAAACATATCGGTTTTTACTTTTGCCCAAAAATCTCTTAATCCTTGTTTTAAACTTGTAATATCTTTAAAACTATCTTGTAAATATTTTGCGTCAAACACTAAGTTTCTAATGTATCCTGTTTCTTTACTATCGTCTATATAGAAATTTGGAAATGTTCCGTCTATTTCCCTATATAGTTTTCTAACTATTTGTTCTTCAATTTTACCTTTTCTTTTTACATATAAATAAGTTCCTGCAGCTGCAAGTCCGGCTGGATTTGCTACACCTAATCCTACCGCTAAAGCTGTTCCACCGGCGACTGCTGCCTGACCTAAGTCCACTTGTCCTCTTGGTTCTACTTGACTACCACTAATTTGTTCTTCTTGAAAAAACTTAGCATTTTGTCCTGGAATTACAACACTATCCAATCCAATACTTTGTAATGATGGACTATTTGCACAACGATTACTTACGAGATAGTCAACTTCTGTATTGATTGACATTCTATCCTGTGCGAGTTTTACACCCATTTTTGCAATTCCAATTTCGTCTGTTGTATCAATTTTATCAATTTTAGTTTCTGCTTCTTCATCTGTAAAGGTTTCAAATCCCTCTTCATCAATCTCAAAAATTTGCTCTACTTCATAATTGTAAGGTTGATGAACACTACGAATTTGTTGTAATACTTTATTTTCTGAATTTGCTACTTGTGCTTCTACTTGGAAAAATGAATTTAATATGTGGTCTTCAAACCAACCCCAAGTAACTAAGTGTTGAGATTTATTTTCTCTATCGTTGATAGCAGCTTCTAACAATTTTTCGCCTGCCATTTTAATTCCTTTTGACATCCCTCTTACAAATTTGGTTCCACCTTGTGCAATATAATTACCCCCTCTTCGTATTGCTTGGCCAATTTTTACAAATAAACCACCATTTTCGCCTATCTTTGCATTTTTCATTATTTCTCTTGCATTTGCACTTCCATCTTCTAAATTTTCAATAGCTTTATCGAGTAAGGGGTTATTGTCTGGATTTATACTAATATCTTGACCATAATAATAATACATAGCACCATTTTTATATCTGTAATTTAATCTTTGTTGCGGTGGTAGAATTGCGTCATCTTCTTCTTGGTTATCTTCTGTAACTTTTACTGAAGTTTCTTCCGTATCTGCTACATACAATTCGATAACCTCTGGTAATCTTTCAATTGTTGCTTTGAAACCTATTTCGGTTTGTTTAAAATCTTCTTGTAAGTCTTTTTCAGTTTGACTTGTTCCTTCTTTTTCGTCCGTAGCACTATCTTCTTTTTCCTTTTCTATTTTTTCTCTAACTTTGTTTTTATAATCTTGAACATTAGGTTCGGTGTCTGATGAAGATGCGTTTTGTTGTGTTGCAGGTGTAAGTGGTGTTTCCAGTATGTTTTTTCCTTTGGACATAACGGTAATCGTTCCTGTATAACCACCATAGTCTGTTATTTTAAAATCATATTTAGTTACTTGACCTCTAAATACTTGGTATTTTTCAGGAGATGATTCATTAATTTGTGTAATCTCTTCATCAAGTTTTTCTACTGATTTAGTTCCGATTCTTGTAAGTTGTTGAAACTCCATATTGTTTACACCAAAACCAAACTCTACAAAAATCATTCTTCCGTGTTTTAAAAATATAGGTTGTATTCTTCGTTCAAAATCCATAGGGTCTGGACAAGTCCAATTAATAGTTATTTCGTTCATAAAATAACTTTTTTGTGCTATTGATACACTTGTAATGCCTGTATCTCCACGATAGTTTTTAGTATCGGGTGTGATTGGTTCTTTATATGAAATTGGACGATTTGCTTGTAGTGCTTCACCTATTCCACCAGGACCACCAGTAATATAACTTGACAAACTCATTATATCACCTGTATTATTATCCACTACATCAGCAGATATTTTGCAAAAAACACTACGAAGTATTTGTTGTTCAAATGGATTATTATCTTTATCTTTGACGATATCTCTTGGAATAAATGTTTGTCCTGTTAGTAAACTTTGTTTTAAATTATCTGCTGAACCGACTCCTGGTTCTTCAACACTATTAGGAACTAATCTGTTGACTGCAAGCATTCTTTTGAATAATGCTTTTTGAACTCTAGCGGTTATGTGAGAACTTTCAAAAGCACTCATTATCTATTCAACTCTTCAAAGTCCTCTATGATACGGGCGATATCTTGTGGAATACGATATTCTTTTCCCGGCACCATATAAGTAGAACCATCAAGTTGTCCGTTTGCTCTGGCAATTATCCACCAAAGTTCTGTGTTTCCATAAAACTTATGTGCTAAGTTTTCTAATCTTTGACCATACAAACCTACAATCGTTACATCAGTATCACTAATTTCTATTTTAGGATATTGTATTCTGTTTAAATAACGAGTTCCTGTATTGTCTCTAAATACTTTTGATTTATCATATCTACCCATAACTTATTAATCCCCTGCTTGATTGGTTGAATATGAACTACCTCTCCAAATAAATGTAGCTCCAGAACCAAGTTCTTGTCTTTTTTGACTAAATGCTTGTCCGAAAGATAATTTATCTATATCTTGTTGTTCACTATCTTTTGAATTTTGTTGTGAAACTTCTTTTCCTGCTTCTACTTCTTTTGAAGCTGCTGTGTTGTCTTTTGTTTCAGGTATGAATATATCTTTTTTATCTGTTGAATCTTGACTACCATAATTTGGCGAATCTATTGTTGGTGTTACATTTCCAATATGTATGAAACTTAATGCTATATCACAAATGTGTGGGAATTGTCTTCCGTCTTGAAGTTCCCAAGTATTACTTGCTTGTGGTATTGTTACACTAACTGAATCAAAATAACCAACCGTGTTTTTAAATACATCTCCAATCGTTAAAGAAACCATAGGTGCGGTTGGTCTTGTAAATATATCGGTTTCTGATTGGTTTGTTGTTGGGTTTATAGTGTTTAAAAATGGTTTATATGCAGGATTTGCTAATCCTTTTAATCTATCTATTTTTTTCCAAATTAGTGGAATTTCATCTTTGTTCGTAGCAACAACTTTAAATGAAACACTAAATGAACGTTTCATATTTTTATAAATATGAACTGCGTCTGGTCTTCCAATATAATTTATTTCTTCGTATTGAGCAGTTGAATTATCAACGATATCTGCGGTTAAAAATGCAGGAAATATTATCCACTTTCCATTTACCAAATCTCTAATTCTAAATTTAATAAAATCTTTTGGAAGTTTTGATTCTTCCATATCTCCATACTCAACTTGTAATTTTTTCTTTCCTTTTTGTTGAAAGTAAGTTACTGAATCTACAACATCTTCATATTTTGTTCCAAATTTATCTCCTTTTGTTTTGATAAATTTTATATATTGATTATCAGCGTCTCCACCGATTAATTGTTGTGCTATACCACTCAATGATAACCCTTCAGAAAATAAATCTTCATTAACGTGTCGTTGGAAATGTGCTATTGAAGGTAGATTTTTTAAAATTGATGTTGGGTCATAAATATTTGCATTTCTTTGTTTGTTTTGATTTTGTAAAACGGATTGTTTTAATGTGAACAACGCTCCTTTTGGTGAAAATAAAAACTTACCAATTCTTTTTGTATCTTCAATGGTTCGTTCTGCTTGTAGTCCTGCTCCACCACGAACAAATCCCCCGTCCAATTTAGTTGAGTTGTATCCGTCTCCAATCTCTCTATGGATTAGTTGGTCCTCGTCTGGTCTAAACTTTCTGTGGTTTAGTTTTGCATTATCCCTTTTAGATTCTTCTAAACTTTGTTTATTGTAATCTGGGTCTGCTGCTAAGTTTGATTTTAATTCAATAAGTGCCATAATTTATCCTATAAAAAATCCCCAAACATACCACCGGAACTATCAGCTGATTTCTTACCGATGTTTTCTAATGCTTCTTTGTTTCCTGTAAATCCGTCAATTAAGATTTGATTTGTTCTTTTTTGTGCTTTTAATTCTGGTGATTCTTCGTTATCTATTGCTTCACCACGAGCAATCTTTGTTAATTCTGCTACACTAATACCAAGTGCAGTTGCGATAGAATCTTTTTGAATAACATTCATTGCTTGTAAATTACCTAATCCACCAACTTGCTGTTGTATTTCTTGTGTTAATGTTGCGAAATCTCCTTGAAGTGCAGCTTCTCTTGCTTTTTCAAGGTTTAGTGCTTTACCCGTTAAGACTTGTGCTTCAAATTCTGCTGTGATACTGGATTCAAAATTTAATAGTGCGTCTGCCATTTTAACAACCTCACTTAAGTTTGAACCAATTTTAGCTGCTTCAATTGCAGCTTCAGCCATACCCATAGCACCCTCAGTAGAAAATCTTGCAAACGCTTCCATACTACCTGATATATCTTTTATTACTGCACCTGCAGCTACACCAGCTCCTGCTGCCATATCACCAACTGCTCTAACAACATCGTTAGCAACATCTGCTGATGCTCCCGTTACATCTGAAAATCCTTTTTGGAATTTAATTAAGTCGTCTGTTGCAACACCAAATTTTACGGACATTTGCCCTATTTGTTTTATAGCATCCGCATTAACATTTGCTAATGTTCCATAGTTTTGAATTAATTCTTTTCCAATATCTGTTGATTTTTTACCAGTTCCAACCAACATAGCATCAGCTTTCAAGAATTCACCTTGTAGTTTTACTGATTGCATAAAACCTATATTGGCTTCACCAGCAAAATCTCTTGCTCGTTTTGCCATTCCGATTAGTAATGCTGCTGCCGCTACTAAAAGTCCAATCAATATTGTAACACCACCCGTAGCTGTTCCGATTGCTGCACCCATCGCTCTAATTGGCCCTAATGTTCCTGTAAATCCTTTTCCTATATTTTTCGTTCCTTTATTTGATAAGTTTATATTTTTAAGTAAATTTGATTTTAAATTTTGTCCAAGACTTGTTAAACCTTTTTGTAAATGTTTATCTAAAAATCCACCAATTAATGGAATACTTTGAACCGTTGAACTAAGTTGTTTACCCAACGCTTGTGTTGAATCAACTAATTTCTCCGATTGCTGTACCACCGTATCAGTTGCTTCTGCAGCTGCTACTGCTGAATCAAACAAGTCAAGGTCTACATCACCTGCGCCTGATTTTTCAAGTTCTTTTCGTTTTTTATCTGAAGCTTTTCTATCAAAACTTGTATATTCATCATTTGCTATATTAGCTATGTTTTCAAATATACCACCAACTGATTTAAGAGTTTTTTTACCTATATCATTTGTATCAAGGTCTTTTCCAGAACTTAGTATGATTTCTGCATAGTCGGTAAAACTATCGATAAAACTATTACCAGATTCTCCAAACATTTTCTTTACTTGTGTAAAACCAACACTGGCTTCATCTGCACTTTTTATGATAGCTTCAGTCCAACTATCAGTCTTTTCAATCGATTCTTCTATACTTTCAACTTTTTCTTTTTCTTTCTTTGTAGATTCTTTTGTGACTTTGGTTTCTTCTTCTATGGCTTTATTTTTTTTATTTATAAGATTTGCTTCTTCAGCACTACCCTTTTCCACCGAAGATAGTTTAGTATCTAAGTTTTCTACGGTAGATGATAATTTGTCAAGTTTGGTATTGAGTTTGTCAATAGAACCAAACATATCGTTCAGATTTTGCTGTCTTGTTTTAGCCATATTTTATAATGTGTGTGAATTGATATAAACGAAAAACGAAAATACTTTATCTAAGTTTAACTTTACCCTGCTTAACCTTTTCTAAGTGGTTTAATACATCAAGAGCTTTGTCATTCATAGTGTTAATTTTCTTGCGTAGCGCCGGGTCAGTTTTCATAAATTTATCAAGAGATTTACTTGCTCGGTTGGTTAAAAACCTTTCAAGTGCTTTACCGATAAATTCGTTGATTTTTTGTCGTTCTGTAAGTTTGTTTTTCATCAATAATAAATATCAAGTTTTAAGATTTTTGGTAACTTGGTGGTTGACTTTTTCCTCGTTGAACATCTTTGATTAGTTCAGATTCTTTTTTCTTTGCGTCTATTAATTTTTGAGCATAGAATTTTCTTAAGAATACTGGCATATTGTATAGTTCGTCGTGGTTGAATCCATTACCATAATAGGCAATGTTAAAGAGTTCTTCGTGTATGGCCGCCCTATTACTCGGCGGCTGGCCAAAAAAATTCTACATTTATTGGTAAATCAACTTTATGTTTTTTACCAGTCTGACTTGTATAGTCAAACACCATTTCGACATCTGGGTTTAGTTTATCTCGATATAATCTGAATGCTCTTGAATCTAATGCTAAGAAGTCGTTATCAACAAACTTGTCTATTTCTTTTTGGTCTGTTTTTCCGTCTATTGATACGATTTGATATTTCATTCTATTTGTCATAGAGTGGTCAATACCTGTTATCTTTTTTGCATTTTCATAGGTTTCATTTATTTCTTGAAGTTTCTTTTCGTCTCCGTGAGTTAGAACTTTAAATTCTAATACTCTTTTAGAGTTCGGTAATTCAAAACTAAATAGATTTCCATTTTCAAATGATTTTTCATCTATTGATTTGTGTTGTATTGTAGATAAATCTATTGTATGTTCTACTTGTTCCTCTGTATCTGGGTCTGTAATGGTACATCTATAATCTTTACCATACCCCAAAATACGAGTTCCTAATAGAAGTGCATTTTTATCACCGACAAGTAGGTCATCTAATTTGATACCTTTGTCTGCGATTACACTTTCCAATAATCTATCTAAAACTACACCTTGTTGAATTAGATTTGTGGAAGTTAAGATATCTTCCTCTTTTGCTGTCATATATTTGACATCTATGGTTCCATTACGCAAAGGACTATCTTCGGGATACAATAATCCCTGTGAAGGTAAAGATAGAACTTCAGTAGGAAATCCGTACTGATTTTCAGCCATTGTTTACTCCTTGATTAATACTGAATTAATAACTTATTTTTTTAAAACTTTTTCTGCACCTGCGATACCGAAACTACCTAATGTAGTGAATAGGAAAGAATTGTATACCACATCATTGATAACTAAATCTTTACCCATAAGTCCAGTAACAACATCTGCAAATGCAAATAAAACCATTACTGTGAATGCACCGAAACCAATTATTGATTTTTCGTTGTATTCATTGTTGTCTTTAAATATTGCCCACATAACTATTCTCCTTAGAATTGTAATACAGCGTAGTCGTATCTTAAAGTTAGTGTGATGTCTGCTATGTTAGCTGCATCAAATCCGAAATCACTAAAGTTAGCACTTTTAATAAATGCTCCTTTTAATGTCCACTCTTCAACTTTATCACCGACTGGCCCTAATACATTAAATGTAATATCTTTTTTATAAAAGTCAGAATATCCGTCACGACCCGTTACTGATTCGTGGTGTAGTCTTACCCACTCCATAACTGCTTGTGCTCCACTTGGGACGATTGGGTCATATAGTTTTACTTCCACATCTGACCAAGTTGGTCTACCTTTTACATATCTTTTTGTATTGATATGTGGAATTACTATTTCTTCAAACTCAATGTTTGGTCTTGCGAAAGATTGCACCATAAATGATGGTATTCCGTCAATTTCCATAATGAACCTATTTGATAATTTTGGTTCAAATGGTGTAAAAAATATTTCGTTTGGGTCTATAAAATCAGCCACTTTCTTTCTCCTATAAATAAGAATTTTCTATTACATTAATAAATATAACGAAATGAAAAAAAGTGATTTCTTAAAAGAACTTATTTTAATATAATTATTAGAAGTTTTTTTGAAGTTTTTACTTGACATTGTCATTTATTCATTGTATATTATAGTATGATTGATGAGATAATATGTGAAGAGTGTGGTGTTGAAATAGACGGCTTTTTCCTTTGTGATGATTGTGAAGAAGAACTCTTTGAAGAAAATAATTAAAAAAAAAGCTTGACATTTACAAATAGTATTTGTATATTATAGTGTTATGATAATGATAAAAGGAAACGAAATGATTGAAAATAATGAAACAATAACGACTGATACCGAAGGTATTTATATGAGAAA
>Ga0222715_10006192_pt1 | contig 10139 bp, 13 predicted proteins | sample C33_9DmetaG_FD_165056 | JGI IMG/M metagenome (GOLD analysis project Ga0222715, IMG submission 165056) | Estuarine water microbial communities from San Francisco Bay, California, United States - C33_9D | ecosystem: Environmental > Aquatic > Marine > Unclassified | place: USA: California... | reverse complement strand
CACCTTTGTTATATGCTATAGATATTGTTTTACCTTCAGGCAAACTTGTAGAATAATATCGTCTATAAGTATTGCCAACTATTCTATCACTTGTTGGTATAGAATCTCTTACTTTGAATATTGAAGTATCTAAAGGTTTAGGTACTCTTTTTGATTCAATAATATGGCCTGTTTTTAAATTTACTTTAAGACCTAGTGATTGTAACCACTTGTAATGATTACCTTTTACTAGTTCTATTTGTTCTCTTTTTGTCAATTTTTTTACCATCATTAACCATTCTGTTACAGATTCTTATAGCATTATCGCATATTTTCAAACAATTGTCAAGGTGTCTTCTTATATCTTTAAAGGAACCCTTTAAATCATTGACCAAATACAACAGTATTACCATTAATATAAACGATAAACTTGTGGTTGTAATACTTAAAATATCAATTATCGTCATAACCTGTCACTCCCATAACTTGTACTGATTCTGTAGCATGGCCTGAATTGACCTCGTCTAAAATACTGTTATCGTATTTTTCTGACTCTTCTTTTAAAAACTTTTCAACTGCCTTTATATCAGACTCGTATTCAGCAATCTTTGTGTCAATTAATTTCATTGTTTTATTATCAGTATTTTTACCAAGTGATTCTTTAATTTCTTTTAAATCTTCAAGTGGTCTTAATAAATCGTGCATATTATTTTTTCTCCTTATCATAGTTAAAATATTTTATAGTACCCTCTACATAACCATGTTTTTTTACTTTTATTTCTGGTTTTGTAAACATAGTATTAGCGTCACCTGATTTATAACCCTCTTTATGTGATAAAGTTATATGAGCGGCACCTTTATCACTTCTTTTTATTTTTTTATTACTGTCTAATAAAAACATATCTTTTACCCAATATGCGTCAATGTGATTATTTGCTCTGTAGCCATTAATCATAGCACCTACTTTTTTACCCACAAGATTTTTGTATTTGTTAAAAACTTTAACTGTTGGTTTAAATGCAAGTGTAATATGATCCGATACTAATACACTCATTGTGGCACTTTTTTTAACTGCGTTACAGCTTTGTTTATCTAATGCGATAGCAAAATAACCATTATACATTATTTACCTCTTTGATTTTCTGCTTCTAATTGAATAGCAACATCAATATCTGACTCTTCTTTTTCTGTTAAAACTGTTAAAACATTTTCATCTACATATTGATCTATTTCTACTAAACCATCTTCTTTAGCAAACTCGGTATCTTCATAAACTACTTTACCAATGTATTCAGTTTTGCCACTATCTGTATAATTAGCGTCAACAACCAATGTTTCAACACCTTCTCTTTGACTAGTAATTGAACCTTTGACTTCGGAATGGTCAATACCTCCAAAATCTAAAAACTTATGTTCTGCCTGAGCCTCATTGTCAGCCAATACCTCTTGTTCAATCATAAGTGTATAGTATGTTTTCTTTCTGTATAAGTTTTTACCTATGTCTTTATCTGTATATGTTATATTTGTATTTACTGTCATAGTGTCCTCCTTAGTTCATATTGTAAATATAATTTCTTTTAGTTGTATATTTTTTTGTTAAATCTGGATCAAAGTCTTTTCTAAAACCATATCTTTTCCATAACTGACCAAAATCATTAAATAAACTTTTATCACCTTTAGCAGTATCAGGCCATACATCTTCGTATGTTTGATAATATTCGTCTGGATATATTATCTCAATAGCAGTAGCACCAGCAAAGTTTGTTGCGTCTTCTTTAAATGTATTATCCATATAATCTTTGAATTTTAACAATTGTTTTTTGTAATACTTAATTTTAGAAATAGGTACGTTTTTGTACATTGAGTAACTAGTCCAAAAATAGTCTGCGTCTTCAGAATTAAAATATTCTCTTTTATAAACAACGTTAAACGATTTGTGTAATTCTTTTGTCATAGTGTCTCCTTTATTCTTCATATACACTTACGCTATACTATTTTAAGTATAAAGTCAAGCACTAAAAAACGTTGATTTTACTAGGGTTTTGGGTATAAATGTTCTACTTTTGTTCTATTTCCAGTAGTTTTTTATCCATTTACCTGATTCGTGGTGCATTGCTACATGGGGATCTGGATTACCATGAAATATAGAAATCTTAGCATTCTGTTTAAAGGTATAATTTTGTGGTCTATTTGAATCATATTGTCTTGTATCACCTCTTGTAGGCCATTTATATGAATATGTCCATTGATCTGGAAAGAATTTTGTCTGAGGACTTTTTAACATAGTTAAATTAATAACGCTTTGATCACTATGATAGGTATCAAATCTAGTTTTGTCTTCTAAATATCTATCCCATATATGACTATGATGTTCTGTATTAAATCTTAATACACTTGAATTGATTGTATTAGGTTGAGCAAAATCTCTCATCACATAAAAATCTTCATCTTTACCTATTGTAAAAAACTCATTTATATTGTTTAATATAACTATATCTAAATCTAAAAATAATACATTGCCTTCTAGTCCTAAATTAGGATTAAATAGATGTAACTTGTTCCACCACCCATTCATAACAGGTTTAGGTATAGGTAATAATATAATTTGTTTATCAAAGTTTCTATTGAAGTCATCTGTCATACAATAAAAGTTAAAAGGTATAGTTAAATTTCTTTTAACCATATTGTATAAAACATTTACATAATCAAGTGAATACTTTGTGCCCCAAAATAACGAAACAACATTAGCGATCATAACCAGCTTTACCTACATAATAAGCATCAACAATATCTGTTACAGGATTGTTTAGTTTTGTCTGATCAAACTCTTTTACTAAATCAATGCCTGTATCTTTTACAAACTGCTCATACATTTTAAGTTTATCTGCATTACCTTTACCAGTAGCATTCTTTTTTACTTGACCAGGTACAATACTTTCAAATCTTTTATTAAGTTTGTATAATTTATGTTTAAGAGCGCCCATGTTTTCTGCTAGATTAAACACAAGGCCTTTACTACCAAATGAATAACCTTCTATAAAAATATTACCAATAGCAGTGTCAATAATAGAAATCGCCCAATCGGATATCTGGTCGTGTCTTTGAGTCTCGGAGGTATAGGGTAAATGAAGTCTGCCATTTATTTTACCATTACAAAAATTGCCTTCATATTTTTTTACATTTGTAAGATAATATATCTTACAGTTTTCAAATTTAAATGGTCCTTTGCATACACAGATAGCAGGACTACTTAAACTATAATCAATTCCAATCGTCTTGTTCTTCTTCATTATCAAATATTGCATCCTCTTCTTCTATAGAAGTGTCTGCACCACAAAAAGGACAAGTAGATGGTTCTGTATCTTCATCATCCCATTTTACATGATATGAAACTTCACAGTTCTTACATGTAAGAGTAGTCTGATTTAAGCTTGGTGGAGTAAGTGTTGTCATTATAGTTTGAAAGTTTTAAATTGATCCTTTTTAACGTCTTGTTTTACACCACCAATTACATAACTTTCTATTTCAGTTTCTTGTGGTGCGTTTTGTAAAGAACGGCTGTTAAACCAATGTTGTGTCCATGGTAGTGGATTATTAGCAGATGATTGTTCGTATTTTTGTTCTAAGCCAATCATTCTCATTCTTCTATTTGCTATATATTCAACATATTGATGTAATAATTTTTCAGATAGTCCTATCATAGAACCTTTTGAAAACAAATGAGATGCCCAACGTTTTTCTTCTTGTACAGCATCATCATAAATTTTATAAACTTCTTTATTTGTATCTTTGATTACTTTATTCATCACCTTATCATTCTCTTTTGTAAGATATGCTTTTATAATTTGTTGTGACATTGCAAGGTGTTGACTTTCATCTCTAGCAATCAATGATAATATCTTAGCAGAACCTTCCATAAGTTTTAGTTCACCAAATGCAAATGAACAAGCAAACGATACATAAAATCTTAAACCCTCTAATACGTTTACAGTTACTAATGCAAGCCATAATGCTTTCTTTAACTCATATTCATCAACTGACTTAGGATTTATCTGATACTTATATCCTAGATTAATTAAATGATCATAGGCTTCTGTAACTGACTTCGATCTTTTTTCTATTTTATCATCTTCAATAATTGTATCAAAAACTTCAGATGGATCAGCATATAAATTTTTAATAATATATGTATAACTTCTACTGTGAATTGTTTCCATAAAGTCCCATGCCACAATAGCACCTTCTAATTCAGGATTAGATACAAATGGTAAAAATGCAAGGCAAGGTCCTCTACCTTGTACTGAATCTAACATTGTTTGATATTTTAAATTAGATGTAAAAATAAACTTTTGTGACTCAGATAATTGAGCATAATCATTTCTATCTTTTTGTAAAGACACTTCTTCAGGTCGCCAAAAGAAACCTAACTGTTGTTGTGCTAGTCTATCAAATATAGGATACTTAAACGTATCATATCTTTGCACAGCTAAATCTTCACCGAAAAACAATGGTTGTTTTGTAAAGTCTAGGTTTTTTGTTTTGTTAAATACAGTTTTCATTAAATTGTACAAGAATCACAGTTCTCTGGATCCTCTTCCTCTTTTACTTCTTGTTTATCTTCTGGCACGTTATCGTGGAACCCAACTGGATGAGTAGGTTCATCTTCATCTTTCTTACTGTCATATGTGTTTTGATAATAAGAAGTCTTCCAACCCAATTTATAAGTTGTCAATAAGTCTTGTGCCATTACTGATACAGGCACTTGACCATCAGTATAATTTTCAGGATTATATGACCAGTTACCACTTATTGCCTGATCAAAATATTTTTGCATTACTGCAACGATATTTATATATCCTTCATTCCCTTTCATGTCCCAAAGTAATGTATAAAAGTTTTTTAGTTTTTGATATTCGGGTACAATTTGTTTCAATGGTCCTTTTTTAGACTTCTTAACAGACAAGTAATCTCTTGGTGGTTCAATACCGTTTGTTGCATTTGAAACAACAGATGATGATTCACTAGGCATTTGTGCTGATAGTGTTGAGTGTCTTAAGCCATGCTCTTTTATTTCTTTTCTTAACCATTCCCAATCGTAAGTAAATTCTCTTTTTACAATATCATCTACATCTTTTTTGTAGGTATCAATTGGTAAAATACCATCAGCATATTTTGTTTTATCAAAGTATGCACATTTGCCTTTTTCTTTTGCAAGTTGATTACTTGCTGATAATAGATAAAATTGAAATGCTTCTGTTAACTTATCGACCTGTCTCCATGCAAGTTTTTGATCATATTTGTATCCTTTTTTAGCAAGATAGTGTGCAAGGCCAATATAACCAATGCCTAAACTTCTTCTTGCTTTTGTAGATACTTCAGCAGCATTGATAGGATATTTTTGATGATCAATTATTTCATCTAAACTTCTTACTGCTAAATCACACAATGGTTCTAATTCATCTCTTTTGTTTATTTTACCCACATTGATGGCAGATAAAATACATAAAGCAATTTCACCTTCTCCATCAATGTGTTGTATTGGAGTGGTTGGTAAAGTTATTTCCTGACATAGATTAGACATTGAAACCTTATCTTTAAAAGATGAGTGAGTATTACAATGGTCAATATTCATAATATAGATACGACCTGTTTCTGCTCTTTCTTTTAGTATGTCAAAAAATAATTCTTGTGCGTTAACTTTCTTTTTCTTAACGCTAATTTTTCTTTCTGCCTTTGTATAAAGGTCATCAAATTCTGGTGTTCCCCAAGCTTCATATAGTTCAGGTACTTCATGTGGTGAAAATAAAGTTATATCTTCATTGTTTATAAATCTTTCATAAAATAGTTTTGATAACTGTATTGAGTAATCTAATTTTCTAACTCTATTATCTTCACTACCTTTATTGTTTTTTAATACAATAATGTCTTCTATTTCTTGGTGCCAAATAGGGAAGTGAACAGTTGCACTACCACCCCTAACTCCGTTTTGAGTACAGCACTTAACTGTTGCTTCAAACTTTTTAAGGAATGGAATAACTCCTGTATGTTGTACTTCACCGCCTCTAATACGGCTGTTGATTCCTCGTATTCTTCCTGCGTTAATTCCGATACCTGCTCTTTGGGCAATATAACGACCAATGGCCATATCACCACTAAAGATACTAGGCAAAGTATCATCAATGTCAACCAAAACACAACTAGCATACTGACGCAAAGGAGTCCGTACACCAGCCATAACGGGAGTTGGTATATTAATTTTAAATGTTGAAATTGCATCATAATATTTTTTAACATAACTCATCCTTGTTTCTTTTGGATATTTGGCAAATAAAGTAGCAGCAATCATCATATACATAAACTGCGGTGTTTCAAATATTTCATTTGTACTTCTATCTTGTACCAAATATTTGTCTATTACCTGTCTTAGTCCTGCATAGGTAAAATCATAATCTCTATTGTGATTAATCCAATTTTCCATTCTATCAAAATCTTTTCTTTGATAGTTTTCTAAAATTTCTTTATCATATAATCCTAACTCAACAACTTTTTTAACATGGTCATATAGATGTGGATGATCCCATAGTTTATTAATAACTTGTTTTCTTAAACTATAAAGTAGTAATCTGGAAGCAACGTAAGTGTAATTAGGACTTTCTAATGAAATTAAATCTGCAGCTGACTTAACTAAAATTTGTTGTATTTCGTCTGTTGTAATGCCATCGTAGAATTGTAAACCACTTTTCATTTCTACTTGTGATGATGATACTCCAGTTATATCTTCTACTGCATACTCGACCATTTCATGTATTTTTTCAATGTTAAGAGGTTCTGATCCTCTATCGTTTCTTTTTTTGACATTAATAGACTCGTTTCCTGTTACCATACTTCTCCCCTTAACAACGTTTATATGAATTTAATTGAGTGATTGCTGATAAACCTGAATAGGTGTTATCGAAAATAATTTTTTGTATTTGTTCTTTTGTCTTGCCGTTCATTATCATTTCGTTAATATCTTTTTCTTTTGTTCCCTCTGGCCATATTGTTATCATATAATCTTTATCAATCATCTTATACATTCTATCTATAATTTCTTTATTTCTTGGTTCATTATCAAATATAAAAACAACATCTTTTTTTTCAACAGGTAGTTGTATATCAGCACCACCAGCTGCAAGACAATTTTCTAGGAACAAACTATCTAATGGTCCTTCAACTATGTATAATCTTTTATGAAGATTTATTCGTTCAAGTCCAAATATTTTTTGTTTGTTTTCCTGTAGTTTAATTGTTAGATATTTTGGTTGTTCTTTACCAAATGCTCGTCCTTGCAAAGCAAAGACTTCATTATCTACATCATAGAATGGAATAATTAATCTAGGATGTTCGTAATGTTTATTTAGTTCAGTAAAAGTCCCTGGTCGTAACTTATTTACAAACTCTTGGAACTTGTCGCAATAATATAATCTGTCAAAATAATCTTCAGGCAGTTTTCGTTTTATCAAATACTGCTTTGCAGGATGATCATCATTTAATTTACTAAAGGCAGTAAGACCTTGTAGAGGTGTAGATTTTAATTTTTGTTTTGTGTTAGTTTTAAATCTATCAAATAAGCTTTCAGCGTCATTTGATGGTTTACTACCTTTATATCTTTCTAAAATATATTGATCATACAAAGGTCTATCAACTAACTTTATAAGATTTGCCAAATTGTGTGAAGCACTACAATTATGACATTTAAAAAACATATCATTTTTTACTCTATAAAGATATGCTCTTGCTTTTGTTTTAGACTTTTTAGAATCACCACAAACTGGACAACGAAAGTTAAAAAGATATTCTCGTTTCTTTTTAAACTGTTGTAATCTAGGCTGTATTTTAGATATATAATTTAAATCAATGTAACCACTCATAATAAACAGTATATACTATATAGTAAAAAAAGTCAAGTATCTACTGAATAATTTTTAAGATATTTAATATCGAAGGCATAGACAGTCCTAGTACAATTGCTGCCCCTATGATGATCCATCTGTATTTTTCAAAAACGCCTATCCTACCGTCTAAATTGACGTTTAAAGTCTTAATTTCACACATTAAACGCTTTTCTGACATTTCAATTTCATCTGTTAATTCTTGGTGAATCTTGTTAATTCTTGCGTGTAATTCTTTGTAATTTGTATCAAATTCAACTCTACGACTCTCTATTAGGTTGAATATTGCTTTATCTATATCTTCTTGTTTTGATAGTTTTTCTTCGTGTACAGCCAACATAGACTTAATACTACCTGAAATATCAGTTAGTTTATCTATTGCAGCATCAAGTTTATTGTTGACGTTAGCAACCTGCTCTACTTCGTTTTTAAGTACTTGTAAATCTGTGGCTAACTTGTTTACATCTGTCATATTAATTACTTAATGGGTTTTTAGCTTTAAGTTGTAATTCTCTAATTTGTAATTTTAATAGTTCTATTTCTTTTGAGTTTACTTCAGCCTTTGTATCAACTTTTGAAACTGCAGCTGAGTTATTATTTGCAATACCTTTTACTTCATCAATTGATTTGTTAACTGGTGCAAAATCAACTCCTTGACTTGCTTCTATCTGATTAAGTTTAGTAGTAATCTCTCCATATTTTACAAAACCACCACCAATTGCTACAACAGCAGCTATCAAAGCAGCTATACTTGCAAGGTTGTCTTTTAATTTATCTAACATTTTTATCCTCTTTTTAGTTGTTGTATTTCAAGCAACAATCTATTTTTTTCTACATTAATATTATCTAGTTCATTTTGTAAGATTGTCAATGGATCATTATTTGTATATACATTTAAATTGACATTTGTATATACTTGTTGTTGCTCTATATTTAGTTGATTAAAAAAGTCTGGATTAGGTACGCCATTTAGTTGAACATTGTCTTTTAATATTTTTCTTTTATAAACGTTTAGACTTGGTCCTGAGGCGTTAATACCTTGTATTTTTACAAACTGAATGGCCTGTACCTTGTCCTCAACTGTTTCTAATTTTGCCAAAACTTTTGCGATAACTCTTTCAACTTTTTTATCTATGCTGTCAGTCGCAAATTCAGTTCTTGTAGTCTCCTTTGTCTCCACATTTTCATCAGCGTCCGTCTCCGTCTCCGTTCCTTCTGTTTCCGAATTTTTATCCACATCAGATTCACTAGATACATCTTCACTAGTTTCTGATTCCGTATTGCTTTCATTAGGTGTTTCTTCAACTTCCGTTTCTGTAGTTGTGTCATTGGACTCCTTTATGTCATTTGTATCGGTTTCTGTTTCTACGGTTTCTTCTTCTTTTACTTCAACGGTATCTTCAGTTAAGTCACTAGGGCCTCCTTCGGTTGTTAAGTCTTCTTTAAAGTCATCACCACCCATATCAAAGTCTTCACCAAATTCTTCTTTAATGCTATCTGTCATTGTGTCAAAAAATTCTTCTTTACCTAAATCTTCTTCTATTAAAGCTGTTTCAAATGTTTCTGTTAAATCATTTGCTTCAATAAAATTATTAAAAGTTTCTACAGCGTAATCTTCTATTTTAAATTCTTCTATTTTACCAAAATCATCTTCTACTATAAAAGATGTTTCGATACTTACAACTTCAAAATCTTCTATAGCATCTTCAACGTATTGGTCATATGTTTTACCATCATCTGTTTTTAATTCTTCTATGTCTTTTAATGCTTCATCATCATAGGTACAAGCGTTTGGTACTCTTTCGTAACAGTATAAAAATGTTTCGGAAGTAGATGTTGATGTTGTACTGTTTGTAGTTACAACTAAACTTGGATCATTAATGTCAGGACCATAATGACCTGTTGTGTAAGCAGGTGTTGTATTAGATAGCTCTGCTTTAATAGAATAATCTGATTGTGTGTTAGCATTTACAGTAATTGTATCTGTATAATTTGTTCCATAAGTATTATTTGTGCCTGATATAACTCTTTGTTGAGTAATTACATTTCCATTATCATCTGTAAGAGTTTGTTTCATTGTAACATTAGAAGTAGAACCACTCCAAAACCAAATATCCAATCCAAATGTAGATGTAAAACCAGAATTAATTTGTGATTTAGTTAAACCACCATCTGTGCTTAATGATACAGTTGAATCTGCTGATGAGTTGTGAGTTGTTGCTAATGTAT
>Ga0222715_10006188_pt1 | contig 10142 bp, 22 predicted proteins | sample C33_9DmetaG_FD_165056 | JGI IMG/M metagenome (GOLD analysis project Ga0222715, IMG submission 165056) | Estuarine water microbial communities from San Francisco Bay, California, United States - C33_9D | ecosystem: Environmental > Aquatic > Marine > Unclassified | place: USA: California... | reverse complement strand
GGCCGTTATTCGTTGTGTATGTACTGGGCATGGTGTTTTCCTATGCTGCTGTTCGGGTCCAACCCGGAGATTGTGTCGGCGTTTCGCCAGACCATCCGGGGGATTGTGTTGGTTGTTCGGGAGTATAGCTTGGATTTTGATTTGGAACAATACGGCTCCACACAAGAACTTTTCCTACCGCTCCCGTGGCAGAAACCCCTGTAACAGGGAACTTGTTTTCAACCGTGATAGTAGGGTCTCCAACTCGTGTCGGAGTTGTGACGCCTGTAACCGAAGTTACTGTTCCCGCAGAAATAGTAACCGTGCCTACGGCTCCAGTTGCAGATATCCCCGTCGTTGGAACTGTTGCGGTGCCCGTAATTGTTACTGAGCCTACGGCTCCAGTGCTTGCAACTCCGGTTACGTCCACAGACGAACCACCAGTAACTGTAACTGAACCTATAGCGCCCGTGGCAGCAACGCCCGTAACCGTTACGTTAGAAGTACCTGTAATCGTTACTGAAGCAACCGAGCCAGTTGCTTCAATCCCCGTAACCGTGACATTAGAGGATGCAGCTATCGTAACTGTGCCTACAGACCCAGTTGCCGACAACCCTGTCGTTGGGACATTTGCTGCGCCAGTAACAGTAACCGAATTTACGGCACCCGTTGCTCCGGGCAACGCATTATCGTTACCCCAAGTACTGGAACCCCACGCTTGCGCAGAAGAGTTCCAGCCCTTAAAGGCTACGATAATATCTGTCATTAGCCTACTCGGATAATGGCGTTAGAAGCATCCGCCGTTGGGAACGTAATGGTGAAATCCCCAGATGTTGAGGTTTTGTCCGCACCAAAGTCCAGAACCACACAAGCATCGTTCGTCGGTGCAGATCCATCTGAACGATAGATAATCGCACCACGCGCTGTGATCGTAGCGTTCGTAAATGTTTCCGTGCTAAAGCTCAAATACGCAGTTGTTCCACTGGTCTCAGGAACTGTAGAGATTACCAGTGTCCCACCCCCCGCAACGTATGGATTGCTGCCCGAACCTGTAGCCGAAACTTCATTGTTGGTGGCGTAAAACTCAACACTGGCGTCCATGTCCGTACCAGTGCCCCCGAAGTCCGTGGGAACCGCGCTGTTCGTGTACAGTGCGATCTTAAATACATGTGATGTGCCCGAACTAAAATCAAAATCCCCGTTCAGGAGACCCTGCTTAAAAGTTGTACACATAAAATTACCATTAAAGGCCATTGTGCATCTCCTTATGTGCGTTGTCTTGTGACGGGTCCCTTGCGGTATTCGTCGATGGTTTCTTGGCCTTCGCCAAGGTTTTTCAAGCGAGCAACAGATTCTTGCATTCTTTGCTCGTATAACTGCATCATCTGAGGCTCACCCTTCATAAAGATATAAGCCTCGACCAACGATCCATATAACAAGGCGAGCTCGGCGTTCTGACTTAACCATGTCGTTCCGCTGTCCGCTCCCGCCGTCAACGACGCTGGTCGGTACAGATAATGTATGTCAACAGTATAGTTCGCATCGGGGGTCGGCGCGAGGATAAAATTGTCGACATCAAATTGCGCATAATACTTAGGTTGGCCCGTCGTTGTCGGGTCCGGAGTGTATGTCTGCACAAAATCCAAATCTTTAAACAATAAGAACTCTGCGTCACCGTTGACATCAAAGCTCAAAGAAAACGGCGCTAGAAAGTCAGAAGGCGCAGCCAAATACTGATTGCCGCTGGTCATGTTGCCAAACTGATTCTTTTGAAACAGACTCAGCGACACGTTCTTTAGTATTCGCTCCTCGGCTAAACGAATGAACAACGGAAGATTGTTGACGAAGGTCGTCTCGTCATTCTCCGTGTAATCCTGAAGAGCCTGCTTCAGTTCGCCATATGTCATACTCATGTTGTCACCGTCACCGTTCCTACCGACCCAACAGCTACTAAGTTGTTTGGCGGATTTATACCATTGTCAGGAGGTCCACCCACAGGGTTCCAACTCCACTGAATATTTCTCTGCTCCGCTAAACCACTCTCTGGACGAGGGTCACGAAGAGCCTGCGGATCGGGATATGCCTTCGGAGGATAAAGCTGCGGGTGCTTGGGCTCCCACTCGTCTGGACCCACAAGCGCACCCGTCCACTCCTTTTTCATGTCCCTCAGTCTATACCGAAAGCCAGAGCGGTCAGATATTCCCCATGCGTTTTTTCCAGACGCGTAAGCCATTATACCCTCATATACCTCATACTAGGCTGCAACTTCAACGGAACTCGATCCTCGTCCTCATCCGCAGCACGTTGGAACTCCTCTTCGTAAACAGCCTTTAAAAGCTGGATCCGTTCCGGAGTACGCTTCATGGCGATATAATAGGCCAGACCAGCAACCATACAAGGATAGAAACGGAAAGGCATATCAGTAGTGTTGACCAACGCATCGGCGTCCTCGATCCTCTGAAGATAATAATAAATTAACTGATCCGTGGAGTTTTCAGGAGTAGCCCACAGGTTAATTATCGGAGCAATCTGCTTGTTTAACCAATACTGACTAGGCCGACCCTGCGTAGTCTTGTTGGGCAATGTCACATACTCGCCTCGACTAATACGCTCGATCTCGTAGTCTGTACCGTCCCGGCGCAGCACCACTTCAAGAACGTCAACCACCGAAGTAGCCAACGTCTCCGTAGCCTGACCCTGCGTAAGCGTGACTGTGCCTTCCTTCACTGTCCACAAGTTTATGCCACGGTTAGCCCAGTCGGCAAACATCAGGTTCAGAGACCGACGTGCCGTCTTGGCATCGTAACCCGTGCGTACTTCTATGCCGCACCGCTCGTATGCTTCCTCGATAATCTCACCGACATCGAGATTGAAGTCTCTTGATCCTGACGTAGCCATATCGTTAGCTCATGCTACATTGCTTGGGCTTTTTACCAGCCATGACTGCACCGCCGTTACGATAACCAACCTTGCCGCCATACTTATAGCCCATGCGTGACGCAACCTCTGGAGCCGACTTCTTCAAAGCTCTCATGCCTGCGCCTTTTTTCCCTGCGGGTATTGCCTTTTTCATGACTTCTTTGTCCTTTTCCGTTTGGCTGCTGACACGCGACGTGGCTTGCCAGCAGGCTGTCCCAGTTTGTTCTTCTGACGTACCTTACTACGTTTTTCGCTCGCTGTCATTTCCCCGCTAGTTTTTGGAGTCTTGCTAGAGACTCGTTTAGTTGGTCGACAGTATGGAGTACTACGTTTTTCACCCTCTTTGCGACCGCAAGGCTTGCCTGTTTTAACATCTTTCCAGTCTTCCTTAAACCAGCGTTTGAGGGCCGCGCCCTTTTTTGTCTTACGAACCGCCATTAGTAAGTATTCGTCTCTTTACGACGACCCTCTTCAACAGAACCACACCCGTAAGCAATAAATCCACCGTTCTTCAACTTCTTCTTTACAGGACGCTTGCGCTTCTTAGAAGAGTCTCCCCAGTTTGCGGCCCCCACTTTTCGGCACTTTGCTATTGCTCCGCTTGCGTAGGCGCTTGGAAAAACCTTGTAGCGAGCCTTTACTTTTTTGTAACACGCGTCCTTTGGCATTATTTTTCCCCTCTGGAGGCTTGGATATTTGGAACGGCATGGATGTTCTGCTGATACTCATTGTAACGTGCGCTCCTTACTAAAAAGTCTTGCCACATAGGTTTTATCATGTCGTAGTTTTCACCTACCCGATAAGTAATCACCGCTGTTTCCGCTTTAAGTTGATAAAGCTGCAACGCGCCCCAACTTAAAAGGCCAACAGTCAGAATTGACGCTACGTTATTAAAATCAACCTTCATCACCACGCCTTACATGACCAGTATTTGGCCTTTAGTTTGTCTAAAGTCCCCTTGTCGCAACCATGTCTCGCACGAAACGACTTACGCCTTTCAGGGTTAGACTTCTTTATAGTCATATTGGCATCGCCAAATCGAATGATCTTCTCCTTGCCGTCCTTACACGCCTTCACAACAGACTTCTTGCCGCCAGAGATCTGGCGTTTGGGCTTGTTGCATTTCATCTTGGACTTGTCGATCTTAGGCATCAGAGAGGTCCCGCGTTTTTAATGTAGGTTATATCAAGAGTAGCAGATGCGGTAATTGTACCACCAGCAGAGTCCGCCTGTGTCCGGACTTCAATATCTGTGCATTCACTAAAAACAATAGGGTTCCAATATGATATAGCCGTGCTGTTATTTGCCAGCAAAACCCTGTCTTTTATGTTAAGCACACCGTCCTTGGGCCGAGATAGCAAAGAAAAAATAGAAAACTTTCCAGCGGAAGAAGATGACGACACATCTTTTTGATGAAGATACGCCGTGTGCCCCGCAGGAACCGTCCAAAGACACATCAAAGTCTGGTTGTCACCAACCGCCACTGTTGCATACTTGTTTGTAGGAACGCCTCCACTAGGAGTTGCTTCTGTTCCCACATACAGCACACCTGCGTTTTGACCACCTGAACCAGCCGTATTAACTATAACACGGTTAACGCGATACCAGTTTAAAGCACCGTTAAGTTGAACCCCCGTCTGACCGTTTAAGGAAACGGTTGCACTTATCTCCCTGAAATCAACATCTAAACCCGAAACAGTAGCGGTCCTCGCCCCTGTGCCCGTCGCAGTGTCTGCCGTTGAGCTACTTGATATGTACATTGTAGACGCGGTAGTTGGGTAAACGTAGATTCCGCCCTGTGACCAGACAGTCTCTTGGGATGGTCCTATTTCAGGGTTGTACCCAAATTTATGAACGAAAGAATGTCCCGGGATTTGACCCCGAGACACCTGTAGCTCAAACGGCTCAGATGTTCCGACCTGTGATATGGAACGGATGTCGTAAGCCATTGGATCCTCCTACGATAAAATAATCGTAAGTTCGTTAGCCGACCCTGTAAACGCTGAGACATAAACACCGCTACTTGCGATGATGCCATCATCAGGAATGTTCATTACATGATGACCTGTAGGAAACTTTTGCGTAAGCAAAGTATCCCCGCTTGCGCTTCCGTTTTTCAACGTAAAAGCACCCGCAGCCGCCGCGTAAATTACAACCTGCCGTAAACGAGACCGAGATGGACCAACGACTGCTGCCGTTGTTCCTTGAACCCAATTATACGCTGTTACTGGACCAGCCATGCTTTAATCCTTCTTCTTAGGTGGGCGTCCGCGCTTCTTCTTAACGGGCGCGTTCTCCCACGCTTCATTTACATTCGGAGTAGAAGGATCGTCCGCCTTTAGAGTGCCGTCAGTATTACGCGCTCGTACCCGCTCTTTTTTCAAGGGGTTTCCATCAGGGTCCAACCCACGAGCGGCAAGCTCTTCTGCGCTTGGAGGCTTAAATCTACTCATGTGTCACCTTTACGCTGCTGCGATTGTTCCGCCAGTATCTGAACGCTTCCAGTTTGTACCGTCGGAAAATGCCAAAATTGCAGAACCTGCTGCGCCGTTAGACACAAATACAACTGTCCCCGCTCCTGCGTCAGAAGCAGAAGGTGCGTTTGCCACAGTGTATGTTGGAACTTTGATGTCCCCGATAAAACCGTTTGTTGAGTTTACGGGTCCTGAAAAATTCGTAGTAGCCATGTTTTTCTCCTCTCGTGTCCGAGGTCAACTCCCATGGCTTGCAAGGCCATGAAATCTATACCGAGCATTATTGCTCCAGATATAGAATATCACACCAGACGAAAAAAGAAAGGGGCTACCGAAGTAGCCCCCAGTTTGGGAGGAGGTATATGAAAGTACCCTCCCAGACTATAGCACGTTTTACGCTCCGGGGGAACCGAAGACTGCGCGTGGATCGCTGAAGCCGAAGCTATAGCGTTCACGAGCCTTAAAGCGCATGTTGCCAGTGTCGAAGTCTGCTTCCATGTTAGTGGACAAAGCAGAACGCTCGAAGTGGACAAAACCACGAGGTGCGTCGGTCATGACGAAGAACGCATCTGGATCAGTCAGGAAGTCGTTAACGGCATAACCGTTTGGCAACATACCCATTGACCGGATGGCGTTAGTGTCGTTGTCCGCTGTGCCAACACGCAAGTTTGAAACCATCAAACGCTCTGCAACGAATTGCAGTTGACGTGGAATGACCAACTTGGTGCCGCGCAGGGCGACCTTCAACCCACGCTCGTCAACGAAACCAGCAATGCTGATCAACGCGTCTTCCAAAGAAGTCTCGTTCAAGTCAGCCGCAGTTGTCGGTTCGTTGGCAAACGTACCACCGTTGGTTAGCGGGTGGTCTGTCGCACAAAGTGCAACGCCGTCACCACCAGCAGTTGCACCAGCAGTGAACGCAGTGTTCAACACAGATGCAGCTTTAACCTGCTTGGTGTGAGCCATAGAACGCGCAAGCGCCTTCGTATAGCGTGAGCCAAGACGGTCGTACAGGTTGTCTTCAATCGCTTCTTCCGTTATAGAGAACGCAAGCGCGATTGTTTCGTGGTTGTAACGAGCAGTGTATGCTTCGTTAGCTTCGTCAAAATTGACGGCAGAACCTTCCGATTTGGTTGGTGCTGCGCCGAACCCACTCAACATCACTTCCTCTTCAAACGCTCGGTCTGAAGATTCCGTTGTGTAGATTTCCGCGTGTTGGTTTTCGTACCGAGAGTACTCCATACCAAACAGCGCGTTGAGGCCCGGTTCTAGCTCTTTCGCTAGTTGTGCGCGAGAAATAGCCATTCTTTAGACCTCCTTAAACGCCAGTAGTCGACGGAGTACCAGCAACAATCGCGCCATTGGCGGAGTTGAAGCTGTTATTCAATCGAACAATTACAGGGATACCAGCCGCTGTGAAGTCACTGTTCTCAGGGTCATCTTGGATGCCCATGATGCGCAGTTGCAATGCAGCAGTGGTGGCGATTGTGCTAACACCCAACTTAGCAGATGAAATACCAGAGGCTGTAGTGCCTGAAGTACCAGCCGCAAAGTTTGCGTTTGCGAACACATGACCCTGCGCAGTTGCTTCGCTAGTCAGTGAAGCGTCTGAGCAGATAACAAATGTCTGCATTGGGTTGTCATACACGAAGGCTTTGACGGGATGATTAGAATCCGCGCCTGACCCGGGCCAGTAGTTTGAGAAAACTTTCTCACCAGTGGTCGACGATACATATTCGCATCCCCAGAACACACCAAGTAAACCTACCGTTCCACCAGCAGCCGCGCCAACAATATCAATAAAGCCTGTTGACAGCGGTATTACGGGTGAACCTTGGTAAATCGCGTTAGTGTTTCCAGAGGCGATACGATACTCGGTCGCACCAGTGGTGTTTGCAGCCTGACCGACTACACCAATCGGACGAAGTCCGAAGGCACCGTTAGTGTTTGCCATTGTAGCAATCCTCTTTCAATTAGTCGGAGTCTCTACGAGAGCCCCCGAACGATACACGACTTTGCCGACTATTAGTTATCGGCATTGAAGGATGTTGCTCCTTCATAAGGTCCTGATCTACGGCAGTCATCTGTTCGCGGGTTCTGCCCCCGTAATATTCAGTTCTTTCGTGAGCCGTTTCAACAGGGAGTCGACACAGCATCAATCCGCCTTGACCTATAACGCCCTCATATCGACCATCGTCAATAGTCGGAGCCTCATAGTCTGGATATTCATCTTTCCGGACAGGTTCCCATCCTTCACGCAGCTTGGCATTGACATTCATTTTGTCCTCTTCGCCTCGCATTGCAACTCGTATCCAACGATGCACATACCCATCTGGTGGCGTAGGTGCTTCAAGGTGACTGGGCGGTGCCCATGGTTTTCTGCGCGAGTCTGTGTCCCGCGTTGTAGTCTTGCGTGGTGATCTGTTAGCCATATTCTCAATCCTTTACAAACTTTGCGTATTCCTCAAGCGGTACGCCTAGCTTCTTTGCAATCGCAACTTGAGAATGCGTTAGCTTCACCGACCTGCGCCCCTGTTTAGTGCTGCGAGATGCAGAGGAGTTCCCCGAGGCGACAGGTGCTCCACTTCCCGACTTCTTAACCGTCTGAAACTTGTTCGGAAACTCCGAACGTAAGCGACGGTCAATTTCAGTATAGTACTCATCGCCGTTCGGGTCAAACCCCTCATCTTCGACAAGTGTTGCATGGATGGCATATGTGGCAGATGTAAGTAATCTATCCGTGCCAAACCACTCGTTCTTCTCTGCCCACGCCACAGCTTTTGGATCCGGTTGCGGAGCCTGCTGTTGTGGTTGTGGGGCAGGTTGTGCTTGCGCAACAGGCTGTCCCGGTTGCAATGGAGGTTGCTGTGGCTGTTTGGCCTCACGTTCAACCCGCGCTTTCGCCTGCCGATGACGCTCCATCTCGTTGTTCAAACGAGACAGCTTTTCTTGCGCCTCCAGCATCTTATCGCTATCACCTCGATCCGCTGCATCCTTGTACTGGATCTTTGCAGAGTTCATCTCGATGTTTAAACGGTTGCCATATTCCTGCACATAGCCTCGGTCGAGAAGCCGAAGACGATCCTTCATCTTCTTGTTCTCTTCCATTAACTGTGAAGATAACCGCAAGGCTTCCTGCTTATCGCGCTCTTCTTTGCGATACTTGTCCGTCAGCTTTTTAATTCGCTTTTGAACACCCTTGCTGTAGTCGTCTAACTCTTCGCTCTCCTCCGCGGCCTCAACCTGCTGCGGTTCAGGTTCTTCCTGAACGGAGACCTCTGGTTCAGGAGACGCCTCTTTTGCAGGATCCTCCGACGCAATGTCTTCAATCTCTACTTCAATCTCTTCGGTTTCAACTTCTTCAGACGTGTTTGACATCATCAGGCTCCATTAGGGTTGCAATTACTTCGTCGTCGTTAATAATCCGGACCTCTCCGCCCTCGATCTTAAATCGAGAACCTGAGTAGCGACCGATGCAAACCCACTGTCCTTCTTTGCACCACGGCTCACCAAACTTGTCTTTGTCGCCATAAGCCAACGGCCCTAGCTTTAAGACATATGCAACAACCGTAGCCACCGATTCTCTTTCCCGAACTTCGTCAGGTAAGTGAATGCCGCCTTTTGTTTTGAGTTTCCCCTGATAAGGCATTACCAGCATACGCCATCCTGTAGGCTGCGGTAATCTTTCAAGAAGGGGCTTTTCGAGGAGCGAGGGATCTAACACCCGCTCGTCAGCGTTAATGTACGCGCTTTCTAAAGAAGGACCGTCTGACGTATCAGAGCTTCTTTCCTTATTTATTTTCTGCGCGACGTGATCAGGAAGATATAAGGTCTTCGACATCGTCAGCGTTTCTCTCCAGCAGGGACTTCATTTCTTCTTTAGCAAAAGAGAGTCCCCGTATCTCTCCCACCATCATTTTATAGGTCTCCCAGTCTTTAGCAGACCCGTTGGCTAAAGAGCGAGCAATGTCTTCTTCACGCTCTCTCAACAACCTATACACATATTTTGCGAAGTCGACAACATCCATTATAGGATATCCTTGTATTCCTCTTGTAGGTCAGATGTGATTGGACCACCCTCCACCCACTCGTTGCATGTGTTTTCACTACTACACACAAACTTGAGTAGTTGGCAATAGCCCGTGTCCCCTGACTCGTCTCCAATGCAATCTTGCATATCCTCGGTCTGATTGTACATTCCGCACGTTCCGCAGCTTTCATCATTGCGAAATGCCGAGCTAGTGTTGGGCTCACGATACCCATATTCCTCAACCGCTATCTCACGGTTAGCGGCGTTTAGCTCGTCATCTTGCGTTGGGAGAGGACAACTCTTACCGTCGTCATCACTCTCCATTTTATCTACGGGCATCCCATCAGGAAGCACACTGATCATAATCGTAGTCATTAGTAACACTTCCCACGTTTGGAGTTGTCACGGACATCCCCCTGACGAACCTCTCCGCCCATAGCAAACTTTTTAGTCATGTTCTCTGACGTACCCTTAGACCCCGTCACAGGTTTCATGCCATCCCGTACAGGAGTTCCGACAGGGAGCTCAGAGGTGCCCAACGCCTTTGAAATCTTTCTTTTGTAAGGCATTTGTAAGGTTTTATCACCACCCATTTTGCCGGGAGTGGATGGATCCGACGCTATCGTAGGTGTGCTAGGCAGCTTCTTCTTAGCTTTCCTGCCGTACTTTGCCGTGTTATTGCGGCCCTTCTGCGTATTATAACGAGAAGTTGGGTTTTTCTTATCGTCGCTCGCAGCTTC
>Ga0222715_10006187_pt1 | contig 10144 bp, 7 predicted proteins | sample C33_9DmetaG_FD_165056 | JGI IMG/M metagenome (GOLD analysis project Ga0222715, IMG submission 165056) | Estuarine water microbial communities from San Francisco Bay, California, United States - C33_9D | ecosystem: Environmental > Aquatic > Marine > Unclassified | place: USA: California... | reverse complement strand
GTAGTTATCGAATTAAATGGAGATGAGTTATGACACAAGCAGGTAGGCAAGAGATTATAAGAAGATTAGCAGAAGATTACGCAGAGAGAGCAAAAGTATTAAGTTTAAAGTTTGAAGATGCCTACAATATATATGCTAAAAGATGTGAACTACGAGATGATGATAACCTGCTTCATCAATTCACATGTGCTAACTTAGGGAGATTACCTACCACTACTACAGCAGGTAGGTCAGATGAATATATAATTACTACTGGTCCAGATGATTGTGAAGATGGAGTGTGCAAACTATGAAGGACAAGGAAGAAGAAAGACATCCACCTCGCCCACCAATGTCACCGTTTAGTTAGTTGTCTTTATTCCATTGGTTAATATTTTGAACTTGATTAGCTCTTTGATTCCAAGGAAGTACAGGTCTATAGCCAGTTAAGTCACCTCTTTGAAATTCTTCTAACTCTTCATCAGTAAACTTATTATTAAGAGTAGCTAGGTAATCTTCTCTAGCAGGTGTAGGTGCTATACCTTCTTCTTCTTCATCAAAGTATTTACTACCTAAAACAGAAGCAGCAGTAAGCATACCAAATCCAATAGGATGTCTTTTTAAAGCAAACCTTCCTACATTGCCTATTCCTTTAGCAATATTAATAGAAGTAGAAGGTCTAACATTTTGTGCTTGCCCTAGTAAAGCTTTTAAATATTCATTCATTGCCATTAGTTCCAACTCCATTCAATAGGGTTTCCAATCTTATTACCTATTGGTCTACCCCATATACCAATAGCTTCTTGTACACCAGCAGGTGTATTCCAATGTTCATCTTCAAAGTCTGCGCTCCAGTAGTTACCATCATCAGTACCTTCTACAGAACTACCTTGAAACCATCCCGGTTTTGTATTTGCTTTATCTTTACCACCGCTAATATCTCTATTATCTATAGACTTCTCATAAGGAGGCATGTCTTTATACTTAGATTTTATAGCTAAAGGTTCGTCTGCAATTAAATCAATACCTTTGTCTGGTGCAATAGGTATAAGAGAACCATCTATATCTCTATCCCCTGTTAATTGATTAGCAGCACTTCCAACTCTTTGTATAGCAGGTAATACATTAGCAGGTTTAATTACAGTTTCTGTTTGAATCTTAGGTGGTGATACAGGAGCAAACTCTTGCTTCTTAACAGGTGTTCTATCTTTTATCCTGCTTTCTACGCTACTTAGTTTAGCTAGCTTAGTTTCAGGAGATACAGCCATCATACCTTTAGGTACAGTAGTAGCTACAGCACTAGTCTGAGCAGCTCTGTTAGCTAATTGACTAGCTTGATATGCTTCATAAGCAGCAGCACTACCGTTCTCAAACAAGTCAGCTTGAGTAGCAGCAGCCATAATATCATCGTCTGCCATGCGTTGCTTATCTCTAGCTAATTTAACTTCATCAGCTTTAGTAGCTGCGTTAGATTTACCTGTTCCAAAAGCACTCTTATCATTAGCATAATAAGCAGCCATTTTATTTTTCCATACTTCACCAGAAACTCTAGTAGCATCATCCATAAGTGCAGGAGCTACTGTTTGATTTCTAGTAGCAGCCGTCATTAGAGAACCATCAGTTCCTCTTGTGCCTGTTAAGTCTATACCTGAAGCAGCTACTGGAACTTCAACATCAGCTTTTGCTTTTTCAATAGCTAAGGTTTCTGTTGCATCTTTACTAAGAGCTGCTATTTTTGCCTGCTCATCAGCTATTGCTATAGGATAAGCACTATCTGTTCCAGTTCTTCCTGTATTTGCCATAGCTGCTTCCAAGTGTGCAATCTCTGCTTCATGGCTTTTAATCTTAGCAGGTATAACTGTTTCAGCATAAACAATCTCACTATTTATATTAGGATTATCAACAGTATCCATCCAATCTTCATTTATTTTCCTAGCAGCATCTTTAGTTTCTTTAGTTGCATTGGCTAGAGCTATCATATCTTCTCTAGAAACAACACCTAAAGTATCTACAACATTAAAATCATCTATAGTGTCTGGCATTGCTAATAACTGTTCTCTTCGTGTCATTAATCTTTCAACTTGAGCATCAATAGCTGCTTCTTCAACTATTGATAAATCATAAGCACCTGTTACTAGCACTTCATCAAGTTCATTTATCTCTGCCTCAACTTTCCTAAGCTCTGCTGACTTCGATGGTACTGCTGTGTTTATAGTAGTACCTTCACCATAAGGTAAGTCAGGGTCAGCAGCTAATCTAGCTTGAGCTAGCTCACCGGGGAAAGCTTCTTGATTTCTAGTAGCTCTCATCATACCTTCGCTATTTAAATTAGCTACCGCAGGTTGTACACTAGGAGCAGCAGCTTCAATGTCATCTATTAAAGGAGCAACTTCTGCTGCGTCTATCTTAGGTTTAACAACACTTGACTCAGGTACATAAGCACCTAAAGCTTCATCCCATACTAACTTACCTTCATACTTAACAGTTCGTTCTAACTCTTGTGCTACTTTTAAATCAGCAGCAGCTCTAGAAGCAAGCTCTCCTTCCATAACTGTACCTTTAGCTGTGTCTGCCATCTTGGTAGTAGCTATACTTCTCTTAGCTGCTTGTTTAGATACTGTAGTTAGTAAGGCTTTAACTGCAAAAGCATCTAGAGCTACACTTACAGGCTGTTCAGCAAAAGAATCAGCAGCTTGCTCTAAACTTCCATACTTATCAGCATAGTAATCATTAATAGCATTAGCATATACTTTATTAGTTGCCCAGTCTTCAGGTAAGTACGCCTCCCAATCATCAGGTAACGCCTTCTGTGCGTAACCAGCTAGCACTCTTAGTACAGCTTCTCCAGTATCTATAGGTCTAGCTACTGCTTGAGCTATATATCCTAGTTCTGTAACAGCGTCTGAACCTATGTTACTACCTGCGGTAAACAATGTACTAAAGAATCCAGCACCTTCATCTCTTAGGTTAGGGTCAAATCTACCTTCTGCTTCTTTTAACTTTTCCTTATCTACTAAAGGATTACCTCTTGCCATAATTATCTCCTGTTATTTTTCTGGGTCGCCATATTGAGGGAATCCAAAGAAACCCGTAAATACTCTTTCAATTCTTTCTTCCCAATCTAAGTCTTCATCTAGTACAGACTTACCTACAATTGGTATTGTTTTACCTAGTATCCATTTAGCATAGTGATTAGTACCATCTTCATCTACTAGTCTTGGACCAAGTGGCATACCTTGTTTAACTGAGAACCATTGTTTATTAAACATAAGTTCTAATGTTGTCTTAGGTATAACACTTGTCTTGTTCATAAAAGTGTGCATGGGATGCTGCGCCCAATGTATAGGCTCTGCAATCTGTTTAGATATAACCATGCTTTCACCACCACCTAAGTCTAATTTACCACTATTTTCACCACTCCAAAAATCCCACCAACCTTCTATTGTAGGCTCTTCATCACTAAACAATGAGGTTAATGTCCACCATAAAGCTGAAGTATATATACCTGCTTTAATACTATATTGAGCATAAGCGTTCCATGCTTTAACTGCTGCTTTAGCTTCTGGACTTTCCCAATGACCTTTATGTATTTGATTAAACTTAGCTTTACTTGCTGCTGGTAAACCAGTCATTGTTTTATATACAATCCTAATGTTAGATACAGTCCAGTCAGGAGCAAACAAGCCTAAATTTAACCACCTTCTTTTATTAACAGGTATTAATTGTGCTGCTCTATTTGCTACCTTACTTCTTAATCTGTCAGGATTTTCAGCTGCGTACTTATACAATCTAGTAGCAAAGTTATTCCAATCTAAAGAACCAAAAGCATCGTTAGCAAATTCAGAAGCTTTTTGTCCAGCAAGTTTAGCATCTACACCTTGGTCTAAGTACTTTTCTTTCTGTTTTAAATAAACAGCTAGTTTGAACCTATCGTGCATATATTCCCATGTGACAGTATCTATCATGTCAAAAGCTTTACCCATCTTTTCACCACCTTTACCAAAGTGATGTTTAACAGAATCTAATTGAGCTTTACCGGGATTAGTTAGCTCTTGTTTTTTAATATTAACAATTTGTAATCCATCTAAAATAGCTTCTTTAGCTAATTCTACAAACTTAGTTTGACCTAGTTGCATATCAGTCCATGATATATTTCTTGAACCTTCTCTTGCATTTTGCTTGGTAATTGTATCCCTGCCTACTTTAAATGTTCCTTTTAAAGCACCAGTTATTCCCATAGAATAAACACCAGACATAAATAAAGCTTGAGCGTGAAACAAAGAACCAAATACAAACACACGCTTAAGTGCGTTGTTAAGAGAAAGCACCTTTTCACTCATTTCTCCTATGTTTCCTCTATGTCTTATAGCAAAGAAATCATCTAGTACATGGTGTACATTGTTATGAGCTACATATCCTTTTAAAGCAGGATGTTCAAAGGTTCTATAATGCGTCATTTCTTGGTCGCTTAACTTACCACCTTTTTTAAGTAGTTCAAAGTCTGTTGCTTTTAATAAAGCAGGTAAAGAAACATCAGCTCTATTAGCAGGAAAACCTAAGTCTAATTTCTCCATTGAGTTTAAAGCATTTCTACCTATAATCGCTCTAGACATACCTTGAACATATACATTGATAGCTTCTTTCTCACTAAGTAATTCTAATCCTTTTGTAAGCTTGGGATTTTCTTCTATCATCTTTCTTAGCTCAGCAAGAGTAGCGTTTATCTTTCTTTTAGTAGCACTACCATCATTAAGTTTACCTAGTATGATAGTTAAATCATCATCAGTTAGCCTACCCATGTTGCGAAATAAATGAGGGAAGTAATTACTTAAGAAAGCTCCTCTTGTGCTTTCATCCATACCTTCCATACCCATTTTTAAAATACCATTCTTATCTTTAATAAGTCCAGATTCAACTGCTGCATCACCTATCGTATTAAGTAACTTTGTTATGTCTCTCTGCGTATCTTGCATAGCTTGAGTCATGTTAATACTTGCTGACTTCACACCTTCAATGCTATTAATAATAGTTTGTACTTCTTCTTTCTTAAAAGTATCTAATTTGTCTATTATTAATTGAGCTTCAAACTCCCATAATTTAGCTGTTGCTGAATCTACTTCTAAACCTTTAGCTACCTGAGCTTTTATTCTCATAGTAGCAGGACTTAAACCTTTACCTCGAAGTAACTTGTATCCTTTAGGTCCAAGAGCTACGCCTAGTCCAGCAGCTAAAGCAGTTTGGTAAGGCTCTCCTTTTACATCACCATATAAGTCTTCTTCATTACCTGTATATAGAAAACCTGCTGCTGCTGCTCCAGTTGCTATTCCTAATTTCTTTTTAGGATTTGCTTCTAACCAGTCCATACCTCTAGTAACAGCACTTGGAGTCTGATTTATTTCTATATCGTCAGGTGCTGTTCTATTCATCTTAAGTTCATCTACAACATTCTGTACATCTCTATCACTAGCAGACATGCTTTCTTCTTGAATATTATTGTAGGCTTTATCTAATTCTTCCTGTGCCATTCTATTAGCTTCATTTTCTTTTATACTAATAGCCTCATCAGCAGTCTTTGCTTCAGGCTCTGGCATTAATCTTTGTTTAACTTTAGCTAATTCAGCAGCCATTAAATAACTTCTGTAACTATTTTCATCTCTCATAAACAAATGCTGTCTAGGAGTTATATCTTTAAAAGATTCTCCTAATGTTTTTTCATAGTTCTTGTAAAAAGATTTAAACTCATTGCTTATTTTTCCTTCTTGCCAAACTATATGACTAACATTTTTATGTACTATAGACTGTACAGCTAAGTCATCTTTAACATTAGGTAGTCCTAAATCTTTAGCTTGCTTTAAAGTAACAACTTGATATTCTTTTCCGTTCTGTAGCTCAGGAAACAATCTTTCATTATGTTCTTTATATATTTGATGAGCAGCTTTCTTAACTTTCTTTATCTCTTCAGCAGGGTACAACGCATCTACCGCTTCAGAAGCAAACTCTTTAGTAGCAGGTTTAACAGGAGTTTCTTTCTGTGCTTCTTGAACCATTGACTTGTAATCAATTCTATCCCCACCAGCTAGTCCTCTTTTTAATTGAAACTCTTGTGCTTGTTTAGCTTTTAAATCTTTGCTAGTCCTACCAATTACACCTAGTCCCATTAAGATACCAAAGCCAGCACCAAAAGCTGCGCCTGCTTTAACTTGTTTACTTTTAACAGTACCTTGATTTAACTTACTATAAGCTGCTTCATAACTTGCTCCTACAGCCGAACCACTAGCTACGCCCGTGCCTACTTTAGCTAATCCTCTAAGCGCAGCAGGTTGTATATTGTTTAATTTGTTAAGACTACGAGCTACTAAAGAAGTAGTTTGAGCTGCTCCTGAGCCACCTCCTGTAAGAGGAGAAGCTAACAAAGCAAGTAGAGTTAAAGGTAAATCTTTAATAATCTCTGCTGTAAATACACCACCTACATAAGAAGGGTTTTCTTTAAATAGTTCTATTAAAGCACCTAATGCTGCTTCATCTTCAGTATTAACACCCCATCTTTTGTTAAAACTTTGTCCTTTCTTATCTATAGGAGCGTCTAAATCACCCCCTTGCGTGTTATAGACATGCGTTAAATCTCTAGTTAAAAGAGTATTTCTTCTAACCATTTCTTTTAAATCTTCATCTTCAATCTTAGTTAATTTTCTATGTTTAGATATTTCTTTGTACTGTGATATAGCTTTATCTAGCTCATTCTTACCGAATTGTATACCGTTTCTTTGTATGTACCATTTTCTTTGGTTATTGTCACTAGTAGCTTTACTTAACATTAACCCAGAAAGACCTGATGAAAACCAAGAACCTACACTATCATGTCCACTAATGAAACCACCTTTAAATCCTGTTTGTTGCTCAGGATAATTAAGAGCCATTTCAGCTTCAAATTGTGCTTCTCTTTCTGCTACTGTTTGATAAGCCATTATTCTTTAATAAGGTATACTTGCAAATAAATCTTCATTGTTATCTAAGTCTGAAGCATAAGTAGTAGAGCTTTCTATTTTACTTCTGTTTTTCTTATAGTAAGCTACAGGGTTTGATATAAACTTGTCTAGCTCTTCAGGAGATTGCGATAAAAACCATTGTAAAGCTGATGACTCTAAACCAGTAATTTCTCCACTACCAAAAGCTGGTCCTGCTATCCATTCAGAAACAGCATCTTCAGCATTTTCTCTAGCTAGTTTATCTTGAGGCATGAAAGACTCTATACCTATATTAAATAAACTTTGTTTAACATCTTGTAACTTTTGTTTTATTTCATTTGTAGCTTTATTTTCTTTATAAGCTTTTGTAAAGTTACTGTCATTGCTATCTATTTTAGCTTCTGCATATTTAGGCGTAGCTGTAGAAGTAGTACCAGTATCAGTTAAATCAGGTAAGTCAATGTTAGAAGCAGCAGTACTGTCGTCAGAACCTTGATAAGATAAACCTGCTTGTTCTTGAACGCCTTGTCTTACATAGGCTTCTTCTCTAGCACTTACATAGTCTTTCAGACCTGTTAAATAAATACTTCCACCCTTGCCATACTTTTTATTAATTAACTTAATGGCATCTAATTGTGTATTTATATCTTTAGATTTAAACTCAATACCTTCATTTATTAAGAAAGCCTGTACTGCTGCTCGTTTACCATTGACACTTACATCAGTTTCAAACTTTCTTTTTATTGCCGGTCCAAAAAGAAGAGCAGCTCTTTCAAGCTTTTTAGTTTCTACATTCATCTCTGTATTCTGAATAGCAGCTTCAGCTTCAGCACCATTTAATATTTGTTGTTGTAACTTTTCAGCAGCTTCAGGATTAACTTGTCTGACTCTATCTATAGCTTCTTTTCTTCCTTGAGGAGTTGTCAAATCAGAACTGTTGTATATTTCCATTAGTAAATCTTCTTCGTCTTGAAACCCCATTAGCTTACCTAAGCCTTGAAACATACCCTGAGTACCAGACTGCGCTCCTATCATAAAAGCATTGGTATCACCATACCCTGAAGCTTGCTCCATTTGAGGTAAATTTACATAACTTTCATCAAACATTCCCATCTTTTGTCTCCTTAAATGTAGCTATTATCTGCGTTTTTATTAAACATTGGTCCTGCTACCATAGTGTTTTCACCTGCTGCTGCTTGAATATTAGATTGTCTTTGTTTAAAAGAATCAAAGCTTCTAAACGCATTACCTATTCCATTGTATCTTCCCATTGTTCCTTTAGCTGCTGCTCTGGCTGCTCCAGATAAGTACTGAGAGCCTAACATAGCAGCAGGGCGTAACATTCCTCCAGTCTCCACACCTAATTGAGCATAAGCTAAAGGTTGTTGTCCTAATACAGTAGCGTTAGATACATCTTCTGATATCCTACTTCTGTATCTATCTATCATATCCTGTACTCTATCACTAGCTGATTGTCTAACTTGTAGATTAGTAGTACCTTGAGCTTCTCTTAGTCCTTGCATCTGACCCATACCACCAGTAGAACCTAGCATGCCTCTAGCTATTAACTGAGCATCTAAAGCCTCTCTATCTGCCTCTTGTCCCGGAGCAAGTAAAGCCATTTGCTGGTCATAGTATCTATTTTCTGCCGTTAAAGGGTCAGCTTCAATACCAGATAAATAACCCCTATTAGCATTAGCTGAAGTAAGCATCGCATCTTGCTGCGCTTGAAATTTCTCAGATAAACCTAATCCTATAGCTTTACCTTCATTATCAAACTTAACACCACCAAGTGAGCCTGCTACATTGTAAGGCATTGATTGGTCTAAAGCATATTTAGCTGCTGCTTCTTGACCTGCTGTATTTTCTGATGCTGCTTTTGTAGCTCCTTTAGCTTGGATTGCGCTTCCTATTGCGCCTGCTATTAAACTTAATGCTGACATTCTATTCTCCTATGCTGTGCGTTTCCACATATATACTACAATATATGGTTGTAAATTATTATGTGCTGAACCACTACCTGTTGAACTAGAAGCCATTACAGTGGGATTATCGTATCCTTTAGTTCCAACAGTATCACTTATTTGTTGATGGCTTCCCGAATCATCTACATCTTTGATAGTGTATGAGTGTGTATGTGCAGGAAGTTCTGCAGTTGTTAATGTGTGTGTTTTTGCACCACCTGTTTCTTCTGAAGCATCAAACTCTGTTTGACTTGCATCAATACCTACTGGGACTCTACCTGCACCAAATGCTGCCCAAGTACCCATACCTAAAAGAGTAGCTGGTGCTGTTGCTGATACTGTTGTGTATATAGAACCTACTGGATAGACCAAAGCGTTTATTGCTGCTGCATCTAAAGCTGCAACTGCTGTTGTAACAAAAGCTGTTGTTGCTAATCTAGTAGTATTATTACCTTGCGTTTGTGTAGGAGCAGTAACATTACCTGCTATTGTTCCATTATTCATAGCAAAATCTTCACCACTGTCACCATTAGTGTCAGCTTTAGAATTAACTGCTGTTCTTATTGTTGTAAATTCAGTATTAAAATCAGTACCCGATATAACTTTCGCAGCATCACTATCTGAGAGAGCATCTTTTCCTGACCAATTGACTGCTAAAGTATAATCACTCATCGTATTTTCCCTTGTAAATGTAAAATTGATAAATCTTGTATTGAAGCATTATAGCCATTACTAACTATAGACATATTAAGTTTTAATGTTTTAGCACTTCCTGTTAATGGAGTCATATATTCTTGTAATCCATAAATAGGTGTGTACTTAACATCTCCATATAAAGAAGAGGCAGCTCCCCACAAAGCAGTAGTGCTAGTAGTAGCAGGACGCAAATTAATTGAGGTAGTAGAAGATGAGCTAGGACTAAAATCTTTATACCACCTTAAACCCAGAGTAGCTCCAGAGCCTCCTTCTAAAACCAAAACCATTTTCTTTAATAAAGACGCAATCATTCCTTGGCTTAAAGGTATCCATATGCTAGAGACATCAGCAGTAATCCCACTGTTAGTGTAAGAAGCAGCGGAGCCGACCCAAGCCAAATCCGTATCAAAATAACCTTCATATCCTGCTATACCTCCGTCTTTTTGTCCTGTAAGATAACCATAAGTTTCTGTATAACACATACTTGTAGGTTCTCTGTCATTATCAAAAGACCAAGTAGTTATCCTAGGCTCACCGTTA
>Ga0222715_10006186_pt1 | contig 10146 bp, 6 predicted proteins | sample C33_9DmetaG_FD_165056 | JGI IMG/M metagenome (GOLD analysis project Ga0222715, IMG submission 165056) | Estuarine water microbial communities from San Francisco Bay, California, United States - C33_9D | ecosystem: Environmental > Aquatic > Marine > Unclassified | place: USA: California... | reverse complement strand
CACTGAAACTTAGTTCCAGAAAGAATTTTCATAGTTTTTCTAGGCCTATTAGTTTCTCTTATTTGCATTATCCCATTTCTAAATCTTCCCGACATTAACCATGCACCATTCAAATCACCAGGTTTTCCATTATCCAGCCTGTAGAATTTTCTTTTACTACCCGGGATTTCTAAATATTCATCACTAATAGTTACATCAAATAATACAGATTTACCAACTCTTTCTGGGTTGTCAGTGTCAAATTCAACAACTTCAGTCATAGTATTCCCATCTAACTCCCATGTCCCTCCATTTGAATGAGTAATACTTATGCTTTGGTGAGATTCTGTAAAAATAACTACACTTTTTAATTCTTTTCCTTCATCAGAAAAATGAATCCTTTCCCAAGCACCAATTATGCTTTGAGCATTTACTGAAATAGAAATTAGCATAATAGTTATTAAAATAATTTTTTTCATATTTTTTGTTTTAAAAAGGAAACAACATTCTTAGTGGCCCCTATATTTTCTTTAATAAAATTGTAATTAATTTCACCCATTTTTAACCTTAAGTCTTTGTTTTTAATCAGACTATTAAATGTTTTTTCAAATTCATCATAGTTTTTAACACTTATTAGGCCTTTTTGTTTTATCATTTCCTTGGCCTCTGGAAATTTTTCATAATTTTTACCAATCACTATTGGACATTTAAATATTGCAGGCTCTAAAATATTATGTAATCCAGAATTACCCATTGCACCTCCAACATAAGAAATATTAGCATAACTATATATTTTAGTTAATATTCCAACACAATCAATGATTAATATTTTAAAATCTTTAGAATTTATTTTGTCAAGATTAGAAAGAAGAATACTTCTAGAATTAAGTTTTTTTTGAAATGCGTTTATTTTACTTAAATCAGTTTGGTGTGGGGCAATTATCCAGCATAAATTTTCTTTGTTTGATGATTTTAAATAATCAATAATTAATGATTCATCTTGAGTCCAGGTACTTCCCGCAACAATACATATTTTATTATTTATAAAACTTTTTATGTTTTCTATAGTGTTATTTTGATTTAACAAAGAATTTACTCTATCAAACCTGGAATCACCCATTAAGCTAACATTATAGATATTGTTTTCATTTAATAGTTCCAAAGAAGAATTGTTTTGAACAAAAAAATGTGTAAATGTAGATTTTAATAATGATAAAAAACCTTTTCCATACCATTTAAAAAACCATTGATTTTTTCTAAATGCACCTGCGATCAAATAGGCGGGAATATTGTTTTTCTTTAAATTTTTAAGGTAGTTTGGCCAAAATTCATATTTTACAAAAAAAACTATTTCAGGTTTAACTATTGAAATAAATTTTTTTGAATTTGAATTTGTATCAATTGGAAGATAAATTGTTAAATCTCCAATAGAATCATTTTTTTTAACCTCATAACCTGAGGATGAAAAAAATGAAATTACAATCTTATGATTTTTATACAAGGCCTTTATTTCCTTAAATACGGGAAGACCTTGTTCATATTCGCCAAGAGATGCGACATGTATCCAAATGTGTTTATTAGCATTTGAAATGTTATTTTCTAATATTTCAAAAACATTTTTTCGCTCATTTATAAATGATTTAATCTTTGAACTAAAAAATTTTAGAATAAAAAATAAAACTCTGATTTTAATAAGTGCTATGTTGTAGATGATATTCACGATTTACAAAAATACTAATAAGTATTTTGTAAATATATTCATTCTATAACTGAGTATTTTCTTATTTTTGAACAAATTATTTTCATGAAAAAACTACAAATGGTTGATTTACAAACTCAATATAAGTTTATTAAAGACCAGGTTGATTCATCTGTAATTGAAATATTTAAAAGAGGAACGTTTATTAATGGCCCCTCTGTAAAAGAATTCCAAAAACAATTAGAAGATTACCTTAATGTTAAGCATGTTATTCCATGTGCAAATGGAACAGACGCCTTACAAATTGCTTTAATGAGTTTAGATTTAAAACCTGGAGATGAAATTATTACTTCAGATTTTACATTTGCAGCAACCGTTGAAGTTATAGCTTTATTAAAATTAAAACCGGTTCTAGTTGACATTGATGAAGATACTTTCAATATTAACTGTGATGAAATTTCCAAATCTATAACCTCAAAAACGAAAGCTATAATACCAGTTCATTTATTTGGACAAGTTGCAAATATGAAAAAAGTTATGGAGATAGCTGAGTTAAATAATTTATATGTTATTGAAGATAATGCTCAAGCTATAGGTGCAGTATATAACACTGGTCAAAAAACAGGAACTATAGGACATTTGGGAACAACATCTTTTTTCCCTTCAAAAAATCTTGGATGCTATGGTGATGGTGGCGCTATTTTTACAAATGACGATAATCTAGCACATTCGATTAGAGGCATTGTTAATCATGGAATGTATGTAAGATACCATCATGATGTTGTTGGAGTTAATTCAAGATTAGATAGTGTTCAAGCAGCGGTATTAAAAGCCAAACTTCCACTTTTAGATTTTTATAACGAAAGAAGAAAAGAAGCTTCAATATTGTATTCAAATAATTTTAGTGATAACAAAAATTTAATAATACCAATTGTAAAAGAAAGTTGTCAATCTCATGTTTTTCATCAATATACTCTAAGAGTTTTGAATGGAAAAAGAGATGATTTATCAAACTTTTTAAATGAAAATGATATTCCTCATGGTATATATTATCCGATTCCTCTTCACATGCAAAAAGCATATCTAGATGAAAGGTATAAAAAACAAGATTTTAAAATATCATTAATGATGTCCAAAGAAGTTATTTCTTTACCCATGCACTCTGAACTTGAACATGATCAAATTAATTTTATTTCAGAAAAAATTAATCAGTTTTTTAAAGATCTGGACAACTAACGTTAGTATCTCTATTTATTTTTTTCACAAGTCCTTGTAATACTTTACCGGGACCAATTTCAATAAAATTTTCACATCCATCTTCTATCATTTTATTTATACTTTGAGTCCATCTTACAGGAGATGTAAGTTGAGAAATCAAATTATTTTTAATATTATCTACTAAAATTTCTGGTTGTCCATTTACATTTTGATAAATTGGACATATTGGAGAATTAAAAGTTGTTTCTTTTATTGCATTTGAAAGTTCATCTTTAGCATCATTCATTAATTCGGAATGAAAAGCACCTCCAACAGGAAGTATTAAAGCTCTTCTTGCACCAGCTTCGCTTAGTTTTTTACACGCACTTTTAACAGCATTAATTTCACCAGAGATCACAACTTGTCCTGGACAATTATAATTTGCAGCAACTACAATGCCCTTAATACTTGAACAAATTTCTTCAATTATGCTATTTTCAAGGGCAAGAATTGCTGCCATTGTTCCATTAGTTTTTTCACATGATTTTTGCATTGCTTTTGCTCTGATTGAAATTAGTTTCAAGCCATCTTCATAGTTTAAGACACCAGAAGCTACAAGTGCAGAAAATTCTCCCAAAGAGTGCCCAGCTACTAAATCTGGTTTGAAAGAATTTTCCAGAACTTTTAAAACTGCCATAGAATGAATAAAAATAGCAGGTTGAGTAACTTTTGTTTGGGTCAATTCTTCTTTCGAACCTTCAAACATAATTTTCGAAATATCAAAACCTAAAATTTTTTCAGCTTTTTTAAAAAGTGGTTTTACCGTATCATATTTTAAAAATATGTCGTGGCACATTCCAATAAATTGTGAGCCTTGACCAGGGAAAATATATCCTTTCATTTATTTTTTTTTGGTGTATCTATAAAAAGTAAAATCGTATTCGTTGTTATCGTCTTTAAATCTTTTTTCTGAACTAACTTCATCCCATAAGTTGTGATCAATTTTAGGGAAAAAAGCATCTCCTTCAATTGAGGTATGAACTCTTGTTAGTTCGATTCTATCGGCATTTTCAATAGCTAAGTTGTATATTTCACCCCCTCCAATTATAAAAGGTTGATTATCACTTTTTGATTTTTTTAATGCTTGTTCTAATGAATTTACTACTATGGCATTTTCAGCTTTATAATCGATTTTTCTTGTTATAACAACATTAGTTCTATTTGGTAATGCTTTTGGCATCGATTCAAAAGTTTTTCTTCCCATTATTACAAAATGACCTTTTGTAAGTTCTTTAAAATGTTTTAAATCATCACTTAAATGCCAGATTAATTTATTGTCTTTTCCTATTACATTGTTTTCACTAGCAGCAGCAATTAATGTGATAATTCCCTTAGGATTTTTTTCTGAATAAAGTTCTGATTCTGCGATAATTCGAGCCTCTTTTTCCAATTCTGCTTTTATTTCTGCAATTTTAATTTGTTGTTCGTTTACTAATTTTTTCATTTGATCTTTCTCCCACTTTTTGCCCATAAAATTATTAGTAATGTAAACGTTAAAAACATGATAAAGCATCAGGGCTAACCATATGAAACATACCCAATAAGACCAAGGGAAATCAAAAAAAATATAGTTTGATTTAAATTCAAAAAGTAAATTGGCTGAAAGCATAGAAGAACAGCCTATAATCATTAGAGAAAAATGATAAAATAATCGTTTCTTAGATTTTATTCTATCTTGTGCGTATTCAATTAGAGCAATTTGCTCTTCATCAATTCTGGAACTATTTTTATTTTTAAATAGCATAATATTAAATAAGTTTACAAAAATAATCTTTTAAAAATTAATTTTTATCATTCAATGAATTTTCCAGCTTTAAAAAATAAAATATATTTTGACTCTGCTCGTTCAGGTTTGATGTATAATGAGTTATTGAACTGGAGAAAAAAACACGAAAATAATTTTTTAAATAATGGAAGTCAGTTTCGATTAAATCATGAGGAATTATTAAACGAAACTAGATTAGAAATCAATAAATTTTTTGACTCACCAAAATCTAAAACATTTTTAATTCAAAATTTTTCAATTGGATTGAGTAAATTATTAAATAACTTAAAATCAAATAAATCAGTTTTGATTATTAAGGATGACTATTCAAGTATTATAGATCAAGTCAAATGTTCAGGCTTGCCACACTTTTTCGTTAATAATACAATTGATTTAGAATCACAAATATTAAATGAAATAAAAAAAAACTTACCTGATGTTTTTATTTTTTCAATTGTTCAGCACATTGACGGAACAATGATAGACTTAGATTTTATTAAGAAAATTAAAAACGAATTTCCTAACCTATTAATTGTTGCCGATGGAACACAATTTTGTGGCACTAAGTTTTTTGATTTTAAAAATTCTAATATAGATATTTTAATTTCAAGTGGCTACAAATGGTTGCTTGGTGGATATGGAAATGGTTTTATTAGTATTAATTCTTCATATTCTTTCAATCATTTTAAAATGAAAATTAAATCTAACGATCTTTCCAAGATTTTTGAACCGGGGCATCTAGATACACTAAGCTTTGGAAGTTTACTATTCTCTTTAAAAAAAATCTCCAGTTATGGAATAAAAAATATAGAAAGGGATATTGATAGACTTTCAGAACATGCTAAAAGCTCCTTTAAAAATAAAAATTTAATAAATTTTAAAGTTTTAGAGAGAGAAAAACATTCAAATATTTATAACATTAAGGGTGATGAAAAATTTTATAATCATCTTATACAAAACAAAATTATATGTTCCAAAAGAGGTAATGGGATAAGATTTAGTTTTAATTTTTATAATACAATTAATGAAATAGAGACTTTAATTTCAAAATTATGAATTATTCTAAAATTATAAAAGTTGAAACACCAGAATCAGATGAAGCATTATGATTATCCTTAGTAATAACTCTCCAATAATAAGTCCCAGGATCATTTAATGAAATAGTTCTTTTAGTAGCTCCCCAACCAGAAACCAGTAAAGTTGATCCATCTACCTTGTCAAGGTACAAATCAAAACTATGAGTGTCATTTGAATCAATATCAGAAAAAGTCCAAGACAATTGGACAGATCCAGAATTTACACTTGCACCAGGTGATGGAGCAACTATTTCCGCTGGAAAAGGAGCATGATTCTTTAATGGTTCACCAGAAAGATAAAATTTCCATTTATCACTTTCTCCAACGAAAGTTGTGCTGTTTGTTGAAATAACTTGCCATGAGTATGGATAACCTTTTGTTAAAGTAATTTCTACATTAGTTGAAGTTGTTGTTGTTGAACTTATTTCATTAGTTATTAGATTTTTTACATTTAAAGTATATGAACTCGTATTGGCAGCAGTATTCCATTCAAATTTAACAGCATCAACCTCTAAACATTCCGAATTATTTTCTGGCTTGCTTAAAACTGCTTTTTGAGGTTTTTGAGGAGTTGGAGGTGGGTCAACTGGTCCACCACCACCATTTCCGTCATCACCTGAACCTCCACATGAAAAAAGAATTAAACTAAAAACATATATGGATTTAAAAAATATTTTTTTCATTACTCTTTGATTACTTTAATTGATTTGTTAACTGTTTCTGAGTCAACTTGTAGAATATATATTCCAGATTTTATGTTATTAAAAGGAACATTGACAGACCTGTTATAAGGAACTTTATCGTCTTTGGACCAAATAATTCTACCAGAAATGTCAAACAATGTCATATTGATAGTATTGTCATTTCCGCCAACCCAAAGTTTAGAATTGCTATTTGCAGGATTAGGACTTAATAAAATGTCTTCCGAAATAAAGATTGTTTCTTCAAAAACACCCTGACATCTTAGATTAGTAAATACTTTAATTGTATTAAAACCAGCTTTAAGATCTAAATTTATATTACTATTAGATGTTTTAATTAGATTTCCATTTAATAAAATATCATAACTATCACTTCCGTTTAAACTTAATTTGACCTGTCTGTTTTCTCTGTTTATTGCAGTTAATACACTTAAATCAACAGGCTGTTCAATATTTGCATTAAAGCACTGTTTGAAATTTGGGAAAAGTGAATTGGTAAGACATACTTCATATATTCCTGCTTCAAGACCTGACAAATTCCAAGTTGAACCTTCAATTTCAACTGGATCAAAACTAAACCCTTGTAAATTACTAGTTACTGAAACCGTAAAAGGGAATTCTCCCCATTCTCCTTTGATTGTAAGATCTAAATAACCGTCATTAGAGGATCTACAAACTTCATTAGTGTAAAACAAAGTGAATGTATCGTTAGGAAATGGATTAGGATCACAGACATCTCCAAGCCCATCACCATCAAAATCTTTTTGATCAGGATTTGCTGTGTTTTCACAATTGTCTTCTGAATTTTTAATTCCATCATTATCAAAATCATTTGAAAGTATTTTTAAATTAATTCCAACAGATTCAATAGTTTGACCTGACGCAGTTGCTTTAATTATAATTGGGTATTCTTTTGGTTCAGCCTCATTAGATATTTTTAATTCAAAAGTAATTTCACCATTATCATTAATGCTTATCGTATTAGATGGAGAATATGTGATTTCAGTATTATCAGGTAATCCTTCCAGACTAAATGTAGTTTCAAAGTCATAATTAGAAAACACTCTGTATTTAACTTTAAATGAATTTGTTTCTCCTTGTCCAATTTTTAAACTTGGTTGAGGAACACTAAGTTGTAGCAAAGGACCATCAGAAGAAAAATATGATGAAAAAACACCTCTTCCATATGTTGAAGCAAACACTTTATAATCATCTCTCATGTCTAAATCAGTAACTCTTACATCACTCATTCCATTGAATGCAGGATACCATTTTGGAGAGCTGTCAAAGAAATTTTTAGTATACCATACACCTAAATCAGTACCAACAATAACTTCACTTAAAACTATTGGATTTTGAAGAATTGAACGAACTGGTAAGTTTGGAAGTCCTCCGTTATCTTCATCGCCTTCTTTGTTTTCCCATGTTTCTCCACCATCTTTTGAGTAAAATATATTAACTACTGAATAGTTATGAAACGTAACAAAAATTTCGTTTTCATTTAAACCAAATTCAATATCTGATACGCTACCTAAAAACTGATTTCCAGTTAGATTGGTATATTTTGGATTTGCAGTATTAGCACCTTCAACTTTTAAAACAGTTCCGTTTTCAAGCCCAACCATAAGAGTAGAGGAATTTGTAGTGTATGGAGATACAGTTAATGCAGAAACGTTTGAAGTTAACTGTGAATTTGATAAAATTCTACTGGGGGCATCTGTGTTTCTGTCATCCTCACTGAAACTATCCCAACCATAATAAGAAATAATTTGATAGAGACTACCAGAATAATTCGAATAAATTATGCCAAGGTTAGAGTCTAAGGCCTGTATATTAATAAAATCTCCATTTTGTGCACTTTCATTTCTAATTTGATGTAAGTCTCCAGAAACAAAATCGTAAACGTCAACATATCTATTATATACATAATTAGTGACAAAATATGGTTTGTCTATGTTTTGTGAAAACATAGATGCTGCTCCATCGCCTCCGGAAACATCAATACTAGTTGAAATTTTGTTTTCTCTATCTGTAAGAAATTGAGTTCCATTGTCTTGAGCACCTGCTAAAAAGACATCAGTCATTCCTGTTACTCTTTTAGTTTTTGTTCTGTAATCTGAAAGATCTCTCCCAGTTAATTGTTTGTCAAGATTTTTAAACATTTCTGACGGAGCAACACCAATTGTATAAAATTGAGTTGTTACGAAGTTTGAATTTCTAGAAGATATTTCTTCAGAAGTTCCAGAAGACTTACTGTAATAAATACCACCGTCGTTTCCAAAAACTTTTTTTGACGAATCGTAATTTCCAAAAGCCATGTTGTGTTGGTCTGCATGAGTGTATGTAAGACCACTTCCATACCACTGAGTAAATTGGTTCCATGGATTTGCTGTTGAATTCTCAGCTCCACTGGTAGACTTAAATAAATCTATTCCACCTGCAAATACAGTTTGTGGGTTGTTTGGATCAGTTTCAATTAATAAATCGTAAAACGATTGACCTCTTGTAAAATCATCTGCATCTATTCCAGTGGCACTTCCATCTGGAAGGGTGAGTGCTGTAAATGATGATCCATTATTTGTAGATTTGATCATAGTTACTGGATTTGCACTTGCAAGTGCATAAATATCACCATTGCTCGCAATCTCAAGTTCTGTTCTTCTTCCATCTTCAATAGTATGCATTACTGTAAATGCTGAAATCTCATCATTGGCTTTTAAGATGGTTCCACCTCCAGATAAAGCATGATTACGAGTTGTTGAAACCCATAATTTATTGTCAGGAGCTAACTCTAAATCCATTGGTTGATATTGATAAATTCCATCGTTAATTCCAAATGGAACTTTATCCCATGAATTAGCAGCATCTGTTGACTTCCAAATTCCGTAATCATCAACTCCAAACAGGTGATTTGAATCGTCACGATGAGTTGAAACACCAGCAGCTATAATTACTTCTGAAATACCATTATTATCTCTTACTAAAACATCATTAATATAAAATATTCCAGGACTTACTGTTCTGCCGTAACTAGCATAATTTTCAAAAGCTAAAGAGACAGTAACATTTCCTGAATTTAAAGCATTCATTATTATATTTCGGTAATTTCCATTTATCATAACTGAAGGAATAGTTATAGAAGTATCGCTACCTCCCATTGTAAAAGGAGCTGAAGTATAATCTGTTCTATTATCATCATTTCGATTTACAACAATAACAGCAACTGCCCCTGCATCTTGTGCATTTTTTACTTTGTCAACAAAATTACATACCCCTCTTTCTATAAAAGCAATATTTCCACTTATAGCAGATCCATTAGTTAAGCCTTGACATGCATCATTAATTGTGCCAACAGCATTTGCATTAGTTCCCGAATTAACAGTGCTATTATCGTTTGCTAAAATTAAATCTTTGACTATTGGAGTCGACGTTAAAGATGGTCCAAATCCAGCACTTATGTAGGCATAGGGTCCGAGAGATTCATTGTTAGTGAATTTAACAAAGTTACCTTCACTTCTGTATACTTTTTCAGTTTCTGATTTCCCTCCAAAGACATTAGACCAAGTTTCTCCTCCGTCACTTGATTTCCATAATCCATTTCCAAGAGCTTCAGCACGTGTGTAAGATTCTCCTGTTCCAACATAAAAAGTCTTTAGATCGTTTGGATCG
>Ga0222715_10006182_pt1 | contig 10151 bp, 5 predicted proteins | sample C33_9DmetaG_FD_165056 | JGI IMG/M metagenome (GOLD analysis project Ga0222715, IMG submission 165056) | Estuarine water microbial communities from San Francisco Bay, California, United States - C33_9D | ecosystem: Environmental > Aquatic > Marine > Unclassified | place: USA: California... | reverse complement strand
TTCTTTGAGTGCCTTCATATAGGCAAGCATACCCTGCTCAAAGTTGTGTTGTAGAGTTTTTGCTTTATTCTCTGGTGTCATGTTCCCATAAACAAAATCTTGTCCAGGAAAAGAATTGAATGTAAGAGATGGAATTCCCTCAAAAGTCTGACGATAATCCTGTTGAAACTCTTTTACATTACCATAGGCAGAGAGACCCATCACCTTACCACAGAATGTCTCACGATACTTTGGATCAGTGATTTCAATCTGCTTCTGAACCATCTGCGAATAAATGATATGTGCCCAAATCCAATAATAGTTGCCAAAGTTATTCAGTTCAGGAATACCGGGATAATACCTAAGTATTCTTTTCTCTTTATTAAAATATCCGATGGAATGATTTTCTGAAGAAAAAGAATTTCCAGCAGAATTAAATAAGATAGATCCAGAGTTATCCATCGTAACAAATGTTCCTTCATTATAATCTGATGAAAAAACAGATGAATAGGCATGACACATATGATGAGAGACTATCTCAACTCGCGCCTTTGGAAAATGTCTTTTGACTTTAGACTGTAAAGTTCCACTAATATAATTTTTATAGAAGTTGATATTGCCCATTGATGGAACAATGACAATATCTACATCTTCTTTAGAAAGATTACCTGCAGATAAACAATACTCTATGGATTTACGTGGAAAATTTCCATCATATTTGATACCACTGAGTCTTTCCTCACTGATACTTACAATATGATTTCCATCAGAAAAGAGTGTCACACTAGAACCGTGTGTCCAACTCTCATTCATCTGATTTCTCAAACGTGGATTGTCGGAGATTAAAACATTCCAACCAATCGCACCGTAAAGTCCAATAACATTCATCCGACTGCTTCTATAATTTTATCAAAGTCAAAGATTTCTTCATCTTCATCTACATAAGGATACTCTGCTTCCACACCAGTGAAATCAAAGTCAAACAAATAACTATTTGGAAGTTTAAAGTTGGCAGGTTTCTCTGCCTGAATATTAGTGTGCATATCCCATCCAAAGACCTTTGGACTGGTTCCATTCCACAATACAATAGAAGGGAGTTTCAGTGCCATTGCTGCATGTTGTAGACAACTATCAATGAGAATTCTCTTATCACTATGAAGTAAAATACTCACAAGTTCCATGTTACTCATAGGATCTTGAACTACTTCTACGCCATCAAGTGCTTCACTTGTCGGTTTTTTAACTTGATAGATGTGATAGTCATCAGAATAGTGGTCTACAATCTTCTGAGCAAGTACTACAGGCATATCCCGTGCCCAGAGATAAGGTCTTTGTTCAGAGTAAAGACCACCATTGGTCTGAAGAACCATGATAGGTTTACCCTTGGCACGACCAGTCCAAAATTCTTTAGAAATCTTCTTTTGAAGAGGATTAAACTTAATTTCTGGCAGTTCACCACGATATTCCAATCCATACATCTTACTCCAGGTTTGAACCAGAGGAAGTTTTTTATGGATATGGTCAGTGGTGAAATAAGGTTCATTTGCGAAGATTAGAGAGTCCTGATTCTCCACATAAGTTTGATAGAAGTAACTGGTGTTACCCATTTGATACACTCTATCAACAAATGGGAGATTCTGAAAAATCTCAGGATAAACTGCACAAACAATCAGTTTTCTGCTTGGATGATTGTTTTTAATACACTTGGCTACTGCGGTTGAAGCACAGTGTTTTCCAAATCCACCTTGAACATGAAATATAGAATACTTAGTTTTTGCCATTAATTAAATTACCAAGGAGTTGCTTTGTTTACTGTGCGAGGGGCAGGTGGGTTAAGAACTGAATTGATCCAAGCAGTATGAGTTGCATAAACACTTGCCTCTTCAGTGGTCAGTTTTTCTCCCAACCAGCCTTCTACTGTTTCTGCGGTGAGACTATCGAATGAAACGAAACCATCAGAATCTGGAGTTACGCCTTCGGTCTCTAACTGAAATCTATGTCTGCTCGTGATTGTTGTTCTTTCCTGATCGGAATCATCATAAGAAACAAAATGAACTTTTACTTCCGTTACGACATTATTACCATCGTTCAGAACCTCAAGATTTTTAATGGTTCTAGAGTGCTGAATTGCCATTGTAGTTTTTCTTTAACTTTTTTTATTTATTGAAAATTTTCTTGCTTCCAAAACTCAAGACTGTTTTTATTTTTTTCATAAAGACTGAGAATTTCTTCTGGAAGAACAGATTCTGGAGATGGAGAAATTTTTTCGAGTTTAGAATGAACTTCATGCATATCACCTAACCCATAAGTATTAAGATCATTTTCTCTATGCTCATTGGAAAGATTATCAAACTCATGATCATAATAATCTTCACCAAGAAAATCATAAATGTCTTCCATTGTTTTTTCAGGGTTACTCACCAAATCATTATAGTCCACAAAATGCATTTTGTCACGTGAATTTTGATCAATTCCCATCTTTACAGAATTCAGTGATTCATAAACTATACCACCACCATTCAAAAGATACATACAACGATTTACATCATTAATAGGAATATTATTTTTAATTAGTTGCTCGTCAACAAAGTTAACTCTCTCCTGCCCTTCTTGAAATGGATTGCGATGAACCATTGTAAGGATAGAAGTAAGGATCTCATCCACTCTACGAACAGGGACAAGAATCTTTGCCTGTTGTCCAATATATCCCTCAATAAAAGGCACTCGTGCAGTCCAAGCACGGTTCTTATCAAACACAACAGGTTTCTCTACATCACTGTAAAAATGATGTGGGACACTACCGATGATCTCTCTTACTTGATCTGGTTTTGGATATCCATGATATAACTCATTACTCATAAAGTTCTGCTCTATGGCAAACATTGCTCCGAGCACTGGACTTGATGGACCTGAATAAAATCTTGGATTTTGATTTAGAATTGATGAAAGCAATGTGCTCCCCGAGCGTGGGAGCCCTGCCATAAAATAAAATGTCTTACTCATTACCAATATCGATAATTATATCCTTATTTATTATACCACAAATAAATCGATTAGGAAAGATTGTTAACTCTTTCTTCAAGTGCCGATAACCTTTCTTTCAGTTCCCGATTTTCTGCATCAAGTTCTTTGATTGCATTAACGAGAATTGGAAGTAGATAATCGTGAGTAACTCCTAGGTTTTCTCCATCAGGATTATCAACAATGATTGGTTCATCTTCAAGTGATGCGATTTCTTGGGCACTAAATCCATATCTCTTTTTATCATCTTTCAGTTCACCTGTTTCTCTGTCTTTAAACCCATACTTGATAGGATTAACTCCCTGTAAGAATGCTTTTCCATAAGGAACATCACCATAAACACATTTATCTCTGATATCAGAACCAGTAGTCCAGCCAATTTGAATTCTAGCGCAGCTATGGCCGCTGTTACCCATGACAATAATGTTAGATCCCGTAGTAATGGTGCATAATCCACCAGAAGAAGATCCAGAATCACGACCAATTGCAATATTGTTACATCCACTACTGATATTACAACCAGCATTCTTACCAAAGAAAGTATTACATGACCCAGTATAGCATCCAGTTCCTCTTCCAGCAGCATATCCAAAATACATATTAAAGATACCTGTTGTAGCATATTGTCCAGCAGACTCACCAAAGAACATATTGTAACTTCCAGTGGTTCTGTTACCACTACTTGTTCCAAAATAGTAATTAGAACATGCAGTAGAAGATACCTCTGTTGGCCCTGCAAACGCCCCAATGGCAACGTTTTTTCGTCCATTACCATTATGGCACTTTCCAGCCTCATATCCAATAAAAACGTTATTATCTCCAGTGTTGTTACAGAATCCTGTTCTTAGACCTAAGAAAACATTAAAATTACCAGTGGTATTGCTGTATCCAGCACATTGACCAAAGAAGTTATTATAACCTCCAGTTTTGTTGTAGTATCCTGCTTTATTACCAAAGAAGTTATTATTAGTTCCACAACCGCCACCAACAGAGCCACCTCTGCCTGCGGCACATCCAAAGAAGTTATTATGAGATCCACATATGTGGCACCATCCTGCTTCGAAACCAAAGAAGTTATTACAACCACCAGTGGTGTTGAATCGTCCTGTGGCACCACCAAAGAAGTTATTATAACATCCAGTGGTGTTGCAGTATCCTGTAAGATGACCAAAGAAGTTGTTGCCGTTTCCACTGGTGTTGTAGTATCCTCCAAGATAACCAAAGATGTTATTATTGATCCCACTGGTATTGCAATATCCCGAATAAATACCCATGAAGTTATTGCCACGTCCCGTGGTGTTGTGGTATCCTGATCTTAGACCAAAGAAATTATTTTCACCTCCACTGGTGTTGCAACGTCCTGCATACCTGCCAAAGAAGTTATTATACTTACCAGTAAGACCACCAGAACCACCTTGACCAGCACAGTTACCAACAAAGAAGTTATGACGTCCAGTGGTGTTACAGAATCCTGCCCAATCACCAACAAAGAAGTTATGACATCCAGTGGTGAGACAATTACCTGCACTAGATCCAATAGCAGTATTATGATTACCAGTAGCACCACCAGTGCCACCATAACCAGCACAGAAACCAATAAAAGTGTTATGACATCCAGTAGTGGCGTAGTATCCTGCCTTACGACCAAAGAAGTGATTATAACATCCAGTGCTATTTTGATATCCTGAATAACCACCAAGGAAAGTATTATGATTTCCAGTGGTATTATAGTATCCTGCTAGACGACCAATGAAGTTATTGCAAGTTCCAGTGGTGTTGAAGTATCCTGCATAGGTTCCTATAAAGTTATTATTACATCCAGTGGTGTTGCAGAGTCCTACACACATACCTATAAAGTTATTGCAACCTCCACTAGTGGTGGAGCATCCCGTCTTACGTCCGATATAGGTGTTATCACTACCAGTAATACCAGCAGAACAACCATAACCAGCACATTGACCGAAGAAGATATTATAACATCCAGTGGTGTTGTTGAATCCTGCACTATTACCTAAGAAGTTATTACTACATCCAGTACTATTTTTATATCCTACCTGCAATCCTATGAAGTTATTATAATTTCCAGTGGTATTACAACGTCCTGCATTATAACCTAAGAAGTTATTATGAGTTCCTGAAACATTACAGTATCCTGCATTCTGACCCAAGAAATTATTATAACATCCAGTGGTGTTAGATCTTCCTGCATCAAGGCCAAAGAAGTTATTACAATTTCCAGTGGTGTTGTAATATCCTGCTCTTAGACCTATGAAGTTATTATGACTTCCAGTGCCATTACTACGTCCTGCACTATTACCAAAAAAGTTATTAGAATTTCCAGTAGTATTTTTATATCCTGACTGATAACCAAAGAAGTTATTATCATCTCCAGTGGTGTTGCAGTATCCTGCACGATCACCTAAGAAGTTATTACAACATCCACTGGTGTTGTAGTATCCTGCATAGCGACCTAAGAAGTTATTACGACCTCCAGAGGTATTGCAGTATCCAGCATTATGACCAAAGAAGTTATTATAACTTCCAGTGGTGAGACACTTACCTGCATTAAATCCAATAGCAGTATTATGACTACCAGTAATACCAGCAGTGTCACCATAACCAGCACATTGACCAAAGAAGGTATTATGATCTCCAGTGGTAATACCATTACCAGCATTACATCCTAAGAAAGTATTAAAACAAGCATCTCCTGTTGCTGGATCATAAGTTCCACCAGCACCATCACCAGAAAATAGGTTTCCGTCTGCGTCTTGTCCAAATCCACCTCCTACATCGCCCCAAGCAGAGTTTGAATATACTTGTGGTTTACCTTCGGTGGTGTTATAAATCAGGGTTCCCTCAACAACTCCTGTTAAGGCGTCTCTCTGTGCCGTTGTAAAAGAACCTAACGTAAAGGATGCCTGACTTCCTGCAATAAGTGGACCTTGAAACGCCATGTTAGTTTACCTCTTGAAGAACGAATTTATACTTCTTACCGTTCCTTCTATTTATTAGGAACAAGTCTTCCTCACCCTCCTGAATAGTGTAACTACCCCAGGTTCCGTCTACATCATTAGCACTACCTTCGTTAGAGAGTTGAAGGTCAGCAGAGTAGACGTTTGCCCAACGCTTAGTGGGTGAACCAAAGTCAAGAGTTGCATCAGTGTTTGGTTCAATAGATCCTTCGAACGCTGCAACACCAGCACCGATGAGATATGATCCAGAGGTAGGTCCAATTCTGGAACCAGAGATGACCTCAACAGTTGCCATCTTGAGTGTTTTACCTGATGCAATGTTGATATGCTCGGAACTTGTAAATGCCGCTGAAGACTTAATCCAGTTAAAGGTCTTACTTGTCGTTCCATTTACTGTAATTCCCGCTCCATCAGCTGTGTCGTCATTCGCTCCACCAACATCAAATACAATGTCACCGTTAGTGATAGCACCACCAGTAATTGTATATGAAATTTGAGTGGCACTATCAACACTAGTAATGTAAGCACCCGTTCCGATAACACCTGTTCCAGATACCTTGAACAGTTGCTGTCCAGCATACATGTCATCAGTGCTTGCAATGTTGATGATTGTTGTTCCAGAAACATCACCACCTACACCAAGAATAACCTCAACTGCTGCCAGTTCAATACTCTTATCATCTACCGTCAATGAATTAACATTCAAGGTGGTAAGTGCTCCCTCTACAGTGAGGTTTCCACCAATGTTTAGATTGCTCGTTACGTTTAGGTCATGAGCAACAGTTAAGTTGAAACTACCATCACCACGCAACCAATAATCAGTTCCAGATCCAATAACAAGTTGGTTGTTGCCACTTGGAGTTGGAGGTGCGTATGTTGTTGATGTTGAATCTCCAGTAGAAGCAGATCCGATTAGAACGTTTCCACTACCACTCAATCCATAACCAGCATAGTAACCAATACAAATGTTGTCACCACCAATCTGATTATTCTCTAGAGCACCTTGACCAACAGCGGTATTTCTTACTCCAACAACATTGTCTCTTAGAGCTCTATATCCAACTGCAGTATTATCTGATCCAGTGGTTGTATTTCTCAGAGCATTGTAACCAAATCCTGCGTTTCGTGATCCTTCATTATCAAGATACAGTGTCTCATATCCATAGGATGTGTTGAAATCACCAGTTGTAAAGTTGCTACCAGAGTTTAAACCAAAGATAAGGTTAGTAACAGTGTCGTTATTGCCAAGACCTGCTCTGCTTCCACGTATATAGAGATCTGTATTTGCAGAACTTAGAACACCATTGACAGTAATAGCATTGTTCTCATCTGTTCCTAGAGTTACAGCACCATTTACATCAAGACCATGCCTGATTACTGTTGTTCCAGAAGCATTGGATCCGATTGTAATAGAAGTTGCAGCACCAAAAGCATTTACAGTTGTTGCTGAAGTATTAATAAGGTCAAATGATCCAGACGTTGTAAGGATAGCAGTAACAAGTGTTGGACTGTTTGCAAATACAAGTGCTCCAATACCAGTTTCATCCGTAATAGTACCACGAAGTTCTGTTGATGTCGTTGCAGCAAAAGCTGATAGTTTATTTGAGGTATATGCAACCACACCACCATTTCCAAATGAAACACCAGAATTATCAACACCAGAGAATGTTAGAGTGTTATTAGCGGTGATCGTTTTGCCATCAGCAATTGTCAATGTCGCTGAGTTTGTTGGTGGGGTAATGATTAACTTGTTTAAAGATGTCGCAGATGCAATTCCCAATGTGGGATTTGTCATCGTTGGAGATGTTAAAGTCTTGTTAGTTAGTGTCTGTGTTTCCGTCTCAGTCACTAAACGGAAAGCATTGGTTCCATTGTATACTCTCCAATATCCACCAGTTTCAAACCACTGCATTGCAGAATACGTCAATACTGTTCCAGCAGCATCAGTAGTTCTATTGATCTGAAGACCACCATTTTGACCTGTGATACTATTGCCTTTTCTCAGTTCAATTTGTTCGTCGGCAATGACAAGAGTTTGAGTTTCAAATACTACTTTATTTGCTACTCCATTAACGGTCAGGTTACCATCAATTGTTACAGTTGTTCCATTATCAGAGATAATAGAGTTTGTGAACTGAGAATTTGAAGCGTCCCACTTTGATAACCTATCCTGAAGTAGGTTAGAATTATTTTTGAGTTCAAAAGAATTTGTATTTAAATTTAAACCATTTCCTGCTTGATAGGTTGTATCAGTATCATCACTATCAATAGTAATAGTTGTTCCTATCTGAGAGACTGTTGTAGCACCTGCTCCAACAATTGTGATATCACCAGAGTTATACGTTCCTGTTTCAGTTGCTCTAACTCTAGTTACAGTGTTTGTATCTACAGCATCAATAGTAATAGTATTACCAGACTGTGATACAGATGCAGCGTTTGTTGCTGCAATTACTACTGTTCCAGTTACTGCTGCTCCAGTTACATCGTCTGCTTCTAGTGTAGTAACTGTATCTTGAGAAGAAACTGTAATATTATTTCCCGTTTGAGATACGGTAGTTGCTCCAGCCTGTAAAATGCTGATGTCGCCACTCTCAAATGTTCCACTAACACCACCCTTTACTCTAGTGATGGTGTCTTGATCATTTGTAGAAATTGTAATTGTGTTACCAGCTTGGCTAACAGTCGTGTCTCCACCGCCTGCGATAGTAACTTGTCCAGTAACATAGCTTCCAGATGTCGTTCCTCTTAATGATGTTACTGTATTAGTATCAGTAAATGAAGATGCAATTGTAATTGTATCACCAGATCTGGTTAATGTTACATTACTTCCTTCCGCAAGAATAATATCATCAGTTACACCAGCTCCAAATCCTGCAGATGTAAGTCTGATGATTTTTTCAACAGCAGTTCCACCATCAACAGCAGAGATAGAATAAGTAGTGTTATCGTTTGCAGTAGTAATTGATCCACCAAGAGGAACCTGAGTTCCATTAATTGTAATTCTTGAGTTAGTTAGAGATGCGTTTGGAATATCAACCAGAGTATTCAGAACACCAGAAATACTACAGGTTTCAAATGTTTTGTTGGTAACAGTTTGTGATTGATTTAAGTATACATCTCCAGGTGCTCCCCAAGATACTACCGAACCATCACTTGTTAAGTATTTCCCCGCACCAGTATCTCCACTAACAACAATATTGTTGCCAGTTAAATCCAAATTGTCACCTGCTACAATTTCTTCGATTTTCTGGGAAACTGGATTGACAATAAGAGGAAAACGATCAGCCATTTAACTTTCCAATGGATACTAGTGCTCTGGATTTATTTATGCCTGGTGATACATCCTCGGTCTAGGAAACGTTTGACCAGATGTTCTCTCACCAACTACCTCAGCAACATATCCAACAATCTCTCTGGGATTCTCTACATGTAGATACTTGTTTGGACTACCCTGACGACATGTATTATCTGCCAATCCACCACCACCAAGATCAAAGGTCATGTCACCATAGATGGATTTTTTATTCAAGAATCCTAGGACATCAGCATTTGTAAATCTTTCTTTACCACTAGCAAGGATAGCAGCAACACCACACACCTGAGGTGATGCCATACTAGTTCCATTGATAGGATAAAAATAATTTCCAGCAGGATACTTACTATCATTCAGTCCAGTATTTCCATACGCAGAAAGAATGTTATCACCAGGAGCAAAGACATCAATAGCAGGACCAAAGTTTGTATAAGTAGATCTTCTGAAGTCCGCTTGTTTACTTAGAGCACCAACGTTGATAGCACCACTGTCTGGTGTATTTGGCCAACCACCTCTGTTATAGTAGAAGCTTCCAACTCCAGTTACTGTAATGTAGTTGTTCCAGTTTGTGTCATTCACTTCTGCCATCAGTAAGTTTTCGTTACCAGCAGCGCCAATAATAACTACACCATCTTCAATAGCATCCTGAACATCAGCGGCAACAGCAGAAGACCACGATGGATAAGTGCTGTATCCAAATCTTACGCCAAAGTCTGCTTCAACTCCCGCTTCAGTCCATCCAGAAGGACCAGGATTACCAGCATTATATACTGTTCCTTGATAATATACTTCAGTAAGGTCACCAAATTGTAATGTTTCCGTTGGTGTATCCATAGGAATAATACCACCATAACTATGATTTG
>Ga0222715_10006159_pt1 | contig 10171 bp, 14 predicted proteins | sample C33_9DmetaG_FD_165056 | JGI IMG/M metagenome (GOLD analysis project Ga0222715, IMG submission 165056) | Estuarine water microbial communities from San Francisco Bay, California, United States - C33_9D | ecosystem: Environmental > Aquatic > Marine > Unclassified | place: USA: California... | reverse complement strand
TATGATTGCTGGCATGAAGAAGGCGTAAATAAATGCCGATCAATTAATAGTTTTCCCGGGCGATTGAGGTTAACTGGGTCAAGAGTGCATCGGGTACTTTTTCTTGACAAGGAATTTGCTTTTGTCGAGGCGCTACGGGAGGAGGGTGAAAAATACGTTGTCGGCGGATTTGAGTGGAGTGAAGATGATATTTTTGAGTTTAAGAAAATACCCCCTGCTTATGTTGGTGGAAAAAACACCGATATACATTTTGAATTTCGCTGGGAGGATAGCCTAAATAGTGCTTATGGCATTCCTCTACCAACATCCCTTATCGGCAAAACTTTCACCTTCACAGGTTGCTAACTTCTCAGATTTATATCGATATAGTGTTTCGACTTAAAAAATACTTGCCAAGTGTAGAAGTCGGTTGTTAGCCGGCATTTCAACATCATTTTCTAGTGTTAGGTGATTTTGGGAAGCTAACTCGATTATCCACTCATAATCTCGAATTCCGCTATCTGGATCCCGGTTCTTTAACCAAGAATCAAATTGGGCGTTGCTAGTGGATGTATATTTACCTGCATAGTTGAATGGGCCATATATCAGTACTTGTTTGACCGATCCTGCGCTTTCTCCAATTAATTTAAAAAAATCAGTTACCTTTTTTAAACTCATGATGTGAAGAGTATTAGCGGTATAAACCACATCGAATTCAGGTATTAACGAAGAATTTGAAACGTCAAGATAAATGGGGGTTGGAAGATTGCTAAGCGCGGCTTCTGTAATCCACATCTCAAGACCTAACAAATTTTCCTGCAATTCACTGCATTGCCAATTCAACCATGGCATTTTTTCTGCGAAATAGACAGCATGCTGGCCAGTGCCAGATCCAACTTCAAGTACGCGTGTTCTACTTAGTAAGACGGGTCGAATTGCAGAAAGTATTGGATCTTTATTCCGTTCACAAGAAGGTGAAAAAGGTTTTTCCATGGACTTAATAGGTTATTTTGGTTAACTAAATTGAGCTCTGTATTAGAAGCGAGAGATACTTGACGGAAATGAACATAGAATTTATTTAATATTATATGAATTAGTCTAGACAGCTTTGTGAGCTGGGAGAGGGAAAACGGTTATGGCGCATACTGGTAGATGTTATTGTGGCGAGATACATTATGAATTTTCAGATGATGCAATAAAATCACAAATGCTGTGTGTTTGTAGGGAATGCCGATATCTGTCAGGTGGAGGTATCAATACCTCAATCGTTATTGAAGAAGATAGCTTTAAGTTTACGAAAGGTACGCCGAAAACGTTTCAGCGAAGTGATTTAGAGACTCCGAGGGTGCGATGGTTTTGCGGTAATTGTGGTACGCACATTTGTGTAAAGAGTCCACCGCGTCCTGGAATGTTGGTTCTGAAAATTGGTACTTTAGACGATCATTCTTGGTTCAAGCCAGAGTCCGTGATATTTTGCATCGACAAACAAGAATACCATCAGCACCAGATTCCGGAAGGTATCCCCGCGTACGATAGATTGCCCTAGGTTTGTAGGGGGTATGCTTAAAAAAGTATAAAAATTTCTTGATCATCTTAATTCTGTACATGTGACCGTGGCGTGATCCCTTTCGGTGGTAAGGAGGGCGTGCCGGGATATGTTTGTGTTCAGCGGTCTATGAGTGATTCCAGCCAAAGCTTATTAAGGGTTTTCGCGGGCCCGTAAGTCAGGGTACTGTTCGGGGATTTTTCGAATTAAAAATAGGTTTTAGCAGAAGATATTTTTGGATGCTATCTTGGGTTCAAGATAGCGAACACGTATAAATAATAACAATTAAATCAATAACTTATTTATATATGTGGCGGAGAGAGCGGGATTCGATTCAGTTGGCTAAGTAGTTGTAAGACATAAGGTTCTTAGTTTTTTGTTGAAGCTCTCTGTAAAAATGTACCATCGGATGTACCACCGCAACAGCGACTGCAGAGCTTCTACCAAGTTCTAAATGCACATAGTCACTCCAAAAATTAGACAGTACACGTCAATTTTCTAGACTGGTTAGACCCCGGGGGGAGGGGTAAATCGTTAGCTGGTTAGATATAAGTGCCTTAGCAGATACAAAAAAGGGGATATGCGGAAGGTTTTTTATATCTTCTATAGGAGTTAACACTTTCTTCATCTCCTAGAACTTACTTAGTGTTTTTCAAATGACTTAACAACCGCTTCATTCTCTCCTGACCCTCCTCAGAGTTGATATGGTTCTCTACCCTCTCATCCGCTGCTTCCACATCAAAATTTGGTCTCCGTGCCGTGTCATTCAATTGTTTCAATGCACGCATGTACTTGTCTATACGCTGAATGTCTTTGTCTGAAAGCTCTGGTATTCGAGTGACATCTAAATTGTCTTTTAAGTCGGCGATTTTTACTTGTCTACCGATTGCATTTGCTTTAGCTCGTCTTATGAATGATTCGTAATCTTCTTGTTCGGAAGTTTTGGTCACGCTTTTCAATGCTTCAATAATCTCAGAAGAGAATCCTTCCTTTAGAAGAGCGTCAAAAGTCCAGTCGCTGTCTTCAACCACATCGTGGAGTATTGCTACAATTTTTTCATTAATCCCTGAAACACTCATCATCACTCTTATAGGATGTAGAATGTAGGGGTTTCCTCCTTTGTCTTTTTGCCCGGCGTGTGCCTGAACTGCTATCTGTATCGCTCGATCCAGCATAGTGAATTGTCCTCAAGGTAATTTGGTGATTTTTACATTAATCACGGTATTCAGAAAGAAAAGAAAATGAAAGTACTTTATATCGATATGGATGGTGTGTTGGTCGATTTTGAATCAGGTATTGCTCGGTTATCTGATGAGCAACGAACTGAATACAAGGGAAGGTTAGACGAAGCACCGGGGATATTCGGTTTAATGATTCCCAAACAGGGGGCTATTGAGTCTTTTACTGAGCTATCTCAATTGTTTGACACCTACATTTTGTCTACTGCTCCATGGGGTAATGAAACTGCTTGGACAGATAAACTTAACTGGGTGAAAAAATACTTGGGAAAGCCCGCATATAAGAGGCTCATCTTATCTCACAATAAGCACCTAAATGCTGGTGATTTTCTCGTTGATGATCGTGATGCCAACGGTGTTAAGCATTTCAAGGGTGAGCATATCTGGTTTGGTAAGGGTAGGTTTACTGATTGGAGGGCGGTAGTAGATTATTTGAAAACGAAGGTATAAACTGCCCCTAAATATTTAAAAAATCATATATAAAACATATATTTATCTTGACTTTTTAGTCATTTTGTGGTATAATACTAAGTATTAAAAAGCTGATAACTCGCTTGTTCGAGCCAGCGTAATTCAAGTCCATAAACCTTGTTCTTAAGGAGAATTACGTTGTCTATTTATCAGCAAAACAATCGCCAATTTCATCTATCTACGATCATCAATGCTCAGGACGATTTAGAGCCAATAAAGCATCTAAGCCATTCTGATATGGATGAGGACCTTTCCGTCGATTCTTGTCCTGCAGAGCTGCCTAACGAAGGATCTCGTTACGATATTTCAAAGCATCACTCAGCTGCTATTCAGCAGAAGAAACTCAATATTGAAAAAGGAAAAGGGTTAAAGCAGGACTGGTTGGATGCAGAGCATTGGCGAAATTTGGCGAGCAGAAGAGGGTACGTACTTCCCCAAAGTCATATCCCGTTAACGAGTGAAGGAATCGAGAGGGTCTTGCATGATTTGAATCTTGATCAAAAATTCTTCAGAAAGTGCTTTGGTGCAAGACTTACTTATCAGGAGTTCGTAGACTTAAATCCTAAAGCACCTCTTTGGGCGTTTGCTGGGTGGATACTTGAGCAACTCGAGAATTAGAAATCCGTGAATCAAATTAATGGTGGTTCTAATTTGATTCCAGATCTCGAGTCCTCAATAATTTCATCTCGCCATCAACCCAACCATATGTCTCGACGTTATACTCCCTACAAGCATTACAGACGTCCTCATCTGTTTCTTTTGCCTCTAATCGGTCGATCATGACAATACCATCTGACTCATAGAATCCCTCTATTTCCCAGTCGCTTTGACCTTTACGTTTTGGTCTCTCAATCATGAATGCCTGACGGAAGGTTGGGTTAGTTTCAAAACCATAAATTACGTGGTAAGCATTACTAGAAGACATTTGTGTTAAGTGAAAAACCAGACTGGGTAATTTTTTGTTATCAATAATGCTTATGTCATCGCCGTGATCGACAAACAGTAATTGTCCTGAGGAGTTAAATAATTTAATCGCCCGTTTCACGACGTAGCCACTGTCATACCCACTATCAGGACACTGCAGCTGTATAAGGGATACAGAAATATCGTCATATTTTCTTGTTTCTTCTTTTACTTGTGGGCAAGACGAGAATATCTCCTCCGATTCATGCTCAATATCTGACTCGTCATCGCTGACTGTTTCTGAACTCACATCTTTTGGTGCAGATACTTCAGAGTTGTTGTCTGAAACCGAGGATTCCGGCTCTTTACCGCAACCAGCTATTAGTGATACAAGTAGAAGATAGATTAAGGGGCGCATATTGAAACAGGTTAGGTAGTTAATCTTTTACTTTTCGCTGGTAATAACCCTTTGAGCTAATGCAGTTATTCATAGATTGTTCTTGAGCCTGCTTATACATAAGCACTCTAGGAACATTAAGGAAAGTGTCCCCGGCATCGTTATTTGAGTAAGTCGGCGGCTGAACAGTTGCCATCGTTCGTTGTACACATTCCCGAACATCCCTCTCCCACTGCTGACGATCTACACCACCCTGTCTATCCCACTTGTATTCAGGTTTGCTAGCACAACCAAGTAAGATGCAAACAATTGAAATTATTGCCAAAAGTACTTTCACGCAATTTCACCCTAAAAACGATTAAAAAAAGGTTGCATATCGAACATAATTGGGACTAGCCTACTAATGGATCAAGCAAAAAGCTAGTTACTGCAATTTTTATCTTTGGAGGCAGCTATGGTCAATCGTTTTTTTAAGGTTGTTTTTCTCGTTTTAACCTTATCGTTAGTGTCACTTCCCATATCTGCGCAAGCAGGTAGATTACTCAAATGTGATGGAATTTCTACGCCCCAAGGGTTTATGTATGTCGGTACGTATTGTGTTGATTATCAATGCACCTATGTTCAAAGATATACATTTAGAACTTGGTGTCCCGCTTTCATGAATTAGAGATATTTTTAGGAATTGGATGCCCGACCAGCATATGCTGACGCTTATCGTGAATAGAGTTTTTGAAGAAAGGTGAAAACCCCAGTACGCTTGTCTGCCTCAGGAGAGGATGGCAGCAGTTCGTCACAAACACGTACTGGGGTCTTCGGGAGGAGAACCTAGATAGTTGACTGGTTGGTTACTGAGCCACCATTGACGATTGCCGTGAACTCAATTCCAACTGGATCACCGTTGTTGAAGTAACCATCAAATTTATTTCCTGCTGGATCTATGTATGTAGCTTGCCCATGAGGGACGTCACCTCGCCATTGAGCCTCAAGCACATGACCATCTGTATCCTTATAGACTCCGTAGCCTCCACGCTCACCCGCTATCCATTGCCCAACGTAGTAACTACCATCAGGGTAAGTGAATTTTCCTTGTCCAGATCTCATGCCTCTAAAGAAATCACCTTCGTATTTTGTGCCATCAGCAAATATGTGCTGACCAAATCCCTCTGGATTGTTATTACGAAATGTCCCCACGAACTGATTTCCATCTTGGTCAACGTAGACACCTTTACCATCACGTTCACTGTTACTCCACTCGCCAGAGTATTGCGCTCCGTTTTTAAGAGTCATAGTACCGACGCCATGAAACTCATCGTTCTTAAATGAACCCACGTAGTAAGTTCCATCATTGAAGTAGTACGTACCAAAGCCCTCTGACTTTCCTCTTGTTACTCGACCAAAGTAAAAGTCCCCACCTTCGTAGTTTAAAAATCCGAGACAATCAACCCACTTCATCTTATCTTCTCCCTCACATCGCTCCACTGCTAGAGAGGAGTTTGCAAATCCAGTCATTACTAAAACTACAGCTGCTATCAGTAGCTTTCTCATTAGTAGTCTCCCAACTTAGGTTTTTTAATATCAAAGCACCCTCTAACCTCATCTATGTTTTGAATCGTCACAGTCGCCTTCAGATTTAGACTTGGAAATGCTTTGTATTTCTCTTTGTCAGCCTTGTTCATCATGATCCCCATGGATCGGTATTGGTTACTCTCGACAAAGATCTCGAACTCTCCTGTCCGTAATATTTCATTTGCAAGAGCTTCTGGGACGGCAGCGTTCCAGCGATACAATCGCGGCTTTGAATGATGGATAAATGTTTCGTTACCCGACTTGATGGCAACGGTGTTGTACCACTCCCAAAGAGAGACGGAGAAGTCATTTGCTCCACCTTGATTGAGATCAAACCATTTGCCTTGATCTGTATTTAGTAATATCTCACTGTAGTTCTGACGATTCTTACAGACTGCGGTTACTGTAGAGAACTTGGCATCCGCTGGGAAGAAGTAGAAGGAGCTAGTGAAGTTCTCAAAGGTCACATCACTTCGATCTTCCTTATGCCAATGCGGATGGCTATCTAGGTAACCTTCATCTATGTTGAACCAGCGATCGAAAACATCTCGAACAACCTCAGGCGGAGCGTTATCGAAGAACTCCTTATTCACATACATCGCCGAGTTCATAGGTCCGTACCAGCTAGCTATTTCTCTAATGGCTTCTGAGAGTTCTTGGTCGCCTCCAGAAGGTTCTACAGATGAAGTGTCCTCCGCTGCTTGAGCTACGACTATGGGTTCAGCTACCTCCTCGAGACTTTCTTTGATAACCGCCATCACTTGCTCAGCCGGTTTTTTGACTGATGATTTGGTATTGACCTGACTAACTTTGGGAATGGTGCTGAAATACAGAGCTATTAGAAGTACTGCTGCACCGGCTACAGACCCCCACGTGATTAACCGATTCATCTTTGATTCTCCCTAGTAACATTGAAATTGAGTTCAATTACTTGTTGCTGGGTGTAAAGATTATTCAGTCAATATGAAACAAGAGTGGTGAAGTTATGGCTTTTTTATGGCTTAATAGGCTTGGAACTATGCTATAGGGGATAAAACAAAAAATGAGAATTTGGTTATTTATTTGCGCAATACTTCCTTTATCCTTTTTAACTTTGATAGCTACTTTTGCGCTGCTTGACGGAGCAAGTACGATAAATTTAGAGGAAGTTTTTTTAACGCTATTTTTTTTATTTTTACCGTTGATAATTACGATTATTTGGAAAGCGATATTTAGGAAGTAGATCTATGAATTTTGATCGATATGTTTACCTCCTATTGACGGTAATTCTGCTACCGTTAGCGAGCTGCTCCAAGCCGCTAGAAGACCTTGCTCTTGAGTGTGATTGGGCAAATGGCGAGGGCGGAATGACAGTCATGGTTATGGGTTCAACAAATCAAATTATTATCTCGGACCTTGATTCTGTAGAGCTTCCAATTGTTGATGTCTCACGCTCTTACATCAAGGCGGAAAAAACCTTAAGAAAAGGTGATTTAGAGGAGAGCCTTACGGCTACAATCGATCGAAACAGTGGACGCTTTAGGCTTTATGCGTCACGCACTAAGAACGGAGAGGAGCTCAAAAGAGAAGAATATACAGGTGAAAAGCCAGTGATATGTCAGGTCGCTAAAAAATTAGATAATAAGTTCTAGCAGATACTTAGCGGGGTATATAAGACAACAACATCATGGCTACGAGACATCGAGGACAGTTTGATCCGAGTAATCCAAATCCTTATGAATTAAGTCGATCAAGGGTGGAGAGCTTTATTCAATGCCCTGCATGCTTCTACTTGATTCAGGTCAAAGGAGTGAAGTATCCAAGTATCCCGGGTTTTAATATCAACGAGGCTACTGATGTTCTGTTGAAGCGAGACTTTGATAAGTACAGAGGTAAAGATGCAACTCATCCATTCCTGATTAATCAAGGGTTATCGCACCTAGTGCCTTTTCAGCATGAAGATTTTGAAAAGTGGACTCAGAGCCTTCACTTTGGGGCAGCTGGTCGTATGCACCATGTACATGAAGAAACTAACCTAAAGGTTGGGGGAGGGCTAGATGACGTCTGGCTTAATACCAAAACAAACAAGCTGCATATCGTCGATTACAAAAGTACCTCTCAGAAGACCGAGGGAAAAAAAATAACCCTAGATGATCCTTGGAAAGAGAGTTACAAGCGGCAGATGGATCTATATGTCTGGATTATGAGAAAAATGGGGTTTGATGTTGACCCCCGAGGTTACTTTTTATACTGCGATGGTGATCGGTTTAGCGACTATGATTTCTTGGGGGAGGGGGATGCCTCAATGAGGTTTGCGATGAGCTTGATTCCTTATGAGACGCATCTAGATTGGATAGAACCGACCCTAAAAGATATTAATGATTGTTTGTTACGATCAGATATTCCAAAACATAATGAGGGATGTGAGTTTGGTTCATTATTCAGTCGGCTTAATGGTTTATAAGATGCAATATCATCGTTTTTTAGTTTTAACAGAAAAGAAACAGTAGATGTCTCAAGATTTCAAGCAAATGCTTTGGAAGGCGGCAGATAAACTCAGAGCGCAGATGGACGCTGCTGAGTACAAACACGTCGTCCTTGGTTTGATCTTTCTAAAATATATTTCCGATACCTTCGTTAAACAACAAGACAAGGTAAAGAGTATGGTATCTGATCCGTCCTCTGAATATTTCATTAGCGAAGACCCTGCAGAGTATGCAGAGGAACTGGAAGAGCGTGACTACTACATTCAGGACAACGTGTTCTGGGTGCCACTGGAAGCACGTTGGGAAACTCTGAGATCAAAAGCGAAGCAACCCGATATCGGTTCGTTGGTTGATGGTGCGATGACTGCCATTGAGAACGAAAACACGTCACTCAGAGGTAAGTTAGACAAACGATTTGGTCGTGCGCAGTTGGGTCAGGGTGTTTTAGGTGAGTTGATCGATTTAATTTCTACAATTGGATTTGCAGATAAGTACAACTCTTCGGATCTTCTTGGAGAGGTATACGAATATTTCTTGGGTCAGTTTGCTTCTGCAGAGGGTAAGAAGGGCGGACAGTTCTATACGCCCTCTCATGTGGTGAAAACTCTCGTTGCAGTTCTTTCGCCCAACTCTGGTCGTGTTTATGACCCATGTTGTGGTTCTGGCGGAATGTTTGTTCAGAGTGAGGCGTTCGTAAAAGCACACGGTGGGCGTGTGGATGACATCTCTATCTACGGACAAGAGAGCAACCCCACCACATGGCGACTAGCAGCGATGAACTTAGCGATTCGAGGGTTCTCTGCGGACTTGGGAAAAGAGCCGGATGACACGTTTGCTCGTGATCAATTCCCAGATGTGAAGTTTGACTACATCATGGCAAACCCACCCTTCAACATTTCTGATTGGGGTGGTGAGAAGTACGAAGACGATGTTCGTTGGAAGTTCGGCAGACCTCCTGTTGGAAATGCGAATTACGCATGGTTGCAGCACATGTTGTGGAAGTTGCGTCCGGGTGGTCAGGCAGGGGTTGTTCTTGCCAACGGTTCCATGAGTTCCAACACGGGTGGTGAAGGTCAGATACGAGAAGCAATGGTGCGAGGTGACGTGGTTGAGGTCATGGTCGCACTGCCCGGTCAGTTGTTTCTCAACACACAGATTCCAGTTTGTCTTTGGTTCCTCACTAACGACAAGACCATGAACGGACGAGACCGCAGAGGGGAGACTCTGTTCATTGATGCACGGCAGTTGGGAACCATGGAGACCCGTGTTCTTAAGGTCTTCACCGATGAGGACATCGCAAAGATTCAAGAGACGGTGCAGTCGTGGAAGACGGGAGAAGGTTACGAAGATGTAGCGGGTTTCTGTAAGTCAGCCTCTCTGGAAGAGATTGAGAAGAATGGATTCGTTCTGACGCCTGGGAGATATGTGGGCGCTGGTGTATATGAAACTGACGGTGAGGAGTTCTCTGAAAAACTATCTAGATTGTTTGAAAAACTTGAGGAATATCAGAATCTCGGCAAACAATTAGATGAGGAAATAACTTCTAATTTGAGTATATTTCAAAATGGTTGATCAAGTTCACAGACTGTCTGACGTGATTAACTTA
>Ga0222715_10006155_pt1 | contig 10173 bp, 4 predicted proteins | sample C33_9DmetaG_FD_165056 | JGI IMG/M metagenome (GOLD analysis project Ga0222715, IMG submission 165056) | Estuarine water microbial communities from San Francisco Bay, California, United States - C33_9D | ecosystem: Environmental > Aquatic > Marine > Unclassified | place: USA: California... | reverse complement strand
TCGACTAATAATCAGTATTTTTGAAAAAATTTGTTTTAATATTTCTAATTTCTTTTTCTGTAAAGGCACAATTACTTCCACCTATACAGTCTTTTACTCCACAAGATTACCAGGCAGCTAATCAAAATTGGATGATCGATGGCTCAACATCTAATGAAATTTTGTTTTCTAATAGCGAAGGATTATTAATTTTTGATGGCACTAGATGGAATACTTACAGCTCACCAAATGGAACAATTATTAGATCAGTAAAAAATACAGGTGATTTAATTTATACTGGATCACATTCAGATTTTGGATTTTGGAAAAAATCTATTAATGGAAATTTATATTATACCTCTTTGGTTAAAAAACTTAATCTCAATCTCGAGGAGGATGAGGAATTTTGGAATATTTTAAAACTAGACAATTGGATTATTTTTCAATCATTACATAGATTTATTTTTTTAGACAATAATACTAATGAAATAAAATATTTGAAAATTGATGGAACTATTCAATTTTCTATAGTTCTTGATAATGAAATTTATTTCAGTTCAGAGTCTGGGTTTTTTAAACTTCTAAATGGTCAACCAGAGCTTCTTATTAATAATAGTATAATATCCTCAAACGTTATTAACGTGTTTAATCAAAATGATGGATTGCTTCTTTTGTCCTCTAGAGATGGTTTTTACACACTTAGCAACGATGGTTATGTATCAAAGAAAAAATCATACTTAGATTCTAACGTAAACTTCTCAATTTTTTCATCTTTAAAATTAAATGATGATTCATTTGTGTTGGGTACTATTGGGCAGGGTATAGTTTTACTAAACTCTGATTTACAATTTAACAGTAAAATAGATAAATCTAAAGGTCTAATAAATAATACTGTCTTGTCAATTTTCCAGGATTTTGAAAGTAATATTTGGTTAGGGTTAGATAATGGAATTTCTGTTATTAATAGTAAGTCTCCTTTTAAAATATTCAATGACGACAATGGAACTTTAGGAACTGTTTATGCTTCAAGAGTTTACAAAGAACATTTTTATTTAGGAACTAACCAAGGACTGTTTTTTAAAAAACATAAATCTAACGAGCCCTTCAAGTTTATCGAGAATACAACCGGTCAAGTATGGAGCTTAGAAGAAATAGATGGCTATCTTTTTTGCGGTCATGATCAAGGAACTTTTGTAATTAATAAGGGTTTTGCAAATAAAATTGAAGGGACTTTTGGATCATGGACATTTAGAAAAAAAATAGATGGATCAAGTGATATTATTGAAGGAAGTTATGAAGGCTTGTCAGTATTGTCACTTGACAATAATAACTGGGTATTAAAAAACAAACTTTCGGGATTTGATATTTCTTCACGATTTTTTGAATTGTCAAATAATGGTAAAATTATAGTTAGTCATGGATACAAAGGAGTTTATAAATTGACAGTAAATTCTGAGTTTACAGAAATTATTGATTATGAACTTGATTCGGATGCAGTTAAAGGGGGTAATACCAGCTTGGCAAAATTTGATAATAACATTTACTACAATTTTATTGATGGAGTAATGAAATATAATTCTATTTCTAACGAATTTAGTAGAGACACTTTATTATCAAATCTTTCAAAAAAAGATCTATTCTATGGAATAATCAGAAACGATTTAGATGGTAAACTCTGGCTTTTTTCTGAAAATTATATACACTATGTATACAAAGACTTGGTAACAGGGAACAAGAAAGTTAATTCTTTAGTTTTTTCTAACGAATTAAGACGAACTGTCTTCGAAAATATTTCTAAAATTGAGAGCTCTACGTATATTCTAGGAACTAATAATGGATATATATCATTAGATTTGGACAATTATACTATATCCCCCCCTGAAATTAAAATTAATAGAATAGAAACCTTCAAATTAAATGAACCCCCAAATTCAATTAATTTCAATGAATTAACACAACTTAGTTACGATTTAAATAATTTAAATTTTTATGTAAGTGTACCGAATTATCAAAAGTTTCAACCCATAACTTTTGAATATACTTTAGAAGGTTATTTAACTGATTGGATCTCAACAGAAGAGACTTCTTTAATTGCTTTTAATAATCTAATACCTGGTGATTATGAATTCAAAATAAAAGCAAAAATTGGAGATTTATATTCACAAAACATTGAAACTTTTTCTTTTACAGTTGAACGTCCCTGGTATCAATCTAACTTTATGATCGCTAACTATTTTTTGGTTTTTGCTATACTTTTTTTCTTTTTTAATAGATCATATGAAAAATACTACAGAGAAAAAGAGGAAAAGATGATTAGAATAAATAAAAATAAAATGGAGCTTGTTGAATTTGAAAGAAAACAGGCTTTAATGGCAGTTGAAAATACGAAGCTGCAAACTGATATTGAAAGCAAAAATAGAGAACTAGCTGTTTCAACTATGAGCATGATAAAAAAGAATCAATTTTTAAGTAAGATTAAATCTGATCTTAAAAAAACAGATTCCTCAGATAAAATATACTCTGTTGTTAAAATGATTGATAGAAATCTTAACAATAAAGACGATTGGAAGTTCTTTGAAGAAGCCTTTAACAATGCTGATAAAGATTTTCTTAAAAAGGTAAAATCTACACATCCTTCTCTAACTAATAATGATTTAAGATTATGCGCTTACTTAAGATTAAATCTATCATCTAAAGATATTGCACCTTTACTTAATATTTCATTAAGTAGTGTTGAAATTAAAAGATATAGACTAAGAAAAAAGATGAAATTATCTCATGGAGAGGGTCTGACTGAACATTTATTAAGTTTATAGATTTTATTATTTTATCTATATAAAACACTAATTAAGCTATACAAAACCTATACATTATCTATATTTTTAAATACAATATGTCAAATTTTGTTTAGATATCTTGAGGTTTTATAAGATTAAACCTCATAATTTTTATCAATTTAATACAAAAGTCGTATTGTAATTGTGGAATTGTCATTTCTGTATAGGTTATTTATGTTTGCTTAACAATATTTTTACTTTAAGTTTAACTTTTCTAAACAAAATATATATGAAAACAAAACTATTATCATTAATTTTCTTATTAGGTTCTTTCTTTATGGTGGCTCAAGACTCCAATTTAGTAGGATCTGTATCGGATTCATCAACTGATGGTCCTTTACCGGGTGTTAGTGTTGTGATTAAAGGTACTCAGAATGGGACCACTTCAGACTTTGATGGAAATTTTAGTCTTTCTGGTGTTAAATCTGGCGACATTATCCAATTTTCTTACATCGGTTATTTAACTCAAGAAGTTCAAGTTGGAAGTTCTTTTAACATTAGTGTTTCTCTTGAAGAAGATGTTGAAGCTTTAGACGAAGTTGTTCTTGTTGGATACAGCACACAAAAAGCTTCGAACATCTCTGGATCTGTTACTACAGTTTCTAGTGAAGCCATTGATAAATTAAAGCCTAGTAGAGTTGAAGAAGCTCTTCAGGGTCAATCAGGTTTAAATGTGATTTCTGCTCCAAACCCCGGAGGAAAACCTTCAATTTTAATTAGAGGTATTACCTCTTTTTCTGGAACGGATCCACTAGTTGTTATTGATGGAATTAATTCTTCATTGTATGATGTAGATGCTTTAAGTTCATCTGATATAGAAACAGTTTCTGTTCTTAAAGATGCCTCTACTACTGCACTTTATGGTGTAAGAGGAGGTAATGGAGTTATAGTAATTACAACAAAATCTGGAAAGAAAAATCAAGAAACTCAATTCACTCTTGATTCCTCATATGGAATTCAAGAAGTAGAGAATTTTATTGACGTATTAAATGCAGCTCAATATGGTGCTATGCTTAATGAAGGAAGTGTAACGTCTGGTGGTGCTTTATTATTTACTAATCCTTCAGCTTTAGGTGTTGGTACTAACTGGCAAGCTGAATTATTTGATTCTGCTCCTATTTCTAACACTACTTTATCAGCTTCAGGTGGATCAGATACTACAACGTACTTTATTTCTGCAAGTTATTTAGCACAAGAAGGTGTTGCTGGAGGTGGAGATAAAGATTTTTATGATAGATCAACTTTAAGTGCAAATTTTGTTTCTGACTTATCAGACGACTTGAAGTTTTTTATAAACACAAAGTATTCTAACCTACAAGGTAATGGTCTTGGAGGAAATCAAGTTTTTAATGCTTTAAACTTTGATCCTTCAATTTCTCCAATGGTTGATGGTGCTTATGGGATGAGTAGTACAATTACTCAGGAAGTTATAAACCCACTTGCTGGTCTTTCTAATTCATATGGAGACAATAAAACAGATAAATTAATTGGTAAATTAGAATTACAATATCAATTACTTGATAATTTAAAAATAACCTCAAGATTAGGTTATTCTGCAATTTGGCAACAACAAAAAGGATTTAATCCATTACAATTTTATGGAATTGGTCACAACAGAACAAATGCCAATGCTGATTTAACTCCTAGAACTGAAGACGACCACAGTAGAGTTTCTGAAACGAAACAAAATTGGTTTAATTACACTTATGAAATCTTTGGAAATTATGATTTTTCAATTGACGATGTACATAATTTTAATGTATTTGCTGGTTTTACAATCGGAAAAAGCACTTCTAATGGTTTAACGGGAAGTAACGTTGATGTCCCTTTTAACTCTTGGACATATGCTGATTTAAGCTCTGCTTCAGGTGGAATTGAGGATCAAACTACGGGATCTTGGCAAGGTGTAAGCAGAAGTGTTTCTTTAATGGGAAGAGTTGAGTATGATTTTAATGAAAAGTATTTAGCTTCTTTAACTGTCAGAAGAGATGGTTCTACAAGCTTTGGTAAAAACAACAAGTTTGCTGTATTTCCTTCAGCTTCTCTAGGATGGGTTGCTTCAAATGAAGACTTTTTTAACTCATCTGTAGTTGATTTCTTAAAAGTTAGAGCAAGTTATGGTTCTGTTGGAAATGATAATGCTAGTCCACAGTTTGGAACAATTTCAACATTCCCAAAATATACTTTTGATGGTAATATTATAAACGGTTCTACATTATTAGGAATTCCTAATAACGACGTATCTTGGGAAAATCAAATTCAAACAAACGTTGGTGTTGATGTAAGAATGTTTGATTCAAAATTAAGTTTAACTGCTGATTACTTTATTAAAACAGTAGACGATCTTTTATTTAGTCCAACACTTTCTTTATACTTAGGTATTCCTCAGTATCCAGTTGCCAATATTGGTAAAACGGAAACTAAAGGATATGAAATTAGTCTTTCATATGGTGATGAAATTGCTAAAAATGTAAGTTTCAATACAACATTTAATTTCACAACTGCTGAAAATTTAGTTGAGGAAATTAATAATGGTGATAAATACATTTGGGGATCAGGTTACGGTATTCCTTTCAAGAATCTAACTCAGTTTAGACAAGGTGAATCTCCTGGAATTTTTTGGGGATACAAAACAAATGGAATCTTCCAGTCGCAAGCTGAGATTGATGCTCACGCAACTCAATCAAATGCTCAACCTGGTGACATAAGATTTGTGGATGTTGATGGAAATGGTAAAATTGATGGTGAAGACAGAACTAAAATTGGAGATCCGTTCCCTGACTTTACATTAGGATGGAACTTTAATTTAAATGTTTCTGATTTTGATTTATCAGTATTTACTTACGCATCTGTAGGAAATGATATTTACAGAGGTTATGAAAGAAATCTTAACTACACAAATAAATTTGCATCGGTTCTAAATAGATGGACAGGTCCTGGTACCAGTACTACTGAACCAAGATATAGTTTTGTTGATGCAAACGACAATAGTAGACAATCAGATAGATATGTTGAAGACGGTAGTTATGTAAAAATTAAAAATATTCAGTTAGGATATAATGTTCCTTTAGCTGCTGATTCTCCTTTCACTGGTGTAAGAATTTATGCTAGTGCAAAAAATGCTTTCACGTTTACAGATTATACTGGTTATGATCCAGAAATCTCAAATGGTGGAAATACTGTATTAGATACAGGAGTTGATAGAGGTACGTACCCTTCTCCTAGAGTTGTTTCATTAGGAGTTAAACTTAAATTTTAAAAATATATCACATGAAAAATAAATTATATAAAAACATTTTATTAGTCTTAATCTCAGTGGGCTTTGTAGCTTGTGAAGATTACGTAGATTATGAGGCATCAGAGGGATATACAATCGTTGCTGATGACTATTTTACTAAAGCATCTGATTATGAAGCAGCTTTAGTTGGAACCTATGATCCACTTCAATGGAATATTTATAGTGTGATGATTGGCGACATGGCTAGTCCAAATTCACTTTGTGGAGGAGAAAGTGCTACTGACGTTATTGGTTTACAAAAAATTGATGACATGATTCACAATCCGGTTAATGATCAATTAGAATCAACTTGGAAATGGATGTATGAAGGAATTAATAGAGCCAATTATCTTGTTGAAAATAAGGATAAAGTTGATTTTACAAGAAAATCAGAATTATATGGTGAAGTTCACTTTTTAAGAGCTTACTATTACTTTGAACTAGTTAAGATTTTTGGTGGTGTTCCTTTATTCACTGAATCAAGATTAACTGCTGGTGATTCTGGAACTTTAGCAAGAGCTACAGCTTCAGAAGTATATGCTCAAATTGAGGCAGACCTTCAAGCAGCAATTGCTGCTTTACCTGCTGCGAAAAGTACAGATGGAAGAGCTACTTCGTTTACTGCTCACGCCTTACTTGGAAAAGTATATTTATACCAAGATAAATTTGATGAAGCAGCTAGTATATTAGAGCCATTAATTGGTCTCTACACATTAGCTCCAGATCTTCAAAGTGTATTTTTAAGTTCTGGTGAAAATGGATCTGAATCAGTCTTTGAAGTACAACATTCTAAAAATTCTAACTGGTGGGACTGGGGATTCCCTCAAGGTTCCGAAGGTAACTTTGGAATAATTCACCACGGAATTAGAGGTTATAATGGTTCAGTTTATGCTCAAGGATGGAGTTTTAATGTTCCAACTCAAGATTTATACGATGCTTATGCTGATGGAGATTCAAGAAGATCTGTAGCAATTCTTGATATTGCAAACTGGGCTGAAACAACTGGTGCTGAATATACTGAAGGTTATGAGCATACAGGTTATTTTAACCATAAGTACATTCCAAGAGCTGGTGCAACTGCTGCACAAGGTGAGCTGAATTATGAGATGAATTATAGAGCAATTAGGTATGCTGATGTCTTACTTATGGCTGCAGAAGCTAACAATAGAAAGACAAGTCCAGATGATGTTAAAGCTCAAAATTACTTGAATCAAGTTAGAGCAAGAGCTTTTGGTAATAATTCTCAGGCTTCTTCATCTACAGGAGTAACTTTAACCCAAGAAATTTGGGACGAAAGAAGACTTGAGCTTGCTTTGGAAGGCCATCACTTTTTTGATTTAGTAAGAACAGGTGAAGCTGCTTCTAAAATTTCAGGTTTTGTGGCTGGTAAACATGAAGTGTTCCCAATCCCTCAAACGGAAATAGACATTTCAGGATTAACCCAAAATTCTGGATACTAACATATAATATTATATAAATATGAAAACAATAAAAAAATTATTTACTTTACTTTTCGTTTTTACAGCATTTATTAGCTGTAAAGAGGACTTTCTCGAAGAAACTGATTTCGGGATTGTAGCTCCATCGGACGTAAGTGCAACTTTTAATATTACTCAAGACAATACAGGTCTAGTTACCATAACTCCTACAGCAATTGGTGGTGTTAGTTTTGATGTTGACTTTGGTGATGGTAGCGAAGTAGCTACAGGTATCGCCGCAGGTAAACATGCTAAACATACCTACACTGAAGGTAATCATACTGTTGGTATTACAGCAAATGGTTTAGGAGGGTTGAAAACTTCAGCTTCTGTTGAGTTAGTCGTTTCATTTAAGGCTCCTCAAAATCTTGTAGTAGCTATTACTAACAGTGCAACAATTTCAAAACAAATAGATGTTGTAGCTACAGCTGATTATGCAACAACATTTGATGTTAACCCTGGTGTTGATGGAGTTGAAGCTGTTAGCGCAAACATTGGAGAAACTGCATCATATGTTTATGATGAGGCTGGAACTTATACAATTGTAGTTACTGCAAAAGGTGGTGCTATTGAGACAACAAGTGAGAGCGTTGAATTTGAAGTTACAGCTATTATGCAACCAGTAACTTCTGCTGATACACCTCCCTCAAGAAAAATTACAGATTTAGTTTCTATCTATAGTTCTGTATATGACGACTTAACAGGTACTGATTATTATCCTAATTGGGGTCAAACAACTCAATATGCTGAGTTTGATTTAAATGGAGATAAGATGATACAGTATTCAAAACTTAACTATCAAGGAGTTCAGTTTGCTGCTGCTCAGGATGTATCAACTATGCAATACTTGCATATGGAAGTTTGGACAGCAGATTTAGCTGCTTTAGAAATTTTCCCAATTAGTGTTTCAACTGGTGAAAAATCAGTTGTTAAAGAATTGAAAAAAGATGAGTGGACTACAATTGATATCCCTATTTCAGCTTTTACTGATCAAGGTTTATCTATGTCAGATATTCATCAATTTAAATTTGTTGGATCTCCATGGAATGCTGATGGCTTTGGAACAGTTTTTATTGACAATATATATTTTTATAAAAACCCTTCTGAGCCTTCTCCATTAGCAGGTAAGTGGAAACTTAAACAAGAAGCAGGTGCTCTTAGAGTTGGTCCTAGTGCAGGTAGTGGTGAATGGTGGTCAATTGATGCTGCTGGTGTAACTGCAAGAGCTGTTTTCTTTGATGACGAATATATTTTTAACTCTGATGGTTCATTTAATAATGTTTTAGGTTCTGAGACTTGGGTTGAAGGATGGCAAAATGGTGGTGCCGCTGAGGGTCCTGGTGCTCCTGTAGCTCCACATGATGGATCTGCAAGTGCAACTTATATTCATAATCAAACTACTAATACTGTAACTATTAATGGAAAAGGCGCATACATTGGTCTTCCTAAAGCTGTTAACGCTGGGGAACTTCCAAATGTAGTAGTTCCTAATTCAGTAGCTTATAATGTTGATTTATCAGATGATAAAGATTCAGCAACTATTACTATCGAAGCTGGTTCTGGAGTTTGGTGGACTTTTGAAATTGAAAGACAAACAGTTTCTCCAACTCAATTATTTGGTGTTTGGAAAATTTCATCTGAACCTGGCTCTCTTGGAGTTGGTCCAAGTAAAGGTAGTGGAGAATGGTGGTCACTAGATGCGGCTGGAGTTGAAACTAGATCAATGTATGTAGATGATTCTTATTCATTTATGAAAGACGGATCTTTTGCTAATATTCTTGGAGGTCAAACTTGGGTTGAAGGATGGCAAAACGGTGGTGCTGCTGAAGGACCTGGTGCTCCTGTGGAGCCACATGATGGTTCTAAAATAAATGCATTTAGTTTTGATCCAATTGCAAGTACTATAACAGTTATTGGAGAAGGTGCTTACATTGGTTTACCAAAAGCTGTAAATGCTGGTGAATTACCTAATGTTGATGTTCCAGGACAAGTAACTTATCATGTTTCCTTTACAGATGCTGATTCTATGTCTGTTTCAATCGAAGCAGGCTCTGGAGTTTGGTGGAATTACAAACTTGTAAGAGCTACGCAAAAAATATCCGGTACTTGGAAAATGGCCTCAGAAGCTGGTTCTCTTGGAGTTGGTCCAAGTGAAGGTAGTGGAGAATGGTGGTCAATTGATGATGCTGGTTTAACAGCAAGAGCAGTTTATTTTGATGATGAGTATGTTATTGGATCAGCTGGATCATTTAAAAATGTTTTAGGTGATCAAACTTGGGTCGAAGGTTGGCAAAATGGTGGTGCCGCTGAGGGTCCTGGTGCTCCTGTAGCTCCACACGATGGATCTGTTAACAGTATTTATGTTTACGATGATGTATTAGGAAAAATTACTGTTTACGGAAAAGGTGCTTACATTGGTTTACCAAAAGCTGTAAATGCTGGTGAATTACCTAATGTTGAAGTCCCAGAAAATGTAATATACAATGTAACTTTTGTTGACGACAATACAATTAAAGTTTCTGTTGAAGCCGGATCTGGTGTTTGGTGGAATTATAAACTTGTTAAATAATAATAATTATGAAAAAAATTAATAAAATATTTA
>Ga0222715_10006152_pt1 | contig 10174 bp, 9 predicted proteins | sample C33_9DmetaG_FD_165056 | JGI IMG/M metagenome (GOLD analysis project Ga0222715, IMG submission 165056) | Estuarine water microbial communities from San Francisco Bay, California, United States - C33_9D | ecosystem: Environmental > Aquatic > Marine > Unclassified | place: USA: California... | reverse complement strand
CTAACATCGGCTCTTTTTTCAATCTGCGGTTTAATCAACGCAATTTTCGCCCAAAAATTTGACGATATTTCCATAGTACCCACGTTCGTACTCACGCCACTCACATACCTTGGCGGTGTATTTTACTCAATCAATCTCCTGCCGGAAGTCTGGCGCCAAATCTCACTTTTCAATCCAGTTCTCTATATGGTCAATGCATTTCGATATGGAATCCTTGGCCACAGTGACATACAGGTTAACTATGCGCTCACGATGATTTGTCTCTTCACAGTCATACTTGCGTTCATAAGTCATGAATTACTGAAACGAGGAATAGGGTTAAAGACCTAGAAAATTATCCGCCTTGTAGTCCTTAAATGCTTTATGAATACGCCGACCCAAGGGATAGCGAAAATCGTTTCCAACCGACATCTGATCTAATATATTGACAGCAACGATATCCGAAGTTGAGCTGGTAAGCCATATCTCGTCCGCGCACAACAACTCATCCCGTCGCACCTCACGCTCCGTGCACGGTACACCAACAGACCGCACCACATCGCAAATCAATTTTCGCGTGACTCCCGGCAGTATAGCCTTATGGTTAAGCGAGGGGGTCGAGACGCGGCTATCTTTTACAATAAAAATATTACTGGAGGCGCCCTCTGTAACATAACCATCACGAACTAGTATTGCCTCATATGTGCCTTTTTCAATTGCCGCATTTTTTAACAAAAGATTAGGAAGTAACGAAGTTGTTTTAATATCGCAACGTCCCCACCGATTATCTTCCAACGTCACGCACTTCACCTGGCGAAACTCATGATCTCCGACATGCGGTTGACACATTACAAAAACGGTAGGCTTTACATCGTGCGGGAACGCGTGTGCTCTCGGCGCTGCGCCGCGACTAACCTGAATGTAGAGTGATAAATTGACTTTTTCATGGATAGAAATCAACTTCGCAAGCACTTCACGCCAACCATCTCGCGACATCGGGGACGGAATCATTACTTCAGATAAATTTTTCTCTAGCCTATTAAGATGGTCATTTAAGCCAAAAATTCCGCCATCTTGACTCACCAGCACCTCATAGACTGCATCGCCAAAAATAAATCCGCGATCTAAAACAGAAATTTTTGCTTCTTTAATATCAAGATAATTACCGTTTAAAAAACATGTCGTCATAATTCAAAAACAGTTTCAAACAATAAAATTGCCTTGTCCCAGAGGGAAGATATTACCGATCCTGTTTTAACAGTATCCAAAGCGACGATCGGAAATTTCCTAAATTCTTCCCCATCCATCAACAACGCCAAGTGCCCTATCTCTTGACCAACTTCTAAAGGTGCCATCAATGGCTTATTCAATCGCAATTCAGAACTGACTGCCTCGGCGGAGCCTCTCGGGATCACCGCTACAACGTCAGTTGACGAAGCCGCGCGAACTGACTCTACATCGCCACCCCATATTCTACCCTCAGAGATGAATTCACCCGCCGAATAAAATCTTTCGCGAACAAAGAACCTGTAACCATAATTTAAAAGCGCCCTACTTGACTCAACTCGTGTCCCGTCTGAAGAAGCGCCCATAGTGACTGATACCAGTCTCATGCCATCTCTACTAGCAGAGGCTGCAAGACAATAGCCAGCCTTTTCTGTATGCCCAGTTTTAATCCCATCTACCGTTGGATCGTAGTTTAGCAAACGATTGCGGTTAGGTTGCTTAATCTTATTAAACGTATAATCTGGCTCGGAAAATCGCTCATAGATCTTAGGGAAATCTCTAATCAATACCCGCGACAAAATTGCTACATCACGCGCAGTAACATAGGTTTCGGCATCAGGGTACCCAGACGCATTAGAAAAACTAGATCCTGACATGCCCAATTTCTTTGCGTAATCATTCATTAGAACAGCAAAAGTTTTTTCGGTACCCGCTATATGTTCAGCCAACGCTACACTAGCGTCATTACCGGACTGGATGATGACACCATCCAAAAGCTGATCAACTGTAACTTTCTTACCCGCTTCGATGAACATTTTTGAGCCGCCCATCCTCCAGGCTTTATTGCTAACTGCGACTTGGTCATCCAAAGAAATCAAGCCCTCTTTAAGAGCCTGGGCAGCCACATAGATAGTCATAATCTTAGTGATACTCGCAGGCTCAACTCGTTCATCGGCTTTTTTTTCTGCTAGTACATCGCCAGTACTTTGTTCAATTAATATGTACGATGCCACATCAATATCTGGGGCAGGAATTGAACGTGCGATCTGTGCGGAAAGCTCAGGTACGAATAAAAACACGCATATTATAAGGTAAAGAATGGTCGCGAAGGCGCCTGTAATACCACCATTCTTCTTTGGCCACTCAGATTTTTGTTTCACATTTTCCAAAATTAATTACCTTATTTTTCGCTACACCACTGCCCTCACAGCCACACATTCTAGTGCATCGAGTGCCAGCGGGTAAGTATTTCTTCGCTTAATTGCGCCACCGCCATCATATACTTGATACGAGGATTGTACTTGCCTAACGTGGAGAAGTTTCTATATCCAATCCAATACTCTGGCCCGGCTTGTCCTTCAAGCTCATACAAAGCAGCATCTGTTATCCTTCCCGAAAACAAAGAGACAGGCTCAATGCCTTCACTTTTCAATAGTCCTAGATCTAAATTGGTTTTAATTCCGCTCGAAACTAACGATTCACGCACTGGGCTGGTAGTTATAGCTCTCGAAAAGACCGGCTCTGATCTTAGCCAACCCCTATCATTTAAATAACTTGCAACACTACCAATTGCATCGCTCGCATTTCCCCAGATATCCTTCTTACCATCCCCGTCGAAATCCACTGCCACATTACGAAATGGAGTCGGCATAAATTGAACCATACCCATGGCACCAGCATATGAGCCAGTGAGCGAAAGGGGGTCGAATGATTCTTCTCGACATAGGATTAGATACTGCACTAAATAATCATAAAAAAGCTTAGTACGACTCTTACTACCACCGGGGTAATGAAAAGCTGCGGTTGCAAGGGTGTCTAAAACTCGGTGGTTACCTTGAATTTTACCATACCTCGTCTCAACACCTATGATACTGACAATAATATGTTCGGGGACTCCATATAGTTTTTTAGCTTTTTCTAGGGATTCTTTATTCTCTTTCCAAAACTTAACCCCATTCGAGATACGCGGCTCATCTAAAAAGATATCTCTGTACTGCAGCCAAGTTTTCCTCTTTTCAGCCGGGTTCTTCAGAGACTTGGTTGTTTTTTCTAGCCGAGAAACTTGAGAAAAAAGTAATTTCAACTCTTGTTCGTCAAAATCGTGATGCGTAGCCATAAAAGTCACAAAATCGTCAACTTGCTCACTATCAAGTGAGGCAGCGCCGACATTAAAGCAACACATCAACGATAAACTGAATATCAACCAAATTAACGATACAGGTATTTTAAACATCAGCGTAGAACTTTTTATGAGTTTGTATAGACATGAGGATACCGAAACCACCTAATATAGTCACCATTGATGTTCCTCCATAGCTTACTAGGGGCAATGGCACGCCCACAACAGGAAGCAAACCAACTACCATGCCGATATTTACAAATACATAGCTCACAAACGTAAAAATTATTGCTCCACCTAAAAGTCTGCTAAATGTATCTTGTGCGTCATATAAAATGACTATGCTCCTAATAACAACAAGAGCATATGCCATAAATAAAACTAAGACTCCAACAAACCCAAATTCCTCACAATAAACAGCGAAAATAAAATCTGTTGCACGTTCAGGCAAAAATTCTAAATGAGACTGAGTGCCATTCAACCAACCTTTACCATATATTCCTCCTGAGCCGATCGCAATCTTGGATTGAATAATATGATAGCCCGCACCTAAAGGATCCCTCTCTGGCGCAAATAAAGTAAGAATCCGTTGTTTTTGATAATCGCGAATAAAGTACCATACAACCGGAGCAAGACAGCAAAGTAGGAATGAAGAATATCTAATAAGCCGCCAACTTATTCCTCCTAAAAATATTATTATCAATCCTGACGAGGCAACTAGAATGGCGGTGCCCAAGTCTGGTTGAAGATATATCAATATCGTCGGCACAAAAATAACAAGGGCACAAAGTAAAAGACCACGAGAGCTCGGAGGTAAAGACCTATTGGAAACGATCGCAGCAATTACGATTGGAACCGCGAGCTTCAAGATTTCAGAAGGTTGAAATCTTATGTAACCTAAATCAATCCACCGACGCGCGCCCTGACCATCACCCCAAAAAGCAACAGTGACAAGCAGCAGAATTCCCGAAACGTATAATATAGGTCCGATTCTTAATAGCGCATTGGGAGACAATTGTGCAACAGAAAGCATGACAAAAATTCCAATACCAATTCGTATGATCTGCGAGATAAAAATTCCAGTTGACTCTCCAGAGGCGCTGAAAAGAACGACCAAACCTAACACGCAAAGCACGGCCAGCCCCCCAGCTAAAGGGAGGTCAACACGACGATTCAGAATACTCATTAAGGTAATCACTTGTTACGCGAAGTCAAAATTTTTGATTCCCAGCGAAGAACTTGTCAACCACTCTTTTGGCGATTGGAGCAGCCACACGACTTCCACTACCGCCATTTTCGATCACTACCGCAATCGCTATAGCGGGGTTTTCTGCGGGCGCATACCCTACGAACAAAGAATGATCCCTCAAATGTACAGGGATTTCATCCGGTTGCAGTTCAAGCTCACGATCGACACTCGAGACTTGAGCAGTACCAGTTTTTCCGGCAAAAATAATCCCATTAGCTAGCTTGCTCGAACGGGCTGTCCCTGCCTTTCCGTGCACTACCTGTACCATGGCCTCACGTACTAAATCCCAATTATTTTGATTTTTAAGTACAACAGCAACGCCATCAGATTGACGCAGATTAATCTCATTTAAGAAATTGTGCTTCGAAGCCCGGAATAAATGAGGTATCTTGGCATCACCTTTGGATGCCAGGATAGAGGTAGCATAAGCAAGCTGCATTGGTGTCGCCAGCATAAATCCTTGCCCTATTGCACTGATTAAAGTCTCACCCTTGTACCAATTTCTCCCTAGTTTTTCTCTCTTCCAATCAGCGGAGGGTACTAGGCCTGCTTTTTCCCCAGGCAAATCAACCCCAGTTTTTTCGCCTAGGCCAAACAGAGTCAACGAATCATGTAGCCCTTGAATACCAAATTTTTTCGCCAAACTATAGTAATACACGTCACAAGACCGTGCGATAGAAGCTGTCATGTTCACGTTGCCATGTCCTTCTTTTGCCCAGCACCTGTACGGTCGGCCATTCTCGGTTAGACGAAAAAAACCAGGACAAAATACGTTAACATCATGCCTCTTAATCCCTGCCTCAAGAGCGCCTAGTGCGACGATCGGTTTAATAATTGAGCCTGGTGGATACTGCCCTCGCAGAAAGCGATTAAACAACCCCCTATCTTTCGAGTAAATTAAAGCATCATATTGCTTTTGAGTAATACCGTTCACAAATAGATTAGGATCAAACGAAGGGTTACTCATGGCTACTAAAATTTCACCATTATTAGGATCAATCGCGACTATCGCGCCAACCTTGCCACTCAACGCTTTAAACGCTTCGCGTTGCAAGTCAGAGTCAATCGTTAACTGGATGTTCTCGCCAGGAATAGAAGCGCGCCGCTCCACAATCCGTATCACTCGACCCTCCGCATTTACCTCAACTCGCTGATAACCTGAGGTCCCATGGAGTAATGGTTCTAAGGATCCCTCAATACCAGTTTTCCCAATAAGACGTGTCCCTCTATAATTCGTCTCATCGAGGTCCTTTAGTTCTTCGGGCTGAATACGGCCCACATAACCTAAAACATGTGCCATCTCTTCCCCTAGAGGATAATACCTTGATGAATTAGGAATTACTGAAACTCCTGGGAACTGAAATCGATTCGCAGCGAAGATAGCCGCTTCCTTCTCAGTAAGGTTGGCTTTAAGTACATGTTTTTGAAAACTTTTACCTTTAGAACTTATTAAACTCTGCTCCAATTGCGCTTCATCAAGCCCTAGCTTTTCCCCTAAGCGAGCTAACGAGGCTTTCATATCATCTATTTTCTCGGGAATTGCCACCAAAGAAAGAGAAGTACTATTGCCAGCTATCAGTTTACCGTTTCTACTGAAAATTAGCCCCCGTGCCGGTACTAAAGGTTCGATCTTTATTCGATTTTCTAGAGACCTAGTACTGAAGTGCTCATTATTCTGGATCTGCAAATAAAATAAACGTACGACTAAACCTAACGCCATGAGAACAAACATGACACACATCAGGTTAAACCTAGTTAAAAGTACCCTTCGCTCAAATTTTGAATTCTTTAGTTCCATATTTATTCTAAAAAAAAAGTTTTCTACGCAATCTCATCTTTAAAAATAATATGTGTTTAGCAATATCCTTCGAGTAATCTTCATCTCTTGACAATAATAGGCCTGTCACAGACTTCTCTTCGGCACGCGACTGTGAAATGTGATGCTAATGACAACCCACACTATAGGCGCAAAAAAAGCGCTCCAAATATAAGTAGTTGAATAACTCACTGACCCAAACGAATTATATATCTGCCAAACTAATGTACGATATAAAAGTATTACTAATGTAATAAAAACTACTTGCTGGACCGGCGGCGCAAATTTAAACCGATGCTGGTAAACTAAAATAAGATAAGCGACTAAGGCAAAGCCTAAAGCGTGTTGCCCCAAGACTGCTCCCATAGAAATATCAAGAAGAAAGCCGACAAGCCAAGCCGAAATCACGCTCATTTTTTCTGGCGAATTTGCACACCAATAGGTCAAAACGACCGCCACCCATGGAATGCTTATGTCACCCAATACCGAAGGCAATGGCATCGCAACTAAAATGAAAGCTATTATAAAACTAACAATAATTGACATTCTTTGATTTATTCCCACTATGCCTTACTTCTCAGTTTCTCTGTTTAGCGGATTAGTAAAATTATTAGGCGTCACTAGAAGCACCTCTCGGATCCGACCGATCTTCGATGCAGGTAAAACACGAACGTTTTGGTAGCCGGCGTCTTGTGCGGGTTCCACCGAACTCACTGAACCCACGGGATAGCCTTTCGGAAAAACATCACCCAAGCCCGACGAAACAACTTTATCACCAACTCTCACATCGTCACTCGAGTTAAGAAACAACAATGATAATGTCTTATTTTCCCTCGATCCTTCTGCTATGGAGCGCAAGCCGTTACGATCGATTATTACAGGGATAGAATGATTTCTATCCGTCGCTAGCAGGACGGTTGAAATGAAGCGACCTACATTAATAACTTGCCCCACTATTCCTTCGGCGTCAACGACTGGTTGCCCAACGAAGACACCAGAGTTAGATCCTTTGTCTAAAAAAACTACTTTAGAACTAGGATCATTCTTAACCTGAAGTACATTAGCAACCTCAACGTCTCCTCCTAAATCTGACGATGATTGAAGCATGCCCCTGAGTCGGTTATTTTCTTTTCTAGCACTATCAAATCTCATCGCATCATAGGTCAGAAACCGGTTGGCGTCTGTCAGTCTTTTATTCTCTTGCAATAACTCTAACCGCCCCATCAAACCATATTTAACCCAAGCAGAGATTTGTTGTGGGTAATGAACTACGCTATAAATGGGCCTCATGAAATCATGGCCAATAGCTCTGAAGGTATTTAAATGATTACTGTTGTTATCAACATATATTAAAAGAAACGATAAGATCACGCATCCCAAAAATCTTAAACTGTGAGCCGTAGAATTTCTGAAAATCTTTTTGATAACGAGTACCTAAAACTATAAGAGCCACGAAGCTAGTCTAATGCGAGCATTTCTGGTCCGTGTTCTTCTATCATTTCTAAAATACGCCCACCACCTCGCGCGACGCAAGTGAGGGGATCGTCGGCGACTAGGACCGGCAGCCCAGTCTCTTCTATAATTAACCTATCTAAATCCTTGAGAAGTCCACCCCCTCCGGTTAGGACCATACCCCGTTCCGCAACATCTGAACCTAATTCGGGAGGAGTCTGCTCAAGGGCAATTTTTACCGCATCAACGATCCCAGACAAAGGCTCTTGAAGTGCCTCTAATATTTCATTCGAATTAAGCGTAAATCCTCTCGGTAAACCTTCTGCCAAGTTTCGCCCCATGACTTCAATTTCTACCACTTCCTCACTTGGATACGCACATCCAATAACGTGCTTTATTTTTTCAGCAGTAGCATACCCAATGAGATTGCCATAATTTCTTCGCACATAAGCCACGATGGCGTCATCAAATCGATCTCCACCAATTCTCACAGAGTCCGAATATACAATTCCATTTAGCGAAATCACGGCAATTTCAGACGTACCTCCGCCGATATCTAAAACCATTGATCCTCTAGCATCGCTGACAGGGAGTCCAGCTCCTACTGCAGCGGCCATTGGCTCTTCAACCAGATAAACATCCCGCGCACCGGCACCTTGAGCCGATTCTTTAATCGCTCTTCTTTCAACTTGTGTCGAGCCACAAGGTACGCAAACTAAAACACGTGGGCTGGGCTTAAACAGTGTTGACCCATGAACTTTAGTAATAAAATGTTGTAACATCTTCTCAGTGACCGTAAAGTCAGCAATTACGCCATCTTTAAGAGGTCTAATCGCCTCGATATGGCCAGGGGTTCGTCCCAACATTAGCTTCGCATCTGAACCAACAGCGACAACCGACCTTGACGAGTTGCCGCCGCTCCCCGCCCTAATAGCTACAACTGACGGCTCATTCAAAATAATCCCCTTGCCGCTAACATATATAAGCGTATTCGCGGTGCCCAAGTCGATAGACAAGTCGTTAGAAAAAAGACCTCGTAGCATTTTAAACATTAGAATTTACCTTCTAAAACTTTCATAATTTTCAAGAGTAATTACCATCGAATTTTTTATACAAAATTCAATACAGAGATAACGCCTACCCACATTTACTAGTATCATGTCCGGTGACAGTTCATTTAATTGTACAATGCCACATTTATATATTGAACACCAATAAAATATAATGATAAAAAGCTTCAAGGAAAATTATGTCAATCAGCTCTAAAAATGTAGAAGAAATGGCGCGGCTAGCAAGAATTAGTATTAATAGCAAAGACATACCTTCTTACTGTGAACAACTATCAAAAATCCTTAACTTTATGAATGAGATGCAATCAATCGATACCGATACTATTGAGCCTCTGGCTCACCCGATAGAGGAAATCAACGCAACAAGGGCAGATGTCGTGACCGAAGCAGACACAAGACAGAATGCACATCAATACGCCAACCATATGCTTGACAATTTTTATACCGTTCCCCAAGTGATCGATTAACCTGATGCATGATGTAATCCTCAGCACTGTATCAACACTGAAAGAAGGTTTGCTGTCCAAAAAATATTCCAGTGTGGAGCTAACTACAGAATATCTTGACAGGATAGCAACAATCGACACCTCGACGAATAGCTTCATTACGGTATGTGAGGAAGAAGCACTGCGACAAGCCGCCCGAGCGGACGAATTAATAAAGCAAGGAAAAGCTGGTGTCTTAACTGGAATACCCTACGCGAACAAAGATATATTCTGCACTAAAAATATTCGAACCACTTGTGGCTCTAAAATGCTAGACAACTTCATAGCACCATACAACGCGACAGTCGTCGAGAAATGTATGGATGCTGGAATGGTGATGTTAGGTAAAACTAACATGGATGAATTTGCTATGGGCTCCTCTAACGAAACTAGCTATTATGGACGAGCGAATAATCCTTGGGATTTAACAAGGGTCAGTGGAGGTTCGTCTGGAGGTTCCGCTGCAGCGATCGCCGCAAGACTAGCGCCCCTAGCGACTGGCTCAGATACGGGTGGTTCGATCCGCCAGCCCTCTGCGTTCTGCGGTATAAGTGGTTTAAAACCCACCTACGGTAGAGTCTCTCGCTACGGAATGATCGCATTCGGTTCTAGCCTCGATCAAGGGGGACCCATGGCACACTGTGTAGAGGATCTTGCGCTACTACTAAGTGTGATAGCTGGACATGATCATAAGGACTCGACGTCTAACAAAAGAGGCCCTGAAGATTTCAGCCGGCACCTTAATAAGTCTATCAAAAGCAAGGTTATTGGGATTCC